>Ga0070665_100004500_pt1 | contig 14627 bp, 18 predicted proteins | sample KBSS13metaG_FD_65862 | JGI IMG/M metagenome (GOLD analysis project Ga0070665, IMG submission 65862) | Switchgrass rhizosphere microbial communities from Kellogg Biological Station, Michigan, USA - KBS S1-3 metaG | ecosystem: Host-associated > Plants > Roots > Rhizosphere > Soil ... | reverse complement strand
CGGTGACCAGCGGCAGCAAGGGGCTGCACCTCTACGCCGACCTGCCCAAGCGGCTGCCCTCCGACGAGTCCACCGCGCTGGCCAAGGAGGTGGCCGAGGAGCTGCAGAAGGAGCGCCCGAAGGACGTCACCGCCACCATGACCAAGGCGAAGCGGTCCGGCAAGGTGTTCCTCGACTGGTCGCAGAACGCCGGGTCCAAGACCACGGTGTCGCCGTACTCCTTGCGCGGTGTCGAGCGCCCCTTCGTGGCCACTCCGGTCACCTGGGACGAGGTCGCCGAGGGGGCCGACGACCCGCTCGGGCTCGAGCAGTTCCGGTACGACGAGGTGCTGGCCCGGGTGGCCGAGCACGGCGACCTGTTCACCGCCTGAGAGGTTCCTGGACCGGAGGGCCTCGCGACGTGCCGACCGGTGTCGTCTCGTTACCATCCCGTGGATCGGCTGTGCCTCAATCGTTGCCTTGTCTTACGTACGGTTGCGGTGCCCGGTTCCCAGCGAGCTCCAACCCGCGTGGTGGCCGGCGGCCGCCGACTGCCGGGGGGTGGGGTCGGACGTGCCCGTGGATCCGCCCGCAGTCCCCGCTGCGGGCGGAACCACGCCCCGGACCCCTCTGCACGCCGGTGGAGCCTCGTGGCCCGACTCGGCCACGGACACCGGTCTTTCGAACACCCGGTACGCATGACTTCGGGAACCTATGCTCCGAGCTGTGCCCCATCGCGTGCTGCTCGTGGAGGACGAGACCGACATCGTCTCGCCGCTCGTGCAGACCCTCGAGCGTGAGGGGTATGCCGTCGACCAGGCCACCACCGGACGCGACGCCATCGCGGCGGTGACCCGGTCGCCGCACGACATCGTGATCCTCGACCTGGGCCTGCCCGACATCGACGGGCTCGAGGTCTGCCGGCAGCTGCGCGACTCGGGCTACGAGGGCGCGGTCCTGATGCTCACCGGTCGCACCCGCGAGCTCGACCGCGTGGTCGGCCTCGACGCCGGAGCGGACGACTACCTCGCCAAGCCGTTCGGCCTGGCCGAGCTCCTGGCCCGCCTGCGCGCCCTCCTGCGGCGTACGACGGTCCGCGCGGCCGGCCAGCCCGCCGCCCGGCGCCTGCACATCGACGTCGACGCGCACCGCGTCCACGTCGGCGAGAAGGAGGTCGCCCTCACCGGCAAGGAGTTCGACGTGCTGGTGGTGCTGGTCGCCAACCGCGACAAGGTGGTCTCGCGCGGGCAGCTGATGGCGGAGGTGTGGAGCGAGGGCTGGTACGGCTCCACCAAGACCCTCGACGTCACGATCGGCCGGCTCCGGCAGAAGCTCGAGACGGTCGGCCCTTCCGACCGGGTCGTCACGGTCCGCGGAGTCGGGTTCCGCTTGGAGAGCTAGCGCAGACCTGTCGTCCGGCGCCCGTGGACCCTGCGGGCTCCGACGTGCTTGGGTGTGACCCGTGGCGCGCACGATCGATGCGGACTATCTCGTGGTGGGTGCCGGTGCCATGGGCATGGCCTTCACCGATGCCCTGATCGACCACGCTGACGTGCGTGTGGCCCTGGTCGAGCGCCGCCACGGCGTCGGCGGCCACTGGCTCGCGGCGTACCCCTTCGTGCGCCTGCACCAGGCCTCGGCGTTCTACGGCGTGCCGTCGACGCTTCTGGGAGCCGGCCGGCTGCAGCAGCACGGACCGGAGGCGGGTCTCCAGGAGCGGGCGACCGCGCCCGAGATCATCGCCTACTACGACCGGGTCCTGGCCGAGCGGATGCTGGAGCCGGGTCGGGTCGAGTTCTTCCCCAACAGCGACTACACGGGCGATCGCACGGTCGTCTCGCGCATCTCCGGCGTGCGGTACGACGTGCCCGAGACCTGCCGGATCGTCGACGCGCGCTACCTCGCGCCCGACATCCCCCAGGAGACGCCGCCGTCCTTCGACGTCGACGACGGGGTGCGGGTGATCCCGGTCAACGAGCTGGCCGTCCTGACGGAGGCGCCGAGCCAGTACGTCGTCGTGGGCTCGGGCAAGACCGCGACCGACGCCTGCATCTGGCTGCTCGGGCGCGGCGTGGACGCCGATGCGATCTGCTGGGTGAGGCCGCGCGACCCGTGGATGCTGAACCGCGCCGTCGTACAGCCGGATCCGGCGGTGTACCTGGGCATGGTCGCCGACACGATGGCCGCGGGTGAGGCGGCCGCGTCGTTGGACGACCTGTTCCTCCGGTTGGAGGACGCCGGCATCATGCTGCGCATCGACCGCTCGGTCACGCCCACGATGGCGAAGACCCCGACGCTGGCGGAGTGGGAGTTGGAGCTGCTCCGCAGCATCGAGAACGTCGTACGGCTCGGGCACATCCGGTCGGTGCGGCCGGGCCGGATCACCTTCGACACGGGCTCGGTGGAGATCGCCCGCGACGCGCTCGTCGTGCACTGCGCGGCCTCGGGGCTGAAGTACCCCCCGAGCGTGCCGATCTGGGGATCCTCGATCACGCTGCAGCCGGTCCGGGCCGGGTTCCCGTGCTTCGGCGCAGCCATCGCCGGCTACGTCGAGGCCACCCGCCAGGACGACGAGGAGAAGAACCGGCTGTGCCCGTCGACGCCGTTCCCCGACAGCCTGGCCGCGTGGGCGACCATGAACGTCCTCGGCATGCGGGCGGCGTCGTCGTTCGGCGCCGAGCCGGACATCAAGGACTGGGCCGACCGGGTCGCAATCAACCCGGCCCGGATCCCGCCGGACCACGGCGGCTCGCCGGGGCTGGACGACGCGCTGGCACGGCTGCAGGCGCACGCCGGCCCGGGGCTGGCCCGCCTGGCCGAGCTCAGCGCCGACGCGCACCGAGGTCCGAGCTGACATTTTGCCTCTCCCGTCCGGACATTCGGCTCTGACCACGCGAGGGCCGAAGCGGAAGGCTCGTACCGACTGCGCACGTGGAGGTGACGAGCATGAACGGACGTCGGAACCTGGCCGCCGCGATCGGCGGATGGAGCGTGCGTCACCGGGTGGTGGCCGTGGTCGGCTGGGTGTCGTTCGTGGCGGTGGCCATGACGATCGGGTCGTGGTCCGGCCAGCAGCACATGACCGCGGACCAGTACACCCAGGGTGACTCGGCGCGGGCGGTCCAGATCCTCGACGACGCCGGACTGAAGGCGCCGGCCGGCGAGATGTTCCTGGTGACCACGCACGGTGACGTGAGGGCAGCGCCCGCCCGGGCCGCGGTCGCCGACCTCGTCCGGAGGCTCGAGGGGACCGGCGAGGTCACGTCGGTGGTCGATCCCTACCAGAACGGGCTGGTCTCGGAGGACGGCAGCTCCGTGCTGGTGCGCGTCTCCCTGACCGGTGACCCGATGACCGCCGGCGACCGCGTCCAGCCTGTTCTCGACGCCGCAGCCGCGACGCGGCTGGCCCACCCGGACGTACGGGTCGATGAGTTCGGTGACGGCTCGGCGAACCACTGGTTCGACCAGACGATCGGCCGGGACTTCACCCGCGCGGAGTGGACCGCCGTACCCCTCGCCCTCGGCATCCTGCTGATCGCGTTCGGCGCGTTCCTGGCCGCCGTCCTCCCGGTCGGCCTGGCCCTGACGTCGTTCCTGGCCGCGAACGGCATCCTCGCGGTGATCAGCCACCGGATGCACCTCGACAGCTCCACCAGCTCGGTGATGCTGCTCGTAGGACTCGCGGTCGGTGTCGACTACTGCATGTTCTACCTGCGCCGCGAGCGCGAGGAACGGGTGCGGGGCCGGAAGCCGGAAGACGCTCTCGCGATCGCCGCCGCCACGTCGGGGCGCTCCGTCCTGATCTCCGGGATGACCGTGGTCGTGGCGATGTCGGGGATGTACCTGTCCGGCATGCTGCTCTTCGACGGGTTCGGCACCGCCGCCATCCTCGTGGTGCTGGTCGCCGTGGGTGGATCCGTGACCGTCCTGCCGGCCCTGCTCTCCCTGCTGGGCGACCGGGTCGACCTCGGCCGGATCCCGGGCCTCGCGCGGATGCGGCGTCCGGGCGAGGGGAGCCGCGTCTGGCGGTCGGTGCTCGACCGGGTCCTCCGCCGCCCGGCGGTCTCGGCCTCGGCCGCGGTCGTGTTCCTGCTCGCGCTCGCGACCCCGATGATCGGGATCCACACCGAGCAGCTGCAGCTCGACCAGCTGCTGCCCGCGGACGCCGGCATCATGCAGAGCTACCACCGGATCACGCAGGCGTTCCCCGGCGGGCCGTCGCCGGCGCAGGTCGTGGTCCGGGTCTCGGACGTGACCGACCCGCAGGTGACGGCCGCGATCCAGGACTTCAAGACGGAGGCCAGGGCCACCGGGCTCGTGAACCGGCCGCTGCTGGTCACCGCCCACCCCGACTCCGGAGTCATCCAGATCTCCGTGCCGCTGGCCGGGAGCGGGTCGGACGCCACCTCCGTGCGCGCCCTGGACGCACTCCGCCAGGACGTCGTCCCGGCCACGCTCGGGCAGGTGCCCGGTGCGCAGGCGTACGTCGGCGGCAACCTCGCGGCGTCCGAGGACTTCAACGCCCAGCTGAACCACGCGATCGTCCCGGTGATCGCCTTCGTGCTCGTCCTGGCGTTCGTGCTGATGCTGCTGGCGTTCCGGTCGGTGACGATCGCCCTCGTGTCGGTGCTGCTCAACGTGCTGTCGATGTCCGCCGCCTTCGGAGTCATGGTGGCCGTCTTCCAGCACGGCTGGGGTGCCGGGCTCGTCGGTGCCCGTGGCGTCGGCGCGATCGAGTCGTGGATCCCGCTGTTCTCGTTCGTGATCCTCTTCGGGCTGTCGATGGACTACCACGTGTTCGTGGTGTCGCGGATCCGCGAGGCCCACGACCGGGGCCTGCCGACGCGCGAGGCCGTCGCGCACGGCGTCGCCATCTCCGCCGGGGTCGTGACCAGCGCAGCGGTGATCATGGTCGCGGTCTTCGCGATCTTCTCCACCCTGTCGATGACGACCTTCAAGCAGCTCGGTGTCGGACTCGCCGTCGCGATCCTGCTCGACGCGACGGTCGTGCGTGGCGTGCTGCTGCCGTCGATCCTGGCCGCACTCGGTGACCGGACCTGGTGGCTGCCGTCGTGGCTGTCGTTCCTGGCCGAGGAGCCGACCACGGAGGAGACGCCGATCGAGCGCCCGGTCCCCGTCGGAGCGGACCGACGCTAGCGGAGCAGATGCGCGACCGTGTCCGCGGCGTACTGCTCCATGGCCCGGTCGACCGCCCTCCGGTCGCCGGTCAGCAGCAGGTCGTGGAGGAGCCCGCGGGAGACGGCGAGGTCGAGCCGGGCCTGCTGCCGGGCCGCGACTCTCGGTACGCCGCGCGCGGTCCACATCGCCTCGAGCGAGGTGAGCCAGGTCGAGACCAGGCGCTCACGCAGGTCGGCCGCGTGGGGGAGGTCGAGCATCGCGTGGCTGGACAGCTCGAAGAAGAGCGGTCCGTAGATCAGCGCCTCGTCGGTGACCAGGTGCCAGTAGCGCAGCCCGGCCTCGAGCGGGTCGGGGTCGTCCTTGGCTTCCTCGACCATCCGGGCCAGGGTCTCGCGCGCGCCTTGCTCGACGGTGTCGACGACCGCTGCGAGCAGCCCGTCGCGCGAGCCGAAGTGGTAGATCAGCATCCGGTGGCTGGTGCCGATCGCCTCGGCGAGGGCGCGCAGGCTGGTGTCGCCGACCCCGTGCTCGGCGAAGTGTTCGATCGCCCGCGCCAGCAGGGCGTCGCGACCGGTCGCGACCGGGCCGGTCACGCGTCGGTCACGGAGTGGTCTGCTCGGCGGCCACGGCCGAGAGGCGCGCGCACTCGAGGTCGACGTACTGCCGCGACTTCCTGCCCAGCAGGGCGCCCATGACCCCGGACAGCCAGCCGGTCATCTCGAGCCGGAGGGTCAGCCGGCTGCCGCCGCACGGTGCGGCGTCGACCAGGTGGCGGCCGACGATCCGGACGCCGGGCTGTCGGCTCTCCCAGGCGAAGACCCGGCCCTCCTCGAGCTCGGTCACCGTCCAGTCGCCGGCGGCCAGACCCTTCTGCTTGACGTGGGCCTGGTCCCCGAGCTTCAGCTGGCCGTGCTCGGCGCGGCTGACCTCCTCGTAGACCTCGATCCACTCCGGCCACCGCTCCACGTCGGAGAGGACGGCCCACAACCGCGACGGCTCCGCGGCCGTCGTCGTGCTCGTCTCGTACCTCATGTACCAAACGGTACAACATTACTCGGTGGCGTGCTCGGGCAGGTCGGGCCGCTGGTGGTAGTCGCTCGCGTCCTGCACCCACCACGCCTCAACGGTCGTGAGACCTGTCGGCGGCTCGAGGGTGCCGGCGCAGATCGACCACCGCTCCGGCTCGTCGCTCGCCTGCCAGAACAGGCTCGACCCGCACGCACGGCAGAAGCCGTACGCCGCGTGCTCGTCCGGGTGGAACCACGTGAGCAGGTCCTCGCCCTCCAGGTGCAGGTCCGCGACCGCGGCCGACGTCGCCGCCATGTGGTGCCCGGTCCACCGCCGGCACCGGTGGCAGTGGCAGTTGATGACGTCGCGGAGCGGACCGCTGACGGTGAACCAGACGCCGCCGCACAGGCAGCGCCCCGTCGGCGTGCTCCCTGCTTCGTGCTGCTCGGCCACGTGCTCATCCTGGCCGAACAGGCGGCGCCCGACCATTGCCCTGCGCTGCGGGCGCAGTCATCGTGAGCGGATCACCCATCCGAAGGGAGCACGTCGATGACGCACCGAAGGATCCCGGTCAGGTACGCCGACGTGGTCGCCACGCTGGCCCTGGTGCTGGCGACGGGTGGCACGGCGTACGCCGCCGCCGCCCTGCCGAAGCACTCGGTCGGCGCTCCTCAGCTCAAGAGCGGGGCGGTGATCACCGCGAAGCTGCACGGCCGGGCGGTGACCACGCGCAAGCTCGCGCGGAACGCCGTCGGGTCGCCCCAGATCAAGGACGGCTCGGTCTCGCTCACCGACCTGGTCGGAGCCGACGTCACCGGCACCATCTCGTTCAGCGTCGCCGGCACGTCGTGCACGACGCTGGCGCTCGGCGTGCACGGCGCGCTCCCGGGACAGGTGTCGTTCTTCAGCTGGACCACCATCACGCCCGCGGGAGTCGTCGCGGGTCCGTCCCGGGTGACCGGCGCCGACCAGGTGTCGGTGGCGCTGTGCAACCTCGACGCGGCGCCGGCCACGGTCCCGAGCGCCGGGGTCCGGGTCGTCACGTTCGGCTGACGGCCGCCGCCTCGATCAGTGCGGTCACGAGCGCGGCGGTGGCGGGCGGGTCGGGGGGCGCGCCGTACGTCGCGGCGTAGACGTGCCGACGCGAGCCGGGGAGCTCGGTGGCGACCACGCCCGACGCGCGGTGGGCGCGGAGCGCGAGGCCGGGGATGAGGGTCACGCCGAGCCCGGCCGCGACCAGGGTCTGCATCACCACCATGTCGTCGGAGACGTAGCCGACCCGTGGCTCGAAGCCGGCCTCGGCGCACAGCGAGAACAGGTGGCCTCGACACCGCTCGCAGCCGACGATCCAGGTCGCGTCGCGCAGCGCCGAGAGGCGACGCTTGCGCCCATTCGAGAGTAGGTAGACCGGGTCGTCGAGCAGGTGGTGGAGTCGGACGCCGTCTGGCTCGGGCTCGGTCTCGTCGTACCGGAAGATGACCGCGACCTCCGCCTGGCCGGTGCGCAGCAGGTCGAGCGCCTCGGGCGGGTGCGCGTCGGTCAGGGTGACCTGGACGTTCGGGTGCTTCTGCTCCAGCGCGGCCACCGCTCCGGGGAGGAGCGAGCCGATCGCGGAGGAGAAGCCGGCCAGCCGGACGCGTCCGGCGTTGAGCCCGACGTGCGCGGAGAGCTCGGCGTCGGCGGCGTCGATCCGGCCCAGGATCTCGGCCGCCCGGTCGGCCAGGAGCCGGCCCGCGGGTGTCAGCCGTACGCCACGCCCGACGCGCTGCAGCAGCTGGGCGCCCGTCTCGGCCTCGAGCCGCGAGAGGTGGTGGCTGACCGACGGCTGGGAGTAGGTCAGCTCCTTGGCGGCGGCCGTGACCGAGCCGCAGCGGGCGACGGCGTCGATGACGCGTAGCCGGGTGAGGTCCAACATGCATCAAGTCTATCTATGGATCAGCACCGGAATTGGCATTGGACGCATGATCGATTCACCGGCACCCTCGACGTATGACCACCACCGCCACCCGACCCGAGACGGAGCTGAGCCAGCTCGTCGACGGGATCCGTACCGCCATCGGCCGGCACCTGAGCTGGTCTGAGACCGCGAACCTCGTCGCCGACGAGATGCGCGCCCACCTGCCCGGCCCCGACGTGCTGACCGCCGAGCAGCGGCTCGGCTCGCCCGACACGTACGTCGGCCACACTCTCTACGTCGAGCCGGACAGCTCCTTCTCGGTGATCGCCCTCGTCTGGCGGCCCGGTCAGATGACCCGCATCCACGACCACGTGACCTGGTGCGTCTTCGGTGTCGTCCAGGGCGTGGAGCACGAGGACCTCTACGACGCCGACCTCAACCTGGTCGGCCAGAACGACAACCACGTCGGCGAGATCAGCGGCTTCGCCCCTCCCGGTGACATCCACCGGGTGCACAACACCGGCGACACCACGGCGATCTCGATCCACGTCTACGGCACCGACGTCACCCGGATCGGCTCCAGCGCCCGGCGCTACTACGACTGATCCGTCGCCGAAGTCTGGCGCCCCGGCGCCGCGCGTCCACAAATTCGCGCCGAACCCTTCCGGGGGGCGAGGTCGGCGACGTAGTTTTCTGACACGGATCTCTTACTCGGGAGGGATCGGATGTCGGTCGTCGCCGCTGACGCCCACGCAGAGCTGGTCGAGTCGCTCGACCAGCGGGTGCGCGAGGCCGTGCGCCGCGAGGGGGTCGACCCGCAGCGCGAGGCGCTCGTCGTACGCCGGCTGGCCGAGGCGGTGGTCCGCGCCCACGACGAACGCAGCCTGACCGGCATCGTCGCCCCGGTCAGCGACGTCGACTCGATGGTCGGCGAGCTGGTCGCCCGGGTCTCGGGCTTCGGCCCGCTCCAGCCGTTCCTCGACGACCCCACGGTGGAGGAGGTGTGGATCAACGACCCGTCGCGGGTGTTCATCGCCCGCCGCGGTCGCCACGAGCTGACCAACCTGATGCTCACCAGCGCCCAGGTGCAGGAGCTGGTCGAGCGGATGCTCAAGTCGTCGGGCCGGCGGGTCGACATCTCCCGGCCGTTCGTCGACGCCGTTCTCCCGGAAGGACACCGCCTCCACGTCGTGCTCGAGGGCATCAGCCGCGGCTGGACGGCGGTGAACATCCGGAAGTTCGTCCTCACCGCCGCCCGTCTCCACGAGCTCGTCGAGCTCGGCACCCTGACGACGCAGGTGGCGGCCTTCCTCGAGGCGTCGGTGCGGGCCGGCCTCAACATCCTGGTCGCCGGGGGCACCCAGGCAGGCAAGACCACCCTTCTCAACTGCTTGGCCGCCGCGATCCCGGGCGGCGAGCGGGTGGTCAGCGCCGAGGAGGTCTTCGAGCTGCGCTTCCCGCACCCCGACTGGGTTGCCATGCAGACCCGGCAGGCGGGGCTCGAGGGCACCGGCGAGATCAAGCTGCGCGACCTGGTGAAGGAGAGCCTGCGCATGCGGCCCAGCCGGATCCTGGTCGGCGAGGTGCGCGCGGAGGAGTGCCTCGACCTGCTGCTCGCCCTCAACGCCGGCGTGCCCGGTATGTGCACGCTCCACGCCAACTCCGCGCGCGAGGCGCTGGTCAAGATGTGCACCCTGCCGCTGCTCGCCGGTGAGAACGTCTCGGCCCGCTTCGTCGTCCCGACCGTCGCGGCCAGCGTCGACCTGGTCGTCCATCTCGGCATCGACCAGCACGGCGTACGCCGCGTGAACGAGGTCGTCGGTGTCCCGGGCCGGGTCGAGAACGACGTGATCGAGATCGAGCCGATCTTCGGACGACGTGCCGGCGACCTGCGGCGTGTCGGCGGCATGCCGCCGCGGGTAGGCAACTTCGAGCGGGTCGGCATCGACGTGCACGCCCTGCTGGGCGGTGTCGTCTGATGGGGGTGCTGGTCGGGCTCGGGGTCGGCGTCGGGTTGCTGCTCGTCTGGTCGTCCTTCACCCTGCCTCGGCAGGCGCCGCGCGCACGCCGCCACGGGTCGCGGGTCCGCGCCCTGCTCGCTCGGGCGGGGCTCGCCCACGTCTCCTCCTCGTCGTTCGTGGTGCTGTGCCTGGTCCTCGGCGCGGCGGCGGCCCTGCTGATGCAGGTCGTCACGCGCACGCCCCCGGTCGCGGTGCTGTTCGGGGTGATGTGCGGCTACCTGCCGGTGCTGGTGGTGGCGAGTCGCGCGCGGAAGCGGCAACGGGACTTCGCCGAGGTCTGGCCCGAGGCCGTCGACAACCTCGCGAGCGCCGTCCGGGCGGGGCTGTCGCTGCCGGACGCGCTGGGTCAGCTGTCCGTGCGCGGGCCGGAGCCGCTGCGCCCGTCCTTCGACGCGTTCGCGCTCGACTACCAGGTCACCGGCCGCTTCGGCGAGTGCCTCGACCGGCTCAAGGACCGCCTCGCCGACCCGGTCGGCGACCGGGTGGTGGAGGGTCTGCGGGTCGCGCGCGAGGTCGGCGGTGGCGAGCTCGGGCGCCTGCTCCGCAACCTGTCCGGTTACCTCCGCGACGAAGCGCGCACGCGGTCGGAGCTCGAGGCGCGGCAGGCGTGGACGATCAACGGCGCTCGGCTGGCCGTGGCCGCTCCGTGGCTGGTGCTGCTGATGATGAGCTTCCAGCCGAGCGTGATCCGGCGCTACGCGTCACCGGCCGGGACCGTCGTGCTGCTGTTCGCTGCCGGCGCCTGCCTCGTCGCGTACCGCTTGATGATGCGCATCGGCCGCCTCCCCACCGAGCGCCGGATCCTCTCGTGAGCCCGCTCGTCGCAGGGCTGCTGCTCGGGGCGACCGGCGGGCTCGGCCTCGTGCTCGTCGTGGCGCGGGTCCGTGCCATCCATCGACCGACCTTGGCTCTGCGCGTCCTGCCCTACGTCCGCGACGTTCCGCGCCTCGACCGGGTCGCCCCCACGGAGGTGCCGTCGTCATCGCCCGTGACGGCCGCGTCGGGCGTCTTCGGTCCGCTGCTGAGGGCCGCCGCCGACGGGGTCGAGCGCATCCTGGGTGGAAGCTCGTCGGTACGCCGTCGGCTCGGGCGCGCCGCGATCGACAGGACCGTGCACGACTTCCGGGTCGAGCAGGTGCTCTGGGGGCTGGCTGGGTTCGCGGTGGTGGCGGCGTACTGCCTCCTGAACGCCGCCGGTGGCCGCGGTGACACCGTCTCCTCCCTCCTGCTGTGCGCGGTCGGGTTCGCCACCGGAGTGCTCGCGCGTGACACCTACCTCAGCTCCCAGGTCAGCAGTCGCGAACGCAAGGTGCTCGCCGAGTTCCCGGTCCTGGCCGAGCTGCTCGCGTTGGCCGTCGCGGCGGGAGAGAGCCCGGTCGCGGCCCTCGACCGCGTCGTACGCCGGAGCGGTGGCGAGCTCTCCCGCGACCTGGCCGACGTTCTGGCCGCGGTCCGGACGGGCGAGCCGGTGGCCGACGCGTTCGACCGGATGGCGGCGACGACGGGGGTGGCCTCGGTGGCTCGCTTCGCGCAAGGAGTCGCCGTCGCTGTCGAGCGCGGCACGCCCCTCGCCGACGTGCTCCACGCCCAGGCGGCCGACGTCCGCGAGGCGGGTCGCCGCGAGCTGATCGAGGTCGCGGCCCGCAAGGAGATCTTCATGATGGTGCCGGTCGTGTTCCTGATCCTTCCGGTGACCGTGCTCGTCGCCTTCTGGCCCGGCGTGATCGGGCTCCACCTGACGACCCCGTGACCGCCCACCCGCAGAGAGAAGGAACCGATGAACGCCCTCACCCACCTCACGATCCGACTGGTGCTCTTCGTGCTGGCGCCGCGCCCTCGCGACCAGCGTGGCGACGTGCCCGGGTGGGTGCTGGTGACCGTGATGACTGCCGGCCTCGTCGGCGCCCTCTACTCGCTGGCCAAGCCGCAGCTCACCGACATGCTGACGACGGCCCTCAACAGCGTGCACTGACCATGCCGGCTCGGCGCCACCAGCGCGGCGCGGCCGTCGTCGACTTCGTGCTGGTCGTCGTGGTGCTCGTGCCCGTCTTCCTCGGGGTGCTCCAGGTCGCGCTCGTGCTGTTCGTCCGCAACACCGTGACCGCCGCCGCCTCCGAAGGAGCGCGGTACGCCGCCACCCTCGACCGCGACCCGGCCGACGGTGCCGCCCGCACCCGGACCCAGATCAGCGGCGCCCTGGCCGGGCGCTACGCACGCAACGTCTCCGCGCACGAGGTCGTGATCGAGGGCGCCCCCGCTGTCGAGGTGACCGTCCACGTCGTCATCCCGGCTCTCGGCCTCGGGGGACCGGGCATCTCGCTGGATCTCTCCGGCCACGCGATCGAGGAGCGGCCATGAGGCCGGGCCGGGACCAGCGGGGGAGCGCACTCGTGGAGCTCGCCTGGCTCGGCATCCTGCTCGTACTGCCCGTCCTCTGGATCGTGATGTCGGTGTTCCAGGTGCAGCGCGGCGCCTTCGGGGTCTCGACCGCAGCCCGGGCGGCCGCCCGCGCCTACTCACTGGCCCCCGACGACGCGACCGGTCTGGTCCGCGCCCGTACGGCGGCCCGGGTCGCCCTCGACGACCAGGGCGTGCACGGGGCGAGCCCGGACGTCCGGGTGACCTGCACGCCGTACCCCACCGACTGCCACCAGGGCACCTCGGTGATCACCGTGTCGGTCCACTCGCGGGTGGTGCTGCCGATGATGCCGAGCGCCCTCGGGAGCAACCGGCCGAGCTTCGCCCTCGACGCGACGCAGACGGTCCCGATCGGGCAGTTCCAGGAGGTCAGCGGTGGGTGAAAGTCGGCGTCGCGACGAGCGGGGCACGGCGCTGCTGATGATCATCGGCTTCGCGGTCGTCCTGCTGATGATGGCCGCGGTGGTCACCGACGCCTCCGCGGCGTACCTCCAGCGTCAGGGCCTGGACTCCCTGGCCGACGGCGCCGCCCTGACCGCGGCCGACGCCGGTGCTTCCGGTGACGAGGCCTACGGCACCGGCCTCGACGCCGACCTCCACCTCCACGCTGATGTCGCCCGCTCGGCGGTCTTCGGCTACCTCCACCGCGTCGGCGCCTTCACCCGCTACCCCGGACTGACCGCCACGGTGGCCGTAGACCCCGCGACCCAGCGCGTGATAGTCGCTGTGCACGCCCCGATCCACCTGCCCCTCCACGTCCCGGGCGGACCGGAGAGCGCGAGCATCGGCGCCCAGAGCGCCGCGACGGTGGGAGTGGACGACTGAGTCAGACCTCGACGACGGTCTGGTCCACGGTGACGCCGTGGTCGTCGACGATCGTGGTCGTGGCCAGCATCTGGCGCTCGTCGGACAGCACGAACTCGACGCTCACGACAGCCCCGAGACGGACCAGGTCCCAAATGCGCTCGTAGGTGTCGTCGCCGTGTACCTCGACGACCCTGCGGTGCTTGCCCGCCATACCGACCCTCCTCCGGGTGTACCCGATGCCTACTCAACAGGGGGGAAGGACCTCAGCGTAGGGCCTGACGGACGGTGTGTCGGGTAAAGAAATCCGCCGCGAGTCCGAGCGAGGGCCGGTTTTCGCCAGAACTCGGTACGAACGACGCCCGCGCGAGCGAACCGATGCGTCCCGTGGTGCATCCGACCTGGCGACACGGACTCGCAGGGCGCGGGTCCGCCGTACCAAGGGAGTCCGCCATGCGCACGTTCATCGCCACCGGCGCCATCGCTCTCGGACTCGCGACGCTGCCGCTGACGGCAGCGCACGCGGGTTCGACCTGGCGCGTCACCGTCAAGACCAGCACGCACCAAGTGGTCGCCGGCCAGAAGGTCGTGCTGACCGGCCGGGTCCGGCCGGGTGCTGCGGCCGCCGGTTCCAAGGTCACGCTCCAGGAGAAGTTCAAGCCCGGCGCGAAGTGGAAGAAGAAGGACCAGGTCAAGGTCAAGGGCGACGGGACCTACAAGATCGTGACGAGACCGACCACCTCGTTCACCCACGCGTTCCGGGTCGTCATGCCGGCGTCGCCCCACCACGCGAAGGGCATCAGCCCGACCGTGAAGGTCACCGTCTACGCCTGGTCCAAGCTGGACATGCACGTGTCGGTCAACGACAACGGCATGAGCTTCGACACCGTCAACATCAACGGCACGTCGTACATCGACTCCCTCTGGGGGTACACCACGGGCTCGGTGGAGTTCAACGTCAACCACAAGTGCACGAAGCTCCGCAGCACCTACGGCCTCTCCGACGACTCGACGACCGGTGGCCAGGGTGAGGTCAGTGTCCAGTCCGACGGCACGCCGCTCTACAGCAACACCTTCGACGTCGGGCAGAGCGAGACCAAGACCCTCACCCTCGACCCGGCCCCGCTGAAGCTGCGCCTCGAGGCGCACAACACCAGCACGGCCGCCGGTGTCGTCGGCTTCGGCGCCTTCGGGACGCCCGAGGTCTTGTGCACGGCATGAGCCGGGCCGGGACGGCGAGGAGCACCCAGATGCGCACGATGATCGGTGGGGGCGCCGTCGCCTTGGTCGTGGCCGGGCTCGCGTTGAGCGTGCCCGGCCCGGCCGAGGCCGCCGGGCGGACGCCGTGGCACGTCACCATC
>Ga0070665_100004499_pt1 | contig 14628 bp, 9 predicted proteins | sample KBSS13metaG_FD_65862 | JGI IMG/M metagenome (GOLD analysis project Ga0070665, IMG submission 65862) | Switchgrass rhizosphere microbial communities from Kellogg Biological Station, Michigan, USA - KBS S1-3 metaG | ecosystem: Host-associated > Plants > Roots > Rhizosphere > Soil ... | reverse complement strand
GCCTTCGGCGCGGCCGATCTGCAGAACATGGGCTTCACCAATTTCAGCGATCTCACCAACAAGGTGCCGTCGCTGGCGATCACGCCTTACGCGTTTGCCGGCTCCATTCTGGAGGTGTTCATCCGCGGCGTCGGGCAGAGCGACGTCGTCAATATCAGCCGCGATCCCGGCGTCGGCATCTATCTCGACGACGTCTATCTCGCCCGCAGCACCGCGCTGACCACCGATCTCGGCGACATCGACCGGGTCGAGGTGCTGCGCGGTCCGCAAGGCACGCTCTACGGCCGCAATACGATCGGGGGCGCGGTCAAGTTCGTGACCGCGGCCCCGACGGGCAAGTTCGACGCCAAGGAGTCAATCGACGCCGGCAACTTCGGTTATATCCGCAGCCTGACCAGCGTCGATCTGCCCGAATATGCCGGCTTCAGCCTGAAGGCGACGTTCGTCAAATCCGACATCGACGGCTGGATCCGCAATCCCGGCACGGGCGGCGATTTCGATGCGAAGGACGAGGAAGGCTATCGCCTGGCGTTACGCTGGCGGCCGCGCGACGATCTCACGCTTGACTATGCCTTCGACTATGCGACCCAACACGGCACGCCGGACTATCTGCAGCGCGGCTACGATTATCCGCCGCAGGATTTCCCCGGCATCACCGACCGATCGCCGCTGCAGCCGGACCGTGTCGACCGCTCCTGGCGGCCGGTGGACCTTCCGCTCAAGGACGACTTCAAGACCTACGGCCATGCGCTGACCGTCACCTGGGACGCGACGGCTAGCATGACCGTCAAATCGATCACCGCCTACCGCGAGAATGATTCGAACTTCACGCTCGACACCGCCGAGGCGTTCAACACGCCGCAGATTGAGTATTATGTCCTGGCCGAACGTCAGTTCTCGCAGGAGGTGATCCTGTCGGGGACGGACGACGATCTTGCGCTCAAATATACCCTGGGCGCGCTCGGTTTCATCGAGTCCGGCAGCCAGACCTTCGGCTTCATCAACAACCCGTTCATCACCCATCTGCCTCGGTTCAGCGATCTGTCCCTGGTGCCCGGCTCTGCTCGCAATCAATCGGCGGGCGGCTATGCCAACGTCACCTGGACGCCGCCGATCCTCGACGATCGCCTGAGCATCATCCTCGGCGGACGCTTCTCCTGGGACGGGCGCTATGCCTCGGGCGGTTTCATCCCCACCAGCGGCTCGGTCAGCTATACCAGCTTCGATCCCAGTGCGACGGTCGACTATCGCTGGAGCGACGACCTCCACACCTATGTCAAATACTCGCAAGGCTACCGGGCCGGCGGCTTCAATCTCTACAATATCGTGCTGCGGCCGTTCCAGCCGGAAAGCCTGTCGGCGTGGGAAATCGGCCTCAAATCCTCCTGGTGGGGCGATCGGCTGCGCTTCAACATCGATGGCTTCGACGCCGATTACCGCGACATCCAGGTCAATACCGTCACGCTCGATCCGATCCTCCATTCGCTGGTGACGGTGACGCAGAATCTCGGCCAAGCAACCTACCAAGGCATCGAGACGGACCTAGCCGCCGTGCCGTTCGACGGTCTCACGCTGACCGCCAACTATTCGTACTTGAACGCCAGTACGAGGTCGTCTTTGACGCCGCTGCCGTTCGCGCCGCACGCCCAGTACAATCTCGGCGCCGACTATCGTTTCGGTGCCGTCGGGCCGGGCGTGCTGAGGGGAATCCTGGGCTGGAGCTGGATCGGGCGGGAGAATGCCGGCGGCGGTTCGATCCCGGGCTATGGGCTGGTGAACGCCCGCCTGACCCTCGGCGAAATTCCGGTCGGAGATGGCAAGCTGTCGGTGTCGCTGTGGTCGAAGAACCTCGCAGACCGGCACTATATCTACGTCAATTCCGGGGCAGGGGCGATCGCCTTCGGCGAGCCGCGCAGCTTCGGCGCCAATCTCACTTTCACCTATTGAGGGCGGCGCGATGGATGATGGTGTCGTGCATGTGCCGGGCTACGATCTGCCGCTCTCGATCTATATGAGCGAGCCGGCGAAGCAGGCATTCCGCGAACGGGCTTCGCGGCTGCCGCCGATGACTCCCGTGGCGTCGATCGCCGAATACCGGCAGGCGATGGATGACTATTTCTATGCGCCCAGGCTGGCGCGAGCGCTCGAGCGGTTTCCGGCCGAGATCGTGTCGGAGATGATCGCCGGCGTGCGGGTCGACCGGGTGCGGCCGATGGCGGGCGTGGCTGAGAGGAACCGGGGCAGGGTCCTGATCAATTTGCATGGCGGCGGCTTCCGGGTCGGCGCCGGATTGGGCGCGCGGCTCGAAGCCGTGCCGATTGCCGTGGCGATGGGCGCCGAGGTGATCGCGGTCGATTATCGCCAAGGGCCGGAGCATGAATTCCCGTCCGCCAGCGAGGACGTCGCCGCCGTTTACCATACCTTGCTGGAGCGCTATGAGCCACGCTGCATCGGCATCTACGGGCTCTCGGCCGGCGGGGTGTTGACCGCAATGACAATCGCCTGGCTCGATCGCCACAACCTGCCGAAGCCCGCCGCGATCGGTCTGCTGTGCGCGCCCGCCGACAATATCTGGGGCGGCGACTCCCGCTTCGATACGCCCGCCTTGTTTGGCTATCCGGCGCCGGCCGCCGAGCCTAATCCGCCTGACACCGGCATGCCTTATGTGCGCAGGAAGGATCTGCGCGATCCGCTTGTTTCGCCGGCGCTCTATCCGGAGTTGCTGGCCCGATTCCCACCGACCTTGGTGATCACCGGGACACGGGCCGGCGAGATGAGCGCTGCCGTTCATACCCACACGCGGCTGTTCGCCGCCGGGGCCGACGCCGTCCTCCATGTCTGGGAGGGCATGTGGCACGGCTTCCTGGAGGACATCGATCTGCCGGAGGCGGAGGAGGCGCGCGCCGTGATCGTCCGATTCTTCGATCGGCATCTCGGGCAGTAGGCGGTCAGGTCAGCGGCCTTTACGGCAGCTTCATCGACAACTCACAAACTCTTCGTCGACACTTCACCCCATCTATACAGGGCATTGGGTAGGCTTCAGGCATCGCGTTGCGTCCACGGTGCCTGCCATGCTGTCTGCTCCCTGGGTCCATGTTGCCGCTCGTAAGGGCGGAATTTCGACCGGCATGGGGTCGGGAGGTGGTTGGTGAACGCCGATGCGCCGGTCCCCTGCACGGCGAACCAGGTCATGGTCGCCCGCCTCCAGGCCCAGGGCTACGTTTCCAACATCCCATTCTTGCTGCGCGCCAAGGGACCGCTCTGTCCGGCGACCCTGCGAGACGCGTTGCAGCTGGTCGTCGACCGGCACGCCGTGTTGCGGTCAGTCTTGGCCGAAACCGATGACGGTCTCGTGCAGGCGCCCGTTCGGGGCGTCTCCGTCGCGCTGCCGCTGACTGATGTGTCTGCCGAAGCAGATCCGCTCGCCGCCGCGCTAGCTCACATTGCCGCCGATGGTGCACAGGCATTCGGATTGAGCGACCCGCTGCGGCTCCGTGGCGGGTTGTTCCGCCTCGCGGCCGGGGATCATCTCGTGGGTATCATCGTCGATCATCTCGCAGCCGATGGCGTCTCGCTCGGCATCATCGCTGCCGAGTGGCGGAGCTTCTATCAGGCGATCGCCGCCGGCACGCCCTTCGACGTGCCCTTGATCGCGCCGCAATACCGGGATTTCGCGGCGTGGCAGCGCGCGTGGCTCCAGAGCGGCGAGGCCGAGCAGCAGCGCCGTTTTTGGATCGACGCCCTGGCTGGCATTCCGTCGCGCGCGGTCTCCGGGGGAGGCGCCTACGCGGCCGAACGCCTGGCCTTCGAGCTCGACCCTCAAACGAGCCAGTCCTTGGCGGCGCTCTGCGTCCGACTGCGCGTGAAGCCGTTCGCGGCCGTCCTCGCCCTGTATGCGCTCCTCCTGTTCGCCGTCACCGGCGAGCGCGACTTGGTGATCGGCACAGTGCGCGCCAACCGGCGCCGTGCCGATACGGCTGCGATGGTCGGCCATTTCGCCAATCTGATCCCGCTGCGGGTCCGGATTGCGGAGCAGCAGACGTTGGAGATGTTCGTCCGCGATGTCGCCTCCGTCTGCGCCGCTGCCTATGCGCACGACGCGCTGCCGTTTCCCGAGGTCGCAGCCGCCCTCTGGCGGGCAGCGCGGATACCTGCTTCACGCCTCGCCGAATTCTCAATCAATTTCGTCCCGTTTCCGGATGACGGCGTCGGTTGGGGCGACGGGCTTCGGATGGCGCAGATCTGGGGGCTGATCAGCGACCGGCCGCAGGCCACCAGCCGGGTGACCCTGTTCATCCGGCAGCAGAGATCCGCCATCGGCGGCACGCTCGTTTACGACCGCCGGACCCTCGATCCGGCCTGGGCTGCCAGCTTTCCCGAACGGTTCGGCGCGATGATCGCGCAATTCGCCGGCGGTGCGGTGCCCACCGTCGGCGCGATGCTGGCCGAGCTCGGCTAACAGCTGCGGAAACGCAACGGATACGTCAGGACACGATCACAAGGGGATGAAGCGGACACGGACGATGGGAGCCACGACCCCCAATACAGAGGTTATGGGGAAGGTGACGGATCATGATTTCGGAGGACGATTTTAATGCCCGGGCCGATCGTGCCCGCAAGGGCAGCCCATTCCTGACCACGGCCCAGGCGGCCCATTACGTCGGATTGGCACGCCAGACGCTGGAGAAGATGCGCCGCAAGTCGCGCGGTCCCAGTTTCCGCAAGCATGGCCGTCACGTCCGCTACCACATCGCCGACCTGGATGCCTGGTCGAGCGCCAGCGGACGGCCTGTGCGAGCACCGGTCGAATCTTCGGCCGGTTGCGAACCGGATGCGCCTCATGGCTGAGGCAGTTCTTGTTCGGCGGTCAAACGGCCGACAGCATGTCCGCGGCCGAGCCGTTCTCGCCTCGGGCGCGATTGCGCTCGGTCTTGTCGCGCTCGGCAGTTCGGGGCGCCGCGCGCCGCTGTTGATCTACAATGCGAGCGCGAGCGCACCGCTCGGCTTTTACCGCGTCTTTCCGGCGCGACCGCTCGCGCGGGGCGACCTGGTCCTGGCCCGTGCTCCCAAGACACCGCGGCGCCTGGCGGCTGAGCGCGGCTACCTGCCGGCCGGCGTCGCCCTGGTGAAACGCATAGCGGCTTTATCCGGCGAGAGGATCTGCGCCATCGGACGAGCGGTCACGATTGATGGGATCGCCGTCGCGACACGCCTGCCGGTCGATCGGGCGGGGCGCCCGCTGCCGGCGTGGGGCGGATGCCGGACTCTTGGTCCGGACGAAGTCTTTCTGCTGATGGCCGATGTGCCGGACTCATTCGACAGCCGGTATTTCGGGCCGGTGTCGACAGAATCCGTGATCGGCAGGCTGGTGCCGCTGTGAGGCGGAGAAGGCTGCTGATCGGCTGCGTTGCGGCGGTGCTCGCATTGGCGGTTCGGCCAGCCTGGGCGCAAGCATTGCCGGAGACGGTCTCGCCTTCACGGGCCGGCGACCTCATCGATCGCTGGTCGGCCTTGATCGCCGAAGCGGCGACCCGGTTCGGCATTTCTCCCGCTTGGATCGGGGCCGTGATGCAAGCCGAAAGCGGCGGGCGGACGGAGCTGGACGGGCGGCCAATTACGTCGCCGGCCGGCGCTATGGGGTTGATGCAGGTCATGCCCGGGACTTACGCCGCCTTGCGCCGGCGGTATGGTCTCGGTGGTGACCCTTACGATCCGCACGACAATGTCATGGCCGGCGCGGCCTATCTGCGCGAGCTGTTCGACCGGTACGGCTATCCCGCTCTGTTCGCCGCCTATAATGCGGGGCCGCTTCGCCTGGACGGGCATCTGGCGGACGGCCGCCCATTGCCGCGTGAGACCTTGGCTTATCTCGCTATAGTGGAAGCAGGCGTTCCGGGACCGTCCCGTCCGCAGCGACTGCCTTTTCTAGACCGCCGCTTGTTTTTTCCGCTGGGTCGGCAGGCTTTCGAACAGCGCGAGCGCGGACTTGAAGCTGTTGCGGCTCATCCGGTTGGGAAGTGAGATGACGTAGGCTTCGGACAAGGCGGCGCCGTCATAATAGTCGGAGAAGGGGCCGCCTGTCGGCGCTACAAGCTTGGCAGGTCGTGCCTTCAGTTCCAGGGCAGGAGTTCCTCAATGCGCTGTGCGGGATGACCTGCGATGTGGGCGAGAACATCTGGCGGCCAGGCTGGGCGACGACGGTGCTTCGCAGCCTCAAGCACACATCCGGGTCCGAGCGTGCGTGACGCCCAAACCATCGCAGGACGGATTCAATCGCCGACAACCCCAGAAACATGCTGCCAGCAGTTTACATGGACGGCATATTTCAATGTCTGAGCAGGCTTGGCTGCGTCGGTCAGGGTCAGTGTGAGGAAGTCGACTCCATTGAATCCGGGTAAAGACCTGTGGGTGAGCCGCGGCATCCGTGTCTTCGGGCGTTGCATGCAGCGATAGGGTTGGTGGCGGGAAACTCGGGAAACCCTCCACCACTTCTGTGGTCGTATTTCCGTGCGCCGGCTGCTGAACCAGTTTGACGGCGGGTAGGGCCCGCTGTGTGCAATCCGGCGAGAGCGACATAAACTGCTGAAGCATGGTCAGCGTGTTCGGGTTGTCCCAACATTCGATTCGTTTGCTAATCGACTCGACCAGGAGGTGACGCGTGGGCTTCTCGCCACGGAATGAAATGCGTCGCGCCCATTGTGGCGATCATGACAGGACGAGGACGGTTTGAGTCTCGGCCCAGTGCCGGTGCCCTCATGAGGGCCGACCGGCAATCTGAGTACTCGTCGGTCCTGTGGTCGTCGTGTCTGGCGACGCTGGCGGTTGGTGCCAACAGCACCGCGATTATGGCCGCCTTGCCGACGATGAAAGTTCAGCTTTCCCTCAGTCCGGCCGGCGAACAATGGGCCGTCAATGCCTATCTGGTAGCCTCCGCGGCCTGCACAGTGCTGGGCGGCCGGGTGGCCGACCGGTTTGGCACGCGGTTGGCATCGATAGCCGGCTTCGTGCTGTTCATCGTAGCGTCCTGCATCATAGCCGCGGCCGAGACTCAGACTGCGCTGCTGACGGGACGGATCTTGCAGGGCCTGGCAGCGTCGATCTCGGTGCCCTGCACCCTGGCGGCAGTCAACACCAGCGCGGCGCCTGAACGCAGGGCACAGGCGATCGGCGCCTGGACCGGGTTTCTGGTGCTGGGTTTCAGCATCGGACCGCTGCTTGGCGGCATTCTCACCCATACCACAGGCTGGCGCGTGATCTTCTGGCTCAATGCCCTGCTGATGTTGATTGCCATTGCCGGGATGGCCTTTCGCTTGAAGCCAGCGCGCGTCGACGGCGTGCAAGGCGGGCGCGCAGACTGGATAGGCTTCACCTTGTTGGCCATTTTCATGGTCTCGTTGGTCTTCAGTTTGCACGCGGTGCCGCACGCGCGTGCGGCACCGTTCAGCGTTATCGGCCCGTTTGCGCTGGCCGCCGCCGCGTTCGTCCTGCTGCTGTCCGTCGAAAGGCGTGCCAAGGCGCCGCTCGTCGATCTGAGCTTTTTCGCGCGGCGCGGGTTCGTGATGGGCGTTGCCATTGGTTCGCTGTCGATGTTCAGCATCATGGGCCTGCTGTTCTATTTCAATCTCTACGCACAGAGCCCGGAAGGGCTCGGCCTTACTCCGCTGGAGGCGGGCCTATCGCTGCTGCCGCTCGGTGCGGCGTTGCTCGTGCTCGCCCTATTGGCTTCCGCCGTGGTGGCGCGGGTCGGGCTACGCAACGCAATGATGGGTGGCATGGTGCTCATCGCGATCGCTGGCGCCGTCATCGACGCGGCCATCGACGGGGGCGGGATGCCCCTGCTGGCAGTTGGATTTTTCCTGATGGGTGCCGGTCTGGCCGTGCCTTATGCCTCGGCACCGCGGCTGGCGCTATCGGCTCTTCCGCCGACCCAGGCGGGACAGGGTTCGGGCATTATCAACGCCTGCACCTTCCTTGGCGGCAGCGGCGGCGTCGCGAGCGGCGCCATCGCCCTCGAACTGGGGGGATTCCCTGCCGTGCTGGCGATGATTGGGATCGCTGGCGTTGTCGGCGCCGCCCTGAGCCGCGGAATTCCAAAAACAGCATAGCAAGCGACTACTCGTTCGGGAGCAGCCATTCCGGCTCCTGGACGGCCCTGAGATTCGACATGGGAGCAGGAATCGGAATTCGAACGCGCGCCGCAAGCAAGCTACACAAGTGCGAAGGCCATCGTTGGAGAATTCGCTCCCAATGCCACAGCCTCACACAGCGCAACCTTAAAACGCGTAGCGGATAGTCACGCCATACTCTCGAGGCGGCCCATAGGCCGCGCTGGTAAAGCCGAGGGATGGCCGCGACCCGACCTGATAGTAGTAGGGCGCCACGAATACCTGATAATCCCGGTCGAGCGCGTTGTTCATATAGAAGGACAGATCGATCGGCTGCTCGGCGACGTGTTTCCAATCGATACGGAGGTTGAGAAGCCCATAGGCTGGGGTCGCGACGCCGGGCTGCCGCACATCGCTTTGATAGACCACGCTCTGGTATTGAAAAATGGCGGTCACGGCGAGATCGCCCACCGTGTCGGCGACCGGCAGGTGATAGGTCCCGCTCAAATTCAAATTATGCCGTGGCGCATTTGGCATAAACTGGCCCTGCGCGCTGAACCCGCCACCCAGGTCAAAGTAGTCGTAGATTGCCTTTTGATAAGTGTAGTTCGCATTCAGCTCGACATTCTCGATCGGGACGATCGACGCCTGAAGGTCGAGGCCTTGGATCGTTGCATTGCCCCCATTCACGATCTTGGTGAGCAGCGCATCGTTGGGTCCGATAAAGAAAATCTGCCGCTGCGCGCCTGAGTAATCCGTGTCGAACAGGTCGACGTTTAAGCGCGTTTTCATGCCATCGATGTTGAGGTTGGTCTTGATGCCGATTTCCTCGTCATGAACCTTTTCCGGACCGAAGGGTGGCGCGGTGAACCCTGGCGGCAACGCGAAGTTGAAGCCCCCGCTCTTAAATCCCGACCGGGCGGTGAAGTAGGCGTAGACGTTCTCGCTTATCTGATAGTCGAGCTGGACCGTGTAGGTCGCGGCGCGGAACGGCGAGGACTGGTACTCGAAGCAGTTCGGAAAGGTCGGGCGTCCGTCGGAACAGGCGCCGCCCGGGCCGAAGATGTTGCTGTAGCTGCCGGCGTGGAAGGAATCGTTGTAGCCGCTCTTATAGTCCCAGGTGTAGCGGAAGCCCGCGGTCAGGTGAAACCCCTCCAGCGCATCGGAAATTCCGGAGAGATCGTAGGTTTCCTGGGTGTAAATGGCATGCGATTGCACGCGTGTTCCGTAGCTGACGATGTTGGCGCTGCCCGGAATGCCAAGCACGTTAATGGCATAGAAGGGCAGTCCGAGCGGCTTGTCGTATTCCAGAAAGCCGCCCAACTGGTAGGACAGCTTGTCATCCAATAGCTTGCCGCTGATCTGCGCCTCTTCGGTGAAAGTGTCGGCGTCGGGCAGCCCGCTGGTATTGGCCCAGGTACGGCTATCGACGCCTTGCAGGATCGGCAGAGCCGTTCCGTCGAGGTCGAACAGATTGTCGCTTTTGGTCTCCTGGAAGGCCGCGATGTTCTTGAAGGTGAGATAATCGGTGATATCCCAGGTCAGGATATCGATGATGCCCCAATTGAGCGTCTTGTAGAGAGTCTGGCCGTCGAGCGCGGTCTGCCGCGTGCCGAGGGCCTGGGACTGCTGCAGCACCGCTGTGGGAAAACCGGGGAAGAACGAGGCGAAACCCTCCGGGTTCGTCGCGACCAGCTTTATGCCGGTGCCGTTATTGTGCGAGTAGCTCGAGAAGGCCAACAGGTAATTCTCGACCGTGTCGGTCGGCCGAAAGGTGATACCAACCCGCTCCGACCAGTAGTCAATATTGTCCAAATCCTTCCCGTTCACGACATTCTTGGTGTAGCCGTCCTGGGTATGCCGGTCGAAGGCAACACGGACGAGCAGCTTATCGTCGATGATAGGAATATTGATCGCGCCCTTCAGGTCGACATTGGCGTAGTTCCCGAAATCACCCTGTACCCAGCCCTCGAATTTCTGTGTCGGGCGCTGCGGTTCGAACAGCACGGCGCCCCCGGTGGTGTTCCGGCCGAACAATGTTCCCTGCGGTCCGTTGAGCACCTGGATGTTCGCAAGATCGTAGTAGAGGCCTGGCCCTGCGCCGTTGCCGGCCAGCGGCACCTCGGCGAAATAGGCGATGACGCCGGGGTCACCAAACAGGGTGACACCCTGACCACGCAGCGTATAGCGATTGACGTCGCGGGAATTGCCGCTGCCGATGTTGAGTGACGGGACCAGCTGCTGCAGATCCTGCGCGGTGGTCACCTGGCGTTCCTCCAGCTCCCGGCCGCTGATGACCGAAACCGAGATCGGAACGGTCTGGACCTTCTCCTCACGCCGCCGCGCGGTCACCACGACTTCTTCCAGGTCGCCGCCTGCCGAAGGTCCAGCGACTGGAGGGTCGACGACCGGGCGCCCGGCGGCGGGCTGAGAAGAGGCAAGCCGCGTCGGCGTCGGCGCGGGCCGGATGCTGCCTTGCCGTCCGTCCTGGAAACGGATGACGACGGTGTCAGATTTCGAGAGATCAAAGGTTAGCCCCGTGCCTGCCAATAGCCGCGCTAGAGCGTCGTCGCGCTTGAAGCTGCCGTCGATCGCGGGCGCCGTTTTTCCGGCAACATCGGCTTCGACGAACAAGAGCTGAATTCGCGCCTGAGCCGCGAATTGCCGGAGCGCGGAAGACATCGGCTGGGCCGCGATATGAAAGGACTGGGCATCGGCGCCCACAATCGGACCTGATTGCGCCCATGAGGGAGTTGGCAGCGAATAAACGCCCATGGCGGCCAGGATGGTCCCAGCCGCGCAAAAATACCGGCATGAAATCCGCTTTACCCCGAATCCCATCGAAATCCTCCCTTGAATGCTCCGGCTCATCTTCCGGCTAGAGCTGGCACGGGAGGTTAAGACGAGGTGCGCGGCCGAACCCACACCGCGGGCGGCAAAAATATTTTTCAGACGGTTAGACGCGTGCCGGCCTATGATGTTCGAAAGATTCGTGGTGCTGCGGGGAAGGCTGCGCGGCCTTGACGAGTGTTGAGAAGATCGATGCGGCCGGCGGTCATCCGCACGACGAAGATCGCCGCCTGCTTCGGCTTGAGGCGATCGCGGCGCAGTATTACGGGCGCTTGGTCCAGTTTTTCCGTCTGCGTACCGGGTCTCAGGACGACGCCACGGATCTGGCGCAGGATGCGTTCGCAAGATTGTCGGCGGTTGATCTCGACCGTGTCCAGTTACCCGGACCTTTTCTCTATGCTACTGCGAGCAACCTGTTACGCGACCGGGCGCGTTCTCGCTCGATGCGGGACGCCGCCATCACGGGTCCAGCAGATTTCGACCGGTTGATTTGTCCCCAGCCGCACGCCGAACAGGCTCTTGCCGGGAAAGAGCAGCTTGCGGTGCTGGAATCGGCTTTGCTGGAACTGCCCCCGAAATGCCGCGCGGTCCTGGTGTTATATCGTTTCGATGAATTATCTCAGCGCGCCATTGCGGATCGGCTCGGCATTTCCGTCTCCATGGTCGAGAAATACCTGAAGCGGGCGCAGGACCATTGCCGCAGAAGACTGGAAGAGGCGAACGCCGCATCGCCAATGCGGAAACCGGGATCATGAGGCGAGGCGAAAAGGACGAGCTATGGCGGGCGCTCGAGGGCCTGCGCGACCGGCCGGTGGTAACGGAGGCGCGTGACTATGCCCGCCGTTGGGAGCGGTCGCGTCGTCGGCTGGACGATGCGCGAAAAATCCTCCGACGCTCACGCGGTGCCATCATCTTTGCTACTGCGGTCACCTGCGTCGTTGGATTGGCGGTGTTCACCAGCGCGCCCCCGGACCCGATCCGCATTATTGAAACAACCGGGATAACGACCCTTACCGAAACATTGTCGGACGGGTCACGTGTAACGCTCAATGCAAACTCACGCGTGTCCATCGACTTTACGCGACAAAGCCGGACGCTGACGCTGCTAAGCGGCGAGGCACATTTCGACGTGGCAAAGGACGCAAAACGCCCGTTTCGCGTGCGGGCTGGTGCTACCGAAGTTGTCGCCGTCGGCACCGTATTCGATGTGGATAAAGAGGCAGTCGAAACGAAGGTCACGCTGCTTGAGGGCCGCGTCGACGTTCGCACATTGTCGGATGATGGAGCCGGCGGCGTAATCGTCGCGACTCTTCGGCCCGCACAGCAATTGTCGCTGGCGCAGGATGGCCACGTTCTCAGCCAAAAGGTTGTGACCTCCCCCGACAACGTCACAGCGTGGCAGCGTGGACTGATCAGCCTTGATGACCTGCCGCTGAGCGAGGCGTTGGTCCAGATCAACCGCTATTCAACGATCACAATCACCGTCGCAGATTCCTCGCTCGCCACCAAGCGGGTGAGCGGGATATTCCGCGTCGGCGACACGAAGGCCTTCGTGTCCGCCATCGAGCAATATTTCGGGCTTAAGGCGACTTGGAAATCCGAACAATCGATCGTGCTTGACCGGCGCTAGGAAAGCTCACGCCACTGGTCTGCTTTGACCCGCAGTGGACCGGCTCGCCTGGAATCCCTACACACTTAAAGCGTACGTCTGGCTCTCCAGCCAATCTCGGGTTGAGAAGCGCTGCTATATGCACAAATCTGCCCAGTGGCAAAGCTGCCGTACGCCACGTCACTTGAAATGACTGCAACGGGGGGATTGCTGCCGGTCCGGTTTCGGGCGGCGGAAAAGAAAACCGGACATTTATTTTACGCCCAGGTTGGGCCGATAACGGACTGGCTGCTTTGAAGCGGAAATATCAAAGAGCAGACGTTTCGGCGAATACGCGCTATGGCTGTTGTCGACCCCAATGAGGCCCTTGACGGCGCGATGGCGTAATCCGAAAGCCGATACTCGCCGACCTGTGAAAGCGGTGCAAGGCATAGCGGCGGACGACGGATCAGTGTAGCTGGTAGGTCGGGGCCTAAGTCGAGGGTATTGCTCCAGCCCGAAATGTGCTCCGGAGCGACCGCCATACCACGCAAAACGAACTATGACTTCGAGCGCCGCGAGCGCGAAAAGGCCAAGGCGGCTGAGACCGCGAAGAAGGCGCAAGCTAAGGCAGACAAGCGGGCTGCTGAGCAGGTAATGCCGGATGCGGATCAATTAGGCGATTCTTAAGCCCGGTGAGGCAATGATGGAAACGGCCGATTTCACTCTCGCTCAGCTCGGCTGGAGTTCCTTCTTCAGTAAACAGGTCTGCCGCGATGAGAGCCGCAATTGCCGGCCTGTCCGCGTCATGTCGGTTCATCGTGGAATGGTGACCGTCTCCGGCGAAGGGGGCGAGGAATCGATCTCGTCGAGTCTCCCCGACCACAGGGGAGCTGAGGGCCGACCCACCGTCGGCGACTGGTTGCTGGTCGACCGAAACACCCCAAGGCTCGTGCGCATTCTTGATCGGACGAGCCTGTTCAAAAGGCCCGCCCCAGGCGACGAGCGCCGGGTCAAGCTCATTGCCGCGAACGTCGACACGCTTTTTATCGTCACGTCCTGCGATCAGGACTTTAACGTTGCACGTCTCGAACGCTACCTCGTGCTGACAAATGAGCTAGGCGTCCGACCCGTGGTTGTCCTCACGAAAGCTGACCTGTCTCCTGCACCTGGGTCCATGGTCGACGCGGCACGCGCGCTCCAGCCGGAGTTGCGGGTCGAGCTGGTTGACGGCCGCGCTCGGACGAGCGCTGCTTGCCTGGCGGGGTATTGCGGTTTCGGGGAAACTGTCGCGCTGGTGGGATCATCCGGTGTTGGTAAGTCGACCCTCGTAAATACCCTAAAAGGATCGGACAGCATCGCGACTCAGGCCGTTCGCGAGGATGACGGCAAAGGCCGGCACACGACGACTGTCCGCGAAATGCATCGCATCGCCGGTGGTGCGGAGGGCGGCGGCTGGCTCGTGGACACGCCGGGCATACGCGAGCTGCAAATGTCGGACGTGGCTTCCGGCGTGACCGAGGTCTTTGACGACCTTATAGCCGTTACGCTCGAGTGCCGATTCGCAAACTGCACCCATGGCGGCGAGCCCGGATGCGCGGTCCACACCGCGATGGCTGAAGGGGGTCTTGATCCCGCTCGTTTCGAGCGGTGGCGCAAACTCGCGCAGGAGAATGCGGAAAACAGTGGCGCAGCGGCGGTTCGCCGCTCCCGCTTAGGAAGAGCCGGACACAAGGAATGACGATCGGCTGATCTTTACCAGTCGTACGATCAAGATGAATTGATCTCCGAAGCTGGCTCGTACCAAGTTGCCCGCGAGCGATGTAACTGGGTCGTCTCGTAAGCGGTCGAGCAGTGACTGACAGCGCTCAAGTCCTACGACAACGAACCGGTGCGGCGAGGCTGCCGGCGCCACCTCAGCGGAACAACGCGCTACGGGCAATCTGCCACAGCGTAGTTTCACAGCCGCTGTGTGCCCACTTGGGGTCATGGAGGTTCATGCGCTCGGATGGCCGACCTGGGCCGATAGCGGAATGGCTGCTGTCGAGGACGAAAGTACGGAAGCAGACGTTCACCACGTTGCTA
>Ga0070665_100004498_pt1 | contig 14632 bp, 13 predicted proteins | sample KBSS13metaG_FD_65862 | JGI IMG/M metagenome (GOLD analysis project Ga0070665, IMG submission 65862) | Switchgrass rhizosphere microbial communities from Kellogg Biological Station, Michigan, USA - KBS S1-3 metaG | ecosystem: Host-associated > Plants > Roots > Rhizosphere > Soil ... | reverse complement strand
GTGGTCATTCGCCCTTAGGACACTTATCAACTCGGTAAGACCGCATTTTCTGCCGACGATTGCGGTGGGCTCTCCGGCACTAGCGACGTCTTTCAACGTGATATCGTCGAAATCAACGATGCCATTCGTCGCCTCAGCGATTACCCATTTGCCAAGTTGTTCCTTGGTTAGCAGGAACGGCCCCGCCGAGCTTGTGACTACCAAGGTCTGTTTTGGAAGCGATCTCAACTCCTCACACGCTTCGCGGACAGTCGTCGCGTCGGAAAGGGTGAGGAAACTCAACGACGCTCTATTTAGAATTGAAGCTTCCTTGATTACGGCATCGGGCCCTTCCGCGAATATCTTGGGAAATGTGCTATGAGCTTTCACCCAAGCAGCGGTGTCCTTGCAAATCCAGGAGATCAAATCGATGATGTCGTCATGTTCGGTGTCGAGGGAGCGTTTGACGATCGGTTCCAGATGACCAATACGGTTGCGGAGAGTCGTCGCGACGCGAAGAACGTCTCCAATTGCGCCTATCCGCTGTTGAAAGCTTATATCCGGGAGATTTGGGTAGGATTTGGTCAGTCGATTTTGCTCGGTCCAAATTGCTTGCACAAAGGTACCCGAGTAGAGTGCTGGCCAGAACCCAAATGATAACGCCGCCACGACTCTGTCGACCGAATGGGAGCCTACCCGAGTGGTTGCTTCATTCAATTTGTCCTTCGTTTTTTGTGGGCTGGCATTCAAAAATCCATTCGCGGTGTGCCAGTTCTTCTTCCACCGATCCGTCAATGCGGCGCTTGTCTGGTTACGAACCAAAACCTCCACGATTTCCAGAGGGAAGCGCAGGGCCTTGGAAAGACGAGCATTCCAGAGATAATACTCTATTGCACGAACGTCATCGTGCGATGCATAGTTTTGATATGTCCCCAGCCGAGGTGGGGAGAGTCGATCGCGCAGAGCTTTCAGGTTTTCGGCTGTGTAATTGTACGGGACTTGACATTCGGCCACTGGCGACATAGCTTTCTTGATGTAATCACGGCAAACGGGTCGGAGAGGAATTTCCGGACGATCGTGAAATGGATATGGCCCTGGGGTTGGTGATTTTATATCGCTACCTCAGGGTTTTTCATTTTTGATATGCGTATCGACGAGAAATGAATTTTTCTTCAATGATAGGTCTATATGGTTGTTTGCCAATCGCTTGCGGATTGAATGCCGAATTTCGAGTAATTATGTCGCAAGGCTGCGAGTATAGCAATAGCACGCTAATGGCTGGACGGAAGTCGACTATGTTCGAGAGGACAGTAAGCGGCATTTCGTTCCATCGTCGGTTCGGTTGACCCGTTCGAGTTAATCCTAGATGTTTACGTACGGGTTGTCATGAGGCTCCAAGTTGCGAAAGTATACGGCCTCTTAGACTGCTGGATTGTCAGCGCGGCAACTGGTGGTGGTTGCTACCTAATTTCGCAAATATGCCGAGCGCAGATGGAAGAGGCAATGTTCTCTTCGCAATGCAGGGATAAAGATTTTTCGCGTCTTCTGGAAAACCTGGATGTCGCCGGGATTTCATTTAAAAAGCTATGACAAGAATTGTTTGACGATATTGTAGTTGACGTTTGCCATGTATCGATGCCCCTCTTGCGGTTGACTGTTACCCAGCGCCTTGATCTCGTCGAGACGTGTGACGACCGCATATTCGGGAAATATTTTTTGTCACGAGTTTCAGGTCGGGCATTGATCTCCGAGAACCGCAGTCAAAAAGATAATACTGACATCGATATGTACTAACGGGATGCCGGGTTGGTATTGCCACGGCGATATCCTGAAGCTTTCCCCCGATCTGTCGATATGCTGGAACTATGTAGATTGGAAAACACCTTGTTTTCCCGGAGGTCAGGAGTGATTCATGCTAGGCTTCAGTTAATAGCCTGCGGAACAACAGGATAGTTTGATCCCTCGCCGACAACCCAAAGAGACTGGTTACGTTGTCGTATCCAGCAGCCAGATCGTTGACATTGAATGGCATCTCAATCCCACCAGTGTTACTTGTTCAGGTCAAGTATGGTGATCTCTAGCGGAAGCTGCAATTCCCAAAATACACCCGACGAACAGCCTTAGGACTCGTTGGTTCGGAAATACCCCTACTTCTCCCGCTTTGCGCTGTTCAAAGTCGCGATCGGCTACCTTGGAATTTTTCGTCGATGTTGTCTGATGTACATTATTGGTCACTGCAGATAGCCATCCGGCTTCTGTCTAGTGTCGCTCTGGCGGCACAATAACGAGGACATTGAATCCCTCATCAATATTGAAGGTCCGTAGGTCGAGTAGTTTGTTTGCGTGTTCGGAGTTGAACCAGCACGCGGTGTTCTCATCATGAATTGCCGTCACACTTTCCCGTACGCTCTCCTTGATCGCGTCGATGATGTCGACCCGGGTCTTTCCCCGCCTGTTGAGATGCCTGAGTTTTTTACGCGCGGGGCTACCCGCGTCGGAAACGGCAATGGATATTCTGTCTGTTGAATAGCTTTTGACCCGAACGCGCAGTCGCTTCGGGCGAGACGCATCAAACTGGTCGTTAATTTCTTTGATACGCGCCTCGATGTCAGCATCGGCCAGACGCACCTCCGGCAAAACATCAACCGCCGGCGCAAGCCCGTCGCCAAATTGCGTGCGCGCAACCTCGGCAGCGTGATGCGCATAGGCGAGATGGGTCACGGGCAGCGCCTTCAGCCAGGTGCGTCGCTGAGTGATCGCCATCGATTTTGCCGCCTCCTCGCCGAACTTGGCGATGGAGAAGTTTTCTCTTTTTTGCCCCTCGTTGGTCATCAAGGTTGCCTGCCAGACATCCCCATCAGCCGTCTCAACGCGCCTGACGCCGGAAATACCGCTTCGGTTGTTTTTACGCAGAAGCACGGCCTGCTCGAGGTTGGTGGCGGGCGGAATGGCAAGAATGATGGCGTCGCGGTAGGCGCGTGCCTGACGGTAGGCTTCGTCGCCGGAGCCATAGATGCTGTCCTTGAACAGCCTGACGATCCTGTGGCCGCGCCGCCTGACACTGACCCACCAGCCGGCCCCATGGCGAGCTCCGGCAGCCTCTTCCCGGCGCAGGCCGTAACTCTCGGCGTCGTGTTTTGTGTGTTTCGGATTTCTTTCGATCGTCACTCCGTGCCCCGGCCTGTCAGATGTCATCGATGGATATTTGGTGTATCCAGGTTGTAGAATTCGTGGTGAATCCTTGGTTTCGCCACAATGTTTGATTGCATTCTGTCGAGATTTTGGCAGTTGATTGATATTTTTCCAATCTTCCATCGAGGTTTGCCATGAATAATCAGTCTTCTTTTTCCGATTTCGTTCAGGCAAGCCGTGTGCTCAAGGTCAAGTCTCCGTTAGGGGAAGACCAGCTTCTGCCGGAACGACTTGCGGTTGACGAGGGTGTGTCCCGGCTTTTCGAGATTCACCTGAACGTGCGAGCCAAGAAGGACGCGGTCAAGCCTGAGGAACTGATCGGACGCTTGATCGATGTCTCCGTCGAGGTCGAGCAAGGTGATGGCGAGGAAGGCAGCGGCATCCGTCGCCCCTTCAATGGTCTGGTGACGGAACTGCATGAGGGCCCGCCGATTACCCGTGGCATGCGCTCCTATGCGCTGACCATCCGGCCGCAGATGTGGCTTCTGTCCCGCCGCTCCGATTGCCGCATCTGGATGGACAAGACGGCGGTCGAGATCGTCGAGACGCTGTTTTCCGAACACGGCATTCCCGCCCCCGATACATCAGGCATCATCTCGCCGCCGCCTGCACAGCATTACAGCGTCCAGTTTAACGAGACCGATCTGGATTATCTCATCCGCCGTTTCGAGGAGGATGGCCTGTTCTACTGGTTCAGCCATGAGGACGGTTCCCACAAACTGCATGTGGCCGATAGCGCCAGCGGCTGGCTCGTGCCATCACCGGCCGCACAGGGTGAGGGAACGGTGCGGCTGGCGCAGGGCTCGTCGGATCGCAACCACATCAACGACTGGGCGCGGCGGTTCTCCTATGTCTCGGGCCAGCGTGCGGGTGCGGACTGGAATTTCGAGACACCGGGCATGGTGCCGGGCACGATGACGCCATCGCTGGTGCAGATGCCGGATGCGACGAAGCGCGAGCTTTACGAATATCCGGCCCGCATCAAGACAGTGGAAGAGGCTGAGCGGGCGCAGAAGCTGCGAACGCAGGCCATAGAGGCCGATCATGACCGGGTGTTCGGATCATCGACCTCGCGCATTCTGGAGGCTGGCCGCCGCTTTACGCCTTATGAGGTTGCCCATCCCGAACACGCCTATGAAGAGCATGTGATCATCAGGGCGAGCCACAGCATTGTCGATCTCTCCTATGAGACAAACAGTAACGAGCCGGAATATCGCAACCACTTCGAGGCGATCCCGGCGCGCGTGCCGCTGACGCCACACCGGTCAACAAAACGCCCGCGCATCTAAGGCACGCAGGTGGCGATCGTCGCCGGCCCCGAAGGCGAGGAAATCCATCCGGATCAATATGGCCGCATCAAGCTGTGGTTCCCGTGGGACCGCAAGGCAAAGAAGGATGGTACGGATACGTGCTGGGTGCGGGTCAGTCAGGCATGGGGCGGCGGCACATGGGGGGCGCAGGTCATTCCGCGCATCGGCATGGAAGTGATGGTCGCTTTTGTCGATGGTGACCCGGACAAGCCGCTGGTCATCGGCGTGGTCAACAATCCCGCCAATTCCGTGCCCTATGATTTGCCGGCCAACAAGACGCGCATGGTGCTGCGTTCCAACAGCCACAAGGGTGACGGTTTCAACGAAATCACCTTCGAGGATGAGGCCGGCAAGGAGAACCAGTTCTTCCATGCCCAGAAGGACCAGACCACCCGCGTCCTGAATGACCGAACCAAGCGCGTCGACCGGCATGAGGTTGCCTCGGTCGGCGGCAACCGCGCTGTTGAAGTGTCTGGCAACCAGAAACACGAGATTGGCGGCTCGGTAAACACAGTCGTTGGCGGCACGGGACCGATGGCGATGATGGCGATGGCGGGCGTACAGGCGCTCTCCGGACAGACGGCGGGGTTGCTTTCGCAGGCTGCCCAGATCGCCGGCGGCGGTGGTCCAGGCATCGCGGCCTTCGCCACCACGCTTGCCTCATCCGCACTCGGCTTTCTGGGTGCCGGCGGTCTTTCCTCACGCGAAGGTGTCGTTTCCGGCCCAAGCCCGCGGGCGGATGCGGGTACGGCACTTGCCGGTTCCGGCTCGGGCGTCGGTTCCGATGCTTCGGGGCTGTTCCCGTTGCCGGGCATCATGAACACGATCATCGGTTCGTTTCAGTCCACATCTGTCGGGGTGGCAAAGGCTGAGCAGATCGGGGTGAGCAAGGTCACGAATATCGGGCAGACGGAGGTCCGGCAGGTTGGCAAACAGCAGAACCTGACCATTGGCAAAGAGCAATTCGTCGAGATCGGTACGGGACAGTACACGCGCGTCGGCGAGAAGATCACCGTCAATGTCGGCAAGCTCTACAACCTCGTCTCTGAGGAAAAGTATCACGGCGAGGCGAAGGTCTGGGAGATTTTTGGTGACGACACGATTCTGTTGTCGACCAAGGGCGGCTACATTGAACTGAATAGCACTGGCATTCGCATCCACGGTTTGAAGATCGATATCGAAGGCAACCAGATCAACTTCAAGAAAGGAGGCCCGGGTGAAGGCGCGTCTTGCTTGCGCGAGATGGCGAAATCGTCCACGCCGTTTGTAAGGGGTTGATATGGCAGAAAATGCTACACTAAAGCCAATTATCTTGGATGCCGAAACATCAGTTTTCGCGGTTCTCGATGGTGCGCAATTCGATGACCTGCCGATGGCCTTGTTCGATGAAAACTTCGTTCATCGTTCGCTCTACCTTGACCGTGGCAATGGAACCGTAGATCAATTGAGAACTGCACCGCAATTGGTATGGCTTGATCGCGACCGGGGAATGCAGCGCCACAACGCTGACCAGAATGACGGTAAGCCACTATTCCCCGTGCTCGAGCGACTCCTCAGTCTAGTCGCGGATCGTCCGGCAATCGTATTCTGGGTGTGCGAAGCAGGCGGGGAAGTGCTCTATAGGCATTTGAGAGGAATAAACAAAATATTGCTGCCGACGGATGCCGCCCGCGGGACAAGCGATCGGCTCGAGCCGCTTCCGTCTAATGCTGATCAACCGAATGACGCCGACCACGAGATGGTTCTTTACCGCCACTGTGACGCCAATGTCATGGCGCAGGTACTTCCGGCGCTTACTCTTCCCAATATGGCACGTGTTTTAGGCCCCGCGTCCCAAATTTTATGCAGTCCTGACGACCACTGGGCCGAGCGCCCTTTACGCCTATTGCGCAATCCCGACATGCCCATCGCACCAATCGGCCCGCTCAAACTTAGCATGGCTGAGGTTCACAAGATCGAAGATCGGCGAGAAGTAAAGGCATGCCAGACTGTCAGGGGATATCTCCGGCGGTACGCATCTGACGTCACCAAGAAATTCAGTGATGATGAATTGAATGCTCGGGTTTGGGCGTACCGAAATGAAGCAAAACGTTACGGCATCAGATCAGAGGCTGCTCATCACCGCTGGGCCTACCTCCAAATCGTATCTGGCGGACGCATAGCGGACAATGAGGACTTTAATCGTTTCATGCGCCATTCAAATCCCTCGGTTTCTCCAGACGAACGAATTGGACTGCTTATGAAAGCAACAACCGCGCATCTGCGGAGGGCTCACTAATGCCAGCGATCGCTATTCCAATAGGTATTGGTCTTGGCGAAGCCGCCTTATGGCTCGCTGGAGCGATTGGGATAACTGGCGCTGGGTACGGAGCCTATAAAGGCGGCGAATATCTTGCCAATCAGATGGCTGAGGCTGACGGAGCAGCGGACAGTGCCGGAACAGATTCTGCCACCGATACGTGCGCAACCTGCCTTCCGCCGGAATGTAAGGACGGTGCAGACAACGTGAAGCAGGCGCTCTACCGCAACAAGCGACTGCCAAATGCTAACGGCGGTCAACATGGCTACCTCAACCGCATGGTCGAACAGATGTGCGGCAGAAGTGGACCCGGCACGGACGGCTGGCGAAATCACGTAAGCCAGCTTGTGGGTGAGCAAAATAAAATCCGGATGGGAATGGGAAATTTGAGCGAAGCCAAATGCCCCATCGATCAATTGTTCAGCCGCGATGAGCGGCAAGCCATCAACAACATCCTGCAAGGTGGCAACGGCTGGACGCCGCAAACGATTCCCTGGAAAGGTCCTTATCATCCGGATTGCTTCAACTTCGGGGACAAAATTAGTTCTGGGCGGCTTCGCGATTTTCTCAATATTATCCGGCCGAACTGAAAGTGGAGACCATGTTCAATCCGAACGATTACAAAGATGAATTCGAGAGGGCCCTTTATTGGATCAGCTCAGACCAAGCGGTAGAATTTGATGACCTTCTGCAGATGCCAATTCTCAACCGCAAGACTTTGCAGCGTCATGCCAAATCCTATTACGAAATTGTGCGAAAGATCGATCCTGACAGTCCGGTCTTGATCCGTTTTGAACATTTCGACCGTTTTCTCATCGATATCCGCAAGGATGGAGAAAATCCCGAGCGGCTGATGCTGTGGCTAGGGTCCATGCAGGATTTCCATCTTGAAGACGGGCTTTTCCGGGGTCCGTTCATGACATGGCAAAGCGGTTTTGTCCGCTGGTGCAATGGAGCCGCCCCTCAGCCGGAAGACCCTGATCTTCAGAGCCTGATCGAAGCCTATCGTCGCGAGGTTTATGACCCCGGAAAGGAGTTCAGGGAACGCTGCAAGGGGGCAGAAAAACTCTACATGGCGGGACCTCGGAGCCGCAGCTCATGGGATCAATATCTCTGGGAGATATTCTACGAAGAGGCCTATAACTGCCCTTGCATCTTTTTCTCGTCACATATCGACAACATGTTGCACCGTCGCTGGTGGCGGCGGAATCGCCACAGCGTCAATGCTGAGCAGAAGGAAGCACTGTTAGGCAAGCTCGCCGAGGACATTTCGCTATATGGGGATGCCGTCGTCCAGAACTGGAATGACGTCATTGACATAGACCGCGCGTTTGCTGTCGACCGAATGCCTGATTTCGATCTTTACAAGGCGGGTGCGGAAAGAGCCATTTGACACACACAATCCTCATTACCGGAATCAGAAGGATATTTTGATGGTTGGGCGATCAGTAACTCTCAAAGGGCACATGCATGTTTGCCCAATGGTCGACCCGGGACCGAAACCTCATGTGGGTGGTCCGGTTGTTTCGACGCAGCAAAGCTTCGTCACCGTGGAAGGCGTTCCAATCGCTACAGTCGGGGATAGTTTGCTTTGCACTGGTGTACCGACAACGTCGGACAGGATAACCGGAGGCTCGTCTGTCGCAAGGATACAAGGCAAGCCGGTTGCGCGATCGGGTGACCCATGTGCTCATGGCGGCCGCCTTGTTCAAGGTGTACCCTGGATCACGTTTGACTAGGAGACGTATCCGGTTTGTGGAAAGCGGCTAAATCGTCCACGCCTTTCGTGAGGGAATATGGCTGAAAACAGACAACTGCGTTCTCTGTTGTTGGAGGCGCGCGCGAGTGTCTTTGCTGTTGTCGATGGCGCGCAGTTTCATGACCTCCCCATGGCGTTGTTCGATGGCGGGTTCATTCATCGCTCTCTCTATCTGGATCATGGTAACGGTAGCGCTGATCAGTTGCGTACAGCACCGCAAGTCGTTCGCCTGGATTATGATGCGAGAACTGTGAGCGCTGAAAAAAAGGGAACCGGAAAGCAGCTTGTCGATGAAAACATTCTTGACAGATTTCTGACCCTCGTCGGCGAACGCCCGGCCGTCGTCTTCTGGCAATGCACTGCTGGATATGAGGCGCTCTACAGGCATCTCAGGGGAATTAACAAGGTGTTGTTCCCCAAACAAGCATACCTTGGGCGTAACGTCAAAATCCCCGCGAGCGGGTTTGAGATGGTCGTGTTCCGACACGCTGACGCCAATGTCATGGCACAAGTCTCCTCTTCTTTAGAATGGGATGGTCTTTCCAGGTTACTGGGGCCGGCTGGCGCACTCTTATTGTTGCCCGATGAAGACTGGGGGGCGAAGCCGATGCGAGTACAGCGGCATGATGAGATGCCTTTGCCGCAAAGCGGACCAATGAGGATTGGGCTGCCTGAAATCAAAGCTATGGACAGTCGCAGATTTGATTGGCTGACGAGGCGAACTATCAAATACCTCAGCGAATATGCATCGGTTCTCCTCGAGAAAAAATCCGATCGGGCAATCACCGGCGATGTCCAGAAATGGCTACGAGAAGCCCAAGTGGCAGGGGTTACAGAAGAATCGGCGTTCCGCAAATGGTGCTACTTGCAGGTGCTGCATGGAGGGCGATTGCAGCAAAGTGACACTATGCAGGCTGTCTCAAAAGAGCGTGGTTCAGCAGTTTCCCCCGATGAACGCGTGGGTCTGATGATGAAATACATGATCAAAGAAGCGGAGAAGGCGTAATATGGCCTCGGGAAACAACGGCCCGGCTACCGTATCCGCTGCAGAACTGAAACATGCGGAAGCCGGAGCAGAAAAAGATGCAGCCCCGGGCAATGTTTCAGAAACTTGCGCTACCTGTATTGCTGCGGATTGCAAAAAGAAAATCGAGCAAATCGAAAAAGAAACGAAGCAGATCACGGATATAGAGGACCCGATTGAGCGAAACAAAGCCATCACTGCCGCTTACGGCAAGCTGGCGGCGCAAGACCCGAGCAATCGCTGGATCAAACTTGCTTCTGTGGTTTCGGCTCAGGGCGGATGTGCGATGAAGCTCACACGAAGTCTCGATCCGGACGTGATCACGGGTATTGACCCCAAGTACGACTTTATGAACCCGACTGGTCTCGATCCTTGGTACAATATGTACCAAGCCCTCGGTGATGCGAATAAAGCAATTTTCGGCGACATATATCCGATGGCGGCATACAGGGCGCGGCATGGTTATGAGGATATGAAAAAGTGTTACGCGGCCACCGGCAAAGTCATGCCTCCGAAAATAAAATCGGCTTTTGACGAATTGGAGAAAGGCAATCTCAAAAGCGCGTCAGATTGGATCGCTGATTTTGAACAGAGGGATGTCGTTCAACCTGTTTATGAAAACTACAGTGGAACGTTCTCCATGATGGAAGGAGCGAGTTCAGTGTTGAAGCCGGTTCTGAAGAAAAACCTCTATGACATTCCCGTTTCGACCACATGTGGAGACCCGAATATTGTGCCTTTCGTTGGTTCTATATCCAATCCCAATCATAGGGTGAAATATTACAATTCGCTCATGGATAGACTGTCTTCACAGCAGGGCTGGAAATGGTGAACATATCCTATGAAAAAGTTTCTGGTGTTCTTGCTGCTGTCTATTATCCTCTTCTATGGAGCTCATTTTATGTTTGAACGAAATGATCCATCCAAAGGCGAACCAAGGCGCATCGAGGTTGGCATGGGTATGACGGTGAAGGAGTTTATCGAGCGCAATCATTTGGAAATGGGACCCTGGAAACCGCAGCAATATATTGTCGATGTTGATGACATTGGCGATTGGATGCCCATACAGTTCACGGATAACTGGATAGCGCTTCGCTTGGTTGAGGGAGAGCAGAGCTTTGAGCTGCCTCCCGGAAGAACATTGCATGTCTCTCAGCGAGCCGGTGTAATTAACGGAATAGCATTACGTCCTTTCGCGCAGCCCAGACCCCTGGACGAAATGCATGATTACGTTGTCGAGCTGTTAAAAATGCTTGAGACAAAGGGTTGGCACCCGTCCTCGCCGATAAAAGTGCCTTCTAAGCCCGAAGACTTCGATTCCGGTGGAAAGAGCCTGTTTGCCGAACTAACGTCTTCTAGCGGAAGTATTCTCCAGATGAACCTTCGAGATTACGGCCTCGCTCCGAAACAGGAGAGTTTCATCCTCAAATTCGATCCCACCCATAAACCATCAGAGGAAAGCCGGACATATCTTCTTCAGGTGACTGTAGATCGTGGTGTTAGCGATATCAGTTATGGCGATCTGATTTATCCACGTCGCATATTTGAAACTGGTGATGTCACCCAACCTTTACCGCTGCGCTTTTGGATTGAGGACCCCAATTGGACGCCGGAAAAGGCCGGCATGGTGCCAACTACACCGGAGGAGCGTGCTAATGCGGAGTCCTCAAAATGGAAAATGCCGACAAAATAGACAAATTTAGAAGTGCGGACTGTCCAGCCTCGGAATGTTCGCAGGCCTGGCGGGGCGAGAAAACGGAAGGGGAACATCTGTCAGGCGCTTTGTGGCGGCATTTGATCGACGCCCGTAGTAAGATCGAAACAGCCCCGAGCGCACAATCGAAAATGCGGTAGCCCAACCGATCCCGCGCTTTCCATCAGGGAGATCATCGATCTTGGATTCAATGAAAAATTGAGTATGGTAGCGCACCGGTTTCACCTCAAGAGGGCCATATGCAGGTTCTAGTACGCGATAACAACGTCGATCAGGCGCTGCGCATTCTCAAGAAGAAGCTTCAGCGTGAAGGCATTTTTCGCGAAATGCGTCTTCGCGAGGCTTTTGAAAAACCATCGATCAAGAAAGCTCGGGAAAAGTCTGAAGCAGTTGGCCGTCAGAGAAAACTTGCCCGTAAGCAGATGCAACGCGACGGCCTTCTTCCTTCAAAACCGAAAAAGGATAGGTGATCGCGGTCGTCAGTAAATCGACCTTTCAAGGAGATAGACCGTCCTTCGCTAACCATGCGTGTTTAAAGCGCCATGCGGTAAGTGCTTTCTGTCTGGCACCAAACTAAATTACTGCGACATAAAACTGCAAACTTTAAGGGTCGGAAACACAGGGCTCACTTTGGCCTAACGAATTAAAAGCCGTTGGCAGATAATCTCCGAGACAGGGTATTTCTACCCTCTGAATTTGCCGTGGTTTTAATACCTATATCCGAAATCTGTCGGCGAAGCTGAATATGGCTTCGTTGCGACAGATTGCGGACATCGGATTTTGAATGACCAGTATCCTGACAAACGTTTCGGCAATGACGGCGTTGAGTGCGCTTCGCGGGATCGGCGAGCAGCTCTCCAGCGCGTCGCAGCAGATGTCGTCGGGCCTCCGGGTCGCAAAGGCGGCCGACAGCGCCGCCTATTGGTCGATATCGACTACGATGCGGTCAGACGTCAAGGCGATGGGTGTCATCACCGACAGTCTCGGGCTGGCGATGGGGATCGTGGATACCGCGTATGCGGCGATGGAGACCGTGAGGCAGTCCTTTGTCGAGATCAGGAACCTCGCCATCACCGCCAGCGACATGCCGCAGCCTGGAATGAAGGATGCCATCAAGCCGACCTTCAGTCTCGATCCGGAATACGCCCAGTCGGATGTCTACAAGATCGACGTGAGGATACAGCAGCTTCAGGACCAGGCGCGGGCGGCGATGCTGTCGGCGTCTTTTGCGGGCGTGAATATGATCTACCACGGCAAGAACGAGGACGTTAAGGCGAGCGAGCAGGTATTCTCCTTCGTCATCGGATACGCGGATGGCAAGGTGCAGACGATGGACGTCAGTGCCATGGACACCCTGCTTCTGAACGACGACTTCGGTAGCTTTCCGACAACCTATCCGGGGGAGTTTAACCCGGAGCAGACCCTGTTCGACGGCAGCGACGTCATAGACGCGCCGGGATCGTTCACCCCTGCGGCGATCTACTGGTTCAACATCCCGGTATCGAACCCTGTTACGGGCGACCCTGAATCCTACCCCGTCAGTCCCACCTACATCCTTCAGTCGATCGAGAACCACGTCGTCCGTTTCGGGTCGGACAGGCAGGGCCTATACAGCAACCTCGTTGCCAACATCGACAGCAAAATCCAGCAGCTGACGTCCAAGATGGCCTATGTGGGGTCGATGCAGTCGGCGCTCGACCTGTATGACGAGAACAACAGGAATCGGATCAGCACCGCGACGCGGGGTATCGGGCGGCTGGTGGACGCGGACATGGAAGTCACGGCGGTCAAGCTGAGGGCGCTTGAGACTCAGCAGCAACTGGCGATCAATGGACTGCAAATCGCCAATTCCCAACCATCGACACTTCTACAGCTTTTCCAATAGCAATTTTCGACGCAATAAAAATCTGAAGGGACGTATTGACCTTTCGATGTTTGTTCACTAATTGTTCTCGCATGCAAAAGATGACCCACCTCATACGAATAGGTTGATCCCGTTTCGCTGCGACAATCGCGGCGATGATCAGCCATGTTTAGTCTGAGGTTTTTAATATGGGTATCGCACAGCGCGCGAGATCGGTTCGCGCCAGCCGTCAGTCGGCGTCCATCCGTACATTTGCTCCCGCCGCCACTATCAAATGCGAGGGTCCATCGATTTTTCGGTCCCAAGTTGCGCGTGACACCGCCTGTCTGCTGGATGTCAATCCAACCGTCGTTTCGTGGCACTGCATGCCTGTTTCTCTGGATTGTGGCACAGTAGCTCACGTCCCCGATTTCGGCATCGTCAACTACGACGGTGGAAGGATGCTTGTCGACAGTCCGGACAGGGTGTTGCCTATCGACACCGACGAAATTGCGGCGGCTGCCGAGACAGCGGGCTCGCATTATCGCCGTCTGCTTGCCGATGAAGTCTACGAGGGGCCGCGCCTTCAAAATGCCAAGGACCTGCTGTCGTACGGCGGTCACGGTCTGGCGCTGGGAGACCGGCTGCGGGTGCTCGCAACCCTAAACGATCACGGCAATCTAACAGTCGCCGAGTGCCTGACGATTTTTACCGAAACCAAGCCAATCGCCGGACTGGCCCAGATGATCCTGCACGGTTTCGTCGAAGTCGATCTCGACACGGAATTACTCGGCCCGGAGACCATGGTGCGGAAAATACGGACCTGACCGTCTCGTCAGCGTCACCATTATTCTCCGTGTTCCGAGGTATCCAATGCAGTCCTATACAGCCAATCTTATGGGCAACCGCGATCCGTACTACAGCTCGAAATACGAGCTGACCCTGCCGACACATCTTGCGATCATCGCAATGTCGCGATCAATCCGATGGTTTCTGAGAAGGCGTTCGTCGTTCGTGGCAGCTTTCATCATGCCGCCGAAAGCGGATGTTCATGCTTACAAGATGGCCGCAAAGTGGTTGCTCGAGGGGACAGTGCCGGAGAGTGGCGAACACGGCAACAACTATGTCCTCGTCGTTGACGAGGAGACTGACCTTGCCGATGATTTCGAGGCCTTCAGGAAACTGCGAGAACTCAAGCGGGCAATCATTCTTCTCCAGGACGGCGACCTTGTCACCGATGAGGTCCGCATCGCCGCTGATATCGTGGTCTCTTTGGCCCTGCCGGCTCCAACCGATTACCAGATCGCGGGCCAACGGATGGGGTTCGGGAATATTACGGAAGCGGACGCCGAGTTTTTGGCAAATCAATCCCCTAAGCGTACCGAACTCGGTTTGCGACGCGGACGATCCATCGCCGCCAGCCTTGGACGTCTTCGCCGGTATCCGCAACCCGAAAAGGAAACACGTTCTTCTGACGCTTCATCGTCTGGTCCTACACTGCACGATCTGTCC
>Ga0070665_100004497_pt1 | contig 14632 bp, 17 predicted proteins | sample KBSS13metaG_FD_65862 | JGI IMG/M metagenome (GOLD analysis project Ga0070665, IMG submission 65862) | Switchgrass rhizosphere microbial communities from Kellogg Biological Station, Michigan, USA - KBS S1-3 metaG | ecosystem: Host-associated > Plants > Roots > Rhizosphere > Soil ... | reverse complement strand
TCGACGGTCAGGAACACGTCGATCGTGTCGCCGCACATCGCGTTATGGCCGTGCGCGGTCCGGTTGGCGCCGTCCGGATGGCCGAAATTCCGGGGGCTCTTGCCGTGATCCAGGATCACTTCCTGATAAAGGTCCCTGAGGTCGCTCATAGTTTGAATATCCGTTTGACCTGGCCCACCGCCTCGACGAGCGCGTCGGCCTCGGCCTTGGTCGAATAGAGTGCAAAAGAGGCGCGGGCGGTCGCGGTGACGCCCAGCCGGTCCATCAGCGGATGGGCGCAGTGATGCCCGGCGCGGACGGCCACGCCCTGCTGGTCCAGGATCGTCGCCACGTCATGGGCATGGGCCCCGGCCATGGTGAAGGAGATGATCGCCCCCTTCTCCGCCGCGGTCCCGTGGATGGTCAGCCCGTCGATTGCCGCCAGGCGCTCGGTCGCATAGGCCAGCACCTCGTCCTCATGATCGGCGACCAGGGCGGGACCGAGATCGGCCAGATAGTCGATGGCGGCGGCCAGGCCGATCGCCTCGACGATCGCCGGCGTGCCGGCCTCGAAGCGGTGCGGCGGCTCCTTGAAGGTAGTGCGGGCGAAGGTGACGCGGTCGATCATGTCGCCGCCACCCTGATAGGGCGGCATCGCCTCCAGCAGCGCATATTTGCCATAGAGCACGCCGATGCCGCTGGGCCCGTACAGCTTGTGGCCGGAGAAGGCATAGAAATCGGCATCCAGCGCCTGCACGTCGACCTGCTTGTGCACGGCGGCCTGGCAGCCGTCGACCAGTACCACCGCCCCCTGGGCGCGGGCCATGCGCACGATCTCGCGCACCGGCAGGATGGTGCCAAGCGCGTTCGACATGTGCGAAACGGCGACCAGCTTGGTGCGCGGGCCGATCAGCTTGGCCATCTCGTCGAGCCGGATCTGGCCGGTATCGTCGATCGGCGCGACCCTGATCTCAAAGCCCTTCTCGGCGCGCAGCATCTGCCACGGCACGATATTGGCGTGATGCTCCAGCTCGGTCAGCACGATCTCGTCGCCGGGGCCGAGATTCTTCCGGCCCCAGCTCTGCGCCACCAGGTTGATCGATTCGGTGGCGTTGCGGGTGAAGACGATCTCGTCAGCCTTGGCGGCATTGAGGAAGCGCGCGACCTTGGCGCGGGCGCTCTCGAACGCGTCGGTCGAACGCTGGCTGAGGAAATGCACGCCGCGATGGATGTTGGCGTAGTCCTCTTCCATGAAGCGCGACATGGCGTCGATGACCGCGCGCGGCTTCTGCGCCGAGGCGGCACTGTCGAGATAGACCAGTGGCTTGCCATGGACCTTGCGCGACAGGATCGGGAAGTCGGCGCGCACGCGCTCGACATCGTAGCCGTTGGTGCGCCGTGCCCGATGGATCGGATCGACCGAAGCCAAAGTCATGAAATTTCCCCTTTCGGCGCGGAACGCCCCGTCAGCCAGTTTGCCGCCGCCAGCCCGAAGGCCTCGCGCACGTCGTCCCGGTCGATCTCGTCCAATGCGCCGCCGATAAAGCCCTGGATCAGCAAAGCCCGCGCTTCAGCCTCGGGGATTCCCCGGGCGCGCAGAAAGAACAGCGCATCCGCGTCCAGTCGACCCACGGTCGCGCCGTGGCTGCATTTGACGTCGTCGGCGTGAATTTCAAGCTCGGGCTTCACATCGATCTCGGCCTGCGGCGACAGCAGCAGGGTCTGGCTCAGCTGATAGCCGTCGGTTTTCTGCGCATCCGGGCGGACGAGAATTTTTCCCTGATAGACGGCGCGCCCATCATCGTCGATCACGCCCTTCTGGGTCTGGCGCGACGAACAATGGTCGGCCCGGTGGTCGATCAGCACGGTCGTGTCGGTATGCCGGTCACCGTCGACCAGATAGGCGCCGTCGACCTGCGCGAAACCGCCCGGCTGGGTCAGCTGGACCTCGACCTCACGCCGCACCAGCCCGCCGCCGGCATTGAGCGCGAAAGCCTTGTAGACGGCATCGCGGGCCAGCACCGCGGTCACCGTCTCGACCGCGAAAGCGGCTTTCGATTCGGCATGCTGCACGTAGTGGCGGAAATTGGCTCCGGAGCCGAGCACGATCTCGGCCGCCTGATTGGTGAAGCCGCCGGCCGCGCCGCCCAGATGGCGCTCGACCAGCACCGCCTCGGCCATGTCGCCAAGCTCGACCAGCAGCCGCGGATGCGCCACCGGCGCCTCGCCCACGGAAGCGAACACGACCTCGATATTGCCCCCCAGCGCAACGCCGCGCGGCACGATCAGCACCAGCCCATCCAGGGTCCAGGCGGTGTTGAGCGCCGCCATCGGCTTATGCGTCACGTCCAGTGCCTTACCCAGGCGGGCCTCCAGCAGCGCCGGCTGCCTGTCCAGCATGTCGGCCAGGCTGCCCAGCACGACGCCGGCCGGCAGCTTGCCGATATCGGAATGTTCGGCGGCATAGCGGCCGTTGACGAAGACCAGCCGGTGCGCGGCGGCGACGGCGCCGAGATCGGCCAGCTTGGCCGAGGCTTCACCAACGGCCGGCGTCGGCTCGAAGGTCAGCGCCCTCAGCTTGTTCAGCCCGGTATATTTCCAGGCCTCCTGACGCTGGGTCGGCAAGCCGGTGAAGCCCGCCTTGCCGGCTTCACGCAGCGCGGTCAGCCAGCCGGGGGATATTTCGGTGACGGTGCTCATGCAGCCTGCCCCTCGGCGAACTCGGCATAGCCGGTCTGCTCCAGCTCGTGCGCCAGCTCCGGCCCGCCGGAGCGGCGGATCAGGCCGTGGGCCAGCACATGGACGCGGTCGGGCACGATATATTGCAGCAGGCGCTGATAATGGGTGATGACCAGCATCGAGCGGGCCGGATCGCGCAGCATGTTCACGCCCTCGGCCACCACGCGCAGCGCGTCGATATCGAGGCCACTGTCGGTCTCGTCGAGGATCGCCAGCTTCGGCTCAAGCATCGCCATCTGCAGGATCTCGTTGCGCTTCTTCTCGCCGCCGGAAAAGCCGACATTGACCGCGCGCTTCATCATCTCGTCGGTGATGCCGAGCTTCTTCGACTTGTCCTTGACCGCGCGCATGAACTGGATCGCATCCAGGTCCTTCTCGCCCCGCCCGCGGCGCACCGCATTGACCGCCGTGCGCAGGAAGGTGGCGTTGGGCACGCCGGGGATTTCGACCGGGTATTGGAAGGCGAGGAAAATGCCGGCCGCCGCCCGCTCCTCCGGCGCCATCGCCAGCAAATCCTTGCCGTCATAGGTCACCGAGCCGCCGGTGATCTCATAGCCCTCGCGGCCCGACAGGATATAGGACAGAGTCGACTTGCCGGAGCCGTTCGGCCCCATGATGGCATGAACCTCGCCCGCCGGAATCTCCAGCGACAGGCCCTTCAGGATTTCGCGGCCATCGACTGAGACGCGCAGGTTTTCGATCTTCAGCATCACTTCAATTCCATTATGTGTCGGACAGCAGCTTGCCGCCGACGGCCCAGTGCTCTTTCGCCACGTCCTCGATGATCACCATGATCGAGGACGGGCTGGTGCCCACGATGCGGGCGGTTTCGCGTGTCAGCGCCTTGGCCAGCTCCCGCTTCTGCTCAGCCGAGCGGCCGGCCGCCATTTCGATACGGATGATCGGCATCAGCCGCGCCCCTTGAGCAGGTCGGCGAAGCGCCAGGTCCGCCCGCGGCAGACGGCGATGCCGCCGATGACGACGATCCAGCTCCAGCTCGCTGCGCTGATCATGAATATCTCGGCATGATCGGGCAGGATCGCGAAGTCGATCGCCAACAGCAACGCGATCATCGCGGTCAGAAACAGCCAGCCGCGCCAATTGCCCCAGCTGCCGCGACGGAAACGCTCGCCGCCGTTCATCCCACGCTGCCTTCCAGCGAGATGCCGATCAGCTTCTGCGCCTCGACGGCGAATTCCATCGGCAGCTTCTGCATCACCTCACGGCAGAAGCCGTTGACGATCAGCGCCACTGCATCCTCGGTTGAGAGACCGCGCTGGCGGCAATAGAACAGCTGGTCCTCAGAGATCTTCGCCGTCGTCGCCTCATGCTCCAGGGTCGCCGAGGCGTTGCGGCTTTCGATGTAGGGTACAGTGTGGGCGCCGCACTGGTCGCCGATCAGCAAGCTGTCGCACTGGGTGTAGTTGCGGGCGTTCTCCGCCTTGGGCAGCACCCGGACCAGGCCGCGATAGGTGTTCTGGCCGTGGCCGGCCGAGATGCCCTTCGAGATGATCCGCGACTTCGTGTTCTTGCCGATATGGATCATCTTGGTCCCGGTATCGGCCTGCTGGCGGTTGTTGGTGATCGCCACCGAGTAGAATTCGCCGACCGAATTGTCGCCCTGCAGGATACAGCTGGGATACTTCCAGGTGATCGCCGAGCCGGTCTCGACCTGGGTCCAGGATATCTTCGAGTTGCGGCCGCGGCAGGCGCCACGCTTGGTCACGAAATTATAGATGCCGCCCTTGCCCTCGGCGTCGCCGGGGTACCAGTTCTGCACCGTCGAATATTTGATCTCGGCATCATCGAGCGCCACCAGTTCGACCACCGCGGCATGAAGCTGGTTCTCGTCGCGCTGGGGCGCCGTGCAGCCCTCCAGATAGGACACATAGCTGCCCTTGTCGGCGATAATCAGCGTGCGCTCGAACTGGCCGGTGTTCTTGGCGTTGATGCGGAAATAGGTCGACAGCTCCATCGGGCATTTGACGCCCGGCGGGATATAGGCGAACGACCCGTCGGTGAAGACCGCCGAGTTGAGCGTCGCGTAGCTGTTGTCGCTGTAGGGCACGACCGAGCCCAGATATTTCTTCACCAGCTCGGGATGGTCCCGCACTGCCTCGGAGATGGGGCAGAAGATCACGCCGGCATCGGCCAGCACCTTGCGGAAGGTGGTGGCGACCGAGACCGAATCGAACACGGCGTCGACCGCAACCGGCAGGCGTTCCTGCCCCTCGCCATCCACCTCGTGGATGACGCCGGCCAGTATTTCCTGCTCCTTCAGCGGGATGCCGAGCTTCTCATAAGTGCGCAGCAGCTCGGGATCGACCTCGCCCAGGCTCTTCGGTCCGGCCTTCTGCACAGGTGCGGAATAGTAATAGGCATCCTGGAAGTCGATGGTCGGAAAATTGAGCATCGCCCATTCCGGCTCTTCCATCGTCAGCCAGGCGCGATAGGCCCTGAGCCGCCATTCGAGCAGCCACTCCGGCTCTTCCTTCTTGGCCGAGATGAAGCGGATGATGTCTTCGTTCAGCCCCTTGGGCGCGGTCTCGCTCTCGATGTCGGTGACGAAGCCGTATTTGTATTTCTGGTCGGCCAGCGCCTGCATATCGGCGTTGCGGGCGGCGCGTTCGGCGCTTTCCCCAGTCTTAACGTCTAAAATTGGCGTATCCATTATACCAAACCCTGTTCAGGCCGCCGTTCAGCCGTCGGCATAGCCGCGAACGGCACCGCCATGTCGGCCAAAGTCACGTCCTCGAGCGCGTCGCGGATGGCGCGATTGACCCGGTTCCAGTTGCCCCGCATCGAGCACAGCCGTTCGACCCCGCAATGGTCGGACGAGCCCTCGACGCAGGCGGTGAGCGCGATCGGCCCGTCGACCGCGACGATGATCTCGGCCACCGTGATATCGGCCGCCGGCCGCGCCAGCCCATAGCCGCCATTGCTGCCGCGCTGCGAATCGAGCAGCGCGGAGCGCGCCAGAAGCTTAAGGATTTTGGCGGCGGTCGGCTCAGGCACGGCGGTGCGTTCCGCGAGCCGGGCGGTCGTATACACCTCACCCTCGCGCGCCGCCATATAGGACAGCATCACGACCGCATAATCGGCCAGCTTGGACAGACGGATCACGGGCGACCCCAATAGGACTAATTCAGTCCTCTTTAAATACGAACGATGGGGGTGAGGTCAAGCCGTGGGCTATGCATGCCCCGTATAACTGGAAGGCCGGCCCGCTCAGCGCCCTATTTGCCTCGCCCTATTTGGCTGGGGCGGCGAGCACGCGCTTGATGTCGCCATACGGCCCTTCGTCGGATGGACCGTACCACTGACCATGTGGAGAATTGCGGTGCCGTCGCTCTCGCGCTGGCTGACCTCGGCGATCTGATCGGTATTCAGCAGGCGGACCGTACCGGATTCCACCGCGACTTCAATGAACCGTGCCACGCCACCCCTCCTAAGCATTTGTCATATATTTTTAACGTACTTTTACCGTATTAAACCCCGAATGCCGTTGCCGGTGGACATGGCGTTTCGACGCATGCGCCGGCCAGGATACGCCAGCCATTGTTACAGTGTTGCTATGCCGCTTGCCGGTCCATGGACCAGTCGTTAGTAAGGGCGCTCAAATCATCGAAGGCGGCAAAAACGTGAGCGACGCGCTGTTAACCGATATCGTCTCGCTGCTGCAGATCGCCTTCATCGACCTGGTTCTGGCCGGCGACAACGCGATCGTGGTCGGGCTGGCCGTCTCCGGCCTGGCGCCGGAGCATCGGCGTAAGGCCATCATGATAGGCCTCGGCGGCGCGGTGGTCCTGCGCATCCTGTTTTCCATTGTCGCGCTCAGCCTGCTGCAGGTGCTCGGCCTGACGCTGGCCGGTGGCCTCCTGCTCGTCTGGGTCGCCTATAAGCTGTACCGCGAGCTTCGGTCCGGCGGCGGCGATGAAGGCGAGCATGGCGGCAATCCGGGGCGCAAGACGTTCTCCGGCGCCGTATTCGCGATCCTGCTGGCGGACGTTTCGATGTCGCTGGACAATGCGCTGGCGGTTGCCGGCGCGGCGCGCGACAATATCAAAATCCTCGTTGCCGGGCTGGTGCTGTCGGTGGCATTGATGGCCGTCGCCGCCGATTGGGTGGCGCGCCTCATCGTGAAATATCGGTGGCTTGGCTATGTCGGCCTCGCCGTCGTCGCCTATGTGGCGATCGACATGGTCGTTCGTGGCACGCGAGAGGTGGCTAACGCCCTCTGAGTTCGCTCGACCCCCGAGTTTGCTCGAACCATGAATCCGATCGAGACATGAATCCGTTCGACATCCAGCCACCCGATGCCGCCGCGCCGCCGACCCCGATCCCGACATCCGAGCTGCTGATCCGCATCGTCGGAACCTGGCCGAGCGAGGAGATGACAGTCGGCGAGCTGATCGACGGCATCGGCGGCCGGGCCTTTTCCATCATCATGCTTCTGCTAACGGTGCCGATCGCAATCCCCGGCCCGCCGGGAATACCGACTGCCTTCTGCATCCCGCTGCTGATCGTCGTGGTGCAACTCTGCCTCGGCCGCGCGGCGCCCTGGCTGCCCCGCTTCGTCCGCAAACGCCGTTTCTCACGCGACGCGCTGCTCAAGACCTTGAAGCGAATCCGCCCGGCCCTGGCCAAGCTGGAAAGCGTCTGCCGGCCGCGGCTGCTGCGCATGACCGACCGCAAAGGCGAGCGCTGGCTGGGCGTCTATTACCTCCTCTGCTGTATCGTATTGTCCAATCCGATCCCGATCCCGTTCAGCCATAATCCGCTGGCGATCGCGCTATCGATCGTCGCTTTGGGATTCGTCGAGCGCGACGGATATGTCATTATCGCAGGTGCAGTCGCGGCGATCGGCGGGATCGCGATCAACATCTCGCTGACAGGCGGCGCGCTGCTGCTGGGGCTCAAACTTCTGCACCTGGTTTAGGCCAAGGCTGGAATAGGACACTGGTACAGGCATGGGCGGCAAGATCATCGTATTCGGTAATGAGAAAGGCGGTTCGGGCAAGTCGACGGCCGCCGTCCAGGTGGCGATCGGGCTGCTGCGCCAGGGACATAGCGTGGCGACGCTCGACCTCGATGCGCGCCAGGGCACTATGTCCCGCTATATGGGCTTCCGCGAGGCGCATGGCGGCCTGCCGATGCCGCGCCGCGCCGCCATCCTGCCCAGCCCGCTCAACAGCCTGACCGACGCCGCCGAGGCCGATCGCTGGGCGCTGGAATCGACGCTCAATGATTTCACCGATGTCGATTTCGTCATCGCCGACACGCCCGGCAACCATACCGGCCTGTCGCGGCTGGCCCATGCCAAGGCCGATGTGCTGGTGACTCCGATCAATGACAGCTTCGTCGATTTCGACATGCTGGCGCGAGTCGATCCCAAGACGCGCAAGGTGCTGGGCCCCAGCGTCTATTCCGAAATGGTGTGGGACCGGCGCAAGGAGCGGGCGATGGCGCGCGGCGCGCCGATCGACTGGATCGTGCTGCGCAACCGGCTGGGCTTCAGCGAATCGCACAACAAGCGCGAGGTCGGCGTTGCCCTGGACGAGTTGGCGAAGCGGATCGGCTTCCGCACGGCGCCCGGGTTCGGCGAGCGTGTGATCTTTCGGGAACTTTTCCTCAGCGGGCTGACGTTGTTCGACCTGGGCAGTAGCGCTGGCGGTCCGCCATTGGCAATGTCCCATGTCGCCGGCCGGCACGAAGCGCGGAGGCTGATCGACGCGATCCTGGCCGGGCCGCCGCTCAGGAGCGCGGTACGCGCCGCGTCTTGAACCTTGAACTGCGGGCCGGCTGTTCTATAAGGTTTTTATGTGAATAGAGGATCGTGATGATGCATCCCCCGGTTCGTAAAGCCGTGTTCCCCGTCGCCGGACTGGGCACGCGTTTCCTGCCCGCCACCAAGGCGATGCCCAAGGAAATGCTGCCGCTGGTCGACAAGCCGCTGGTCCAGAACGCCATCGATGAGGCGCGCGAGGCCGGGATCGAGGAGTTTGTGTTCGTCACCAGCCGCGGCAAAGGCGTGGTGGAAGACCATTTCGACATGCACCCCGAGCTCAACGCCACGCTGGAGACGCGCAACAAAAGGGCGGAACTCGAACTGGTCAAGAAGACCGAAATCAGCTCCGGCCATCTCTATTTCACCCGCCAGCACAAGCCGCTGGGCCTCGGCCATGCGGTGTGGTGCGCCAAGCAGGTGATCGGGCGCGAGCCCTTCGCCGTCCTTCTGCCCGACGACGTCGTGCTGTCCCAGAGGGGCTGCCTGGCGCAGATGCTGGAGGTCTACAACGAGGTCGGCGGCAATGTCGTCGCCGTGGTCGACGTGCCGCGCGAGCATACCAACCGCTATGGCATCCTGGACGTGTCGAGCGACGACGGCCGCATTGCCGCGATCAAGGGGCTGGTCGAGAAGCCGGCTCCGGAGGTCGCCCCCTCCACCCTCTCGATCATCGGCCGCTATATCCTGCAGCCCGAGGTGTTCGACCATCTCGATGCCGGTGTCGCCGGCGCTGGCGGCGAGATCCAGCTCACCGATTCGATGGCCAAGCTGATCGGCAGCCAGCCCTTCCACGGCTTCCGCTTCGAGGGCAAGCGCTATGACTGCGGCGACAAGATCGGCTTCCTGGAGGCCAATATCGCCTTCGCCCTGCAGCGGCCGGACATGGCCGACAAGCTGCGCGCCGCGCTGAAGCCCCTGCTCGCCGAGTAGGATCCCCTGAGTAGCTTCCCCCAAGTAGCTTCCACTGGCGGAATAGACGATAAAGCTACGGACTATTCCTCTCTGACGAGGGTTTCATGCGTATAGCAATGATCGGAACGGGCTATGTCGGGCTCGTCTCCGGCGCCTGCTTTTCGGAATTCGGCGTCGATGTCGTCTGTGTCGACAAGGACGCATCCAAGATCGAGCGGCTGAAGGCCGGCATCATGCCGATCTACGAGCCCGGGCTGGACACGCTGGTGGCCAAGAATGCCGGGGCCGGGCGGCTGACCTTCACCACCGATATCGGCCCGGCCTGCAAGGGCGTCGACGCCGTGTTCATCGCCGTCGGCACGCCCAGCCGGCGCGGCGACGGCCATGCCGACCTGTCCTATGTCTATGCCGCCGCTGCCGAAATCGCGCGCGAGATCGACGCGTACACGGTGATCGTGACCAAATCGACCGTGCCTGTCGGCACCGGCCGCGAGGTCGCCCGCATTGTCCGCGAGACCCGGCCCAGCGCCGAATTCGACGTCGCCTCCAACCCGGAATTCCTGCGCGAAGGCTCGGCCATCGGCGATTTCATGCGGCCCGACCGCATCGTCATCGGCGCTGAGAGCGAGCGGGCGCAGGAAGTCATGCGCGCCCTCTACCGCCCGCTCTATATCCGCGAGGCGCCGATCGTGATAACCGGCCTGGAAACGGCGGAGCTGATCAAATACGCCGCCAACGCTTTCCTGGCGACCAAGATCACCTTCATCAACGAGATCGCCGACCTGTGCGAGCATGTCGGCGCCAATGTCCACGACGTGGCGCGCGGCATTGGGCTGGACGGGCGCATCGGCCGCAAGTTCCTGCATCCCGGCCCCGGCTATGGCGGGTCGTGCTTCCCCAAGGACACACTGGCGCTGGCCAAGACCGCGGCCGACCACGGCAGCCCGGTGCGGCTGGTCGAAACCGTCATCGACGTCAACGCCAAGCGCAAACATTCGATGGCCGAACGTGTGATCGCCATGTGCGGCGGCTCGGTCGCCGGGCTGACGGTCGGCGTGCTCGGCGTCACCTTCAAGCCCGACACCGACGACATGCGCGACGCGCCATCGCTCGACATCGTCCCGATCCTGCAGGCAGGCGGCGCGCGGGTCCAGGCCTACGACCCTGCCGGCATGCATGAGGCCAAGCCCCTGCTGCCCGGCGTCGACTGGAAAGAAGACCCCTATGCCGCGGCGACCGGTGCCGACGTGCTGGTGATCATCACCGAATGGAACGAATTCCGCGCCTTGCAGTTGGACCGGCTGGCTGGAATCATGAAACGTCCAGCGATCGTCGATCTGCGTAACGTATATAATCCAGCGGATGCGGCGAAAGCCGGCTTCGCCTATTCATCGATCGGCCGGCCAGCCGGATAAGGCGCGCGGCCTGGGAGGGTGCAGTTCAATGAGTTCAACAGGCCACAAATTCCATCCCTCAGTCCTGCGCGAGTACGATATTCGCGGCATCGTCGGCACGACCCTGTTCCCAGCCGACGCCTATGCCATCGGCCGGGCTTATGCGACGCGCATCCTGCGGGATGGCGGCAAGACCATCGCGCTGGGCTTCGATGGCCGATTGAGCTCGCCTGAGCTGGCGCAAGCGGTGGCGGAGGGGCTGCTGTCGACCGGCGTGCATGTGAAGCGGGTCGGGCGGGGGCCGACGCCGATGTTGTATTTCGCGGTCAAGCACCTGCATGCCGATGCCGGCATCATGGTGACCGGATCGCACAATCCGCCGACCCATAACGGCTTCAAGATGGCGCTCTATGGCGGACCGGTCTACGGCGACGCCATCCAGGAGATCGGCCGGATCGCCGCGGCCGGCGACTATGAGACCGGCGCGGGCACGATCGAGGACCTGGACATCCAGGACATCTATGTCGATCGGCTGCTGAAGGACTATGACGGCCCGCGCGACCTCAAGATCGTGTGGGACGGCGGCAACGGCGCAGTCGGCGAGATCATGCGGCGGCTCACCGCCAAGCTGCCGGGCAAGCACATCCTGCTGTTCGACGAGATCGACGGCAATTTCCCCAACCACCATCCCGACCCGACCGTGCCGGAGAACCTGGTCGACCTGCAGAAGGCAGTGGCCGAGCATAATGCCGATCTGGGCGTCGGCTTCGACGGCGACGGCGACCGGATCGGCGCAATCGACAGCACCGGCCGCATCGTCTGGGGCGACCAGCTGCTGGCGATCTACGCCAAGGAGGTGCTGGCCTCCCGCCCCGGCGGCGTCATCATCGCCGACGTAAAGGCGAGCCAGGTGCTGTTCGACGAGGTCGCCCGGCTGGGCGGCCAGCCGCTGATGTTCAAGACCGGCCATTCGCTGATCAAGGCCAAGATGGCCGAGACCGACTCGCCGCTGGCCGGCGAGATGTCGGGCCATATCTTCTTTGCCGACAAATGGTACGGCTTCGATGACGCGCTCTATTGCGCCGTCCGCCTCGCCGCGCTGGTCAGCAAGGCCGGGGAAAAACTGTCGGCCATCGTCGACCGCCTGCCCGTCGTGTTCAACACGCCGGAGACCCGCTTCGACGTCGAGGCGTCGCGCAAGTTCCAGGTGATCGGCGAGGTCAAGGAGCGGCTCGCCGCGGACCCGTCACTGAAGGTCAACGATATCGACGGCGTGCGGGTCAACACGCCGGACGGCTGGTGGCTGGCCCGCGCCTCTAACACCCAGGAGGTGCTGGTTGCCCGCGCCGAGGCCTCGAGCCTGGAGGGGCTGGAACGGCTGAAGGCCCAGCTGGTGCATCAGCTGGGCCTCAGCGGAATTTCGCCGCCGGAGGGGTTTTAGTCGCCAGCAATCAACTCGTGCAGCGGGCCCTTCTGTTCAGGGAAGTTCCCGGTGTTCAACACCTGAATACCGGCATTATGAGCACGGTTGAACGGCGTCTCGGTATTGGCGCAATGCGCTTTTGCCGCAGCGGCAGGCGAATTGAACCACAGGCCCAGATGATAGAGCTGGACCGGGCCGACCTTCACGCCCTGCTTGGCATCGGGAAATTGCCCCTTCGTGAATTCCTGCGGCGCAGGCGCGACCCCCGGAGAGACGATGAACGTACCGATGTTGAAGCGCCCCACAAAGTGGCCGACACCGCTGCCTTCGGAGTCTGTCAGGATGTCGCCCTGGTACTCGGACAGGCCGAACGGTGAGTTCGGCACCTGGGTCGTGAAGACAGTGAAAAAGGTATTGGCCGGCAGGCCGTCCACGATAACCGTCAATTCCTCGAACGGCCCATAGGTCGCGTCGACAACAGCGGCGGTGGCTCTCGGCAGGCAGGTTTTGGCGCCCGGCGATAGGACCATCCTGAAAGATGTCGCAGTCTTGGCTGCCTGAGCGGGCAAGGCTGCCCCAGCCAACAGGGCGAGCGCGAGTGCTGAAGGCGCGAAGAAACGCTTCATGAAAAGCTCCTGTTCATATGGAACGCTACGATGACGCCGGGGAACCCCGGCCGCTTCATCTGTAGAAAGACAGCGTTACCGGCCGGTTTCCCGGCAGATGCGAACGGGCTACGGCTGTAACTGTTGATTTCTGCCCCGCAACATCGAGCATGGAGAGGCTGGAACGACCGAAGGCCCAGCTGGTCTCCCAACTGGGCCTCTCCGGAACCGGGCGGTTTTCAGCTCCGGATTCAGTTCTTCAGGTTGATCAGCGGGCCGTGCAGGTCCGGGAATGTGCCCGTGTTCAGCACCTGGATGCCTGCATTATGCTCCCCATTGAACGGCGTCTCGGTATTGGCGCAGCCCGCCTTGGCCGCGTCGGCCGGCGAGTTGAACCACAGGCCCAAGTGATAGAGCTGCACCGGCCCGGTCTTCACCCCCTGCCCAGCATCCGGAAACGCCCCCTTGGGAAACGGCCGCGGCGCCGGCGCTACGCCCGGGGAGACGATAAAGGTCTCGACGCTGAAGCGCGCAACGAAATGGCCGACGCCGACGCCGCGGCTGTCGGTATGGATGTCGCCATTGTACCAGGAGAGGCCGAAGGGCGCGTTGGGCACCTGGGTCGAGAAGAAGTCGAACTCTGTGTTCGGCGGCAGGCCGCTCACCGTGACGGTCATCTCCTCAACCGACCCAAGGGTCGCGTCGATGACATGCCCCTGTGCCTTCGGCAGGCAGGCCTTGGCGCCCGCTGAGACGACCAGCGGAAACTGGATCGAGGTATTCGCCGCCTGGGCGGAGGGGACTGCCCCAGCCAGCAGGGCGAGAACGAGTGCTGAAGGCGCGAGAAAACGCTTCATGGAAAGCTCCTGTTCGTGTGGAACGTGACAATGATGCCGGGAATCCGGCCGGCTCAGCTGTAGAAAGACAGCGTTACCGGCTGGTTTCCGGGCGGGTACGAACAGGCTACGGCTGTAATAGAGAGAGGGGCGGCAACCGGGTGGCTGGCGCGGCTGAAGGCCCAGCTGGTCTCCCAGCTGGGCCTCTCCGGCGTATCGCCGCCGGAAGGATTTTAGTTTCTCAGATTGACCAGCGGGCCCTTTTGGTCCGGGAAGGTCCCGGTGTTCAACACCTGGATACCCGCATTGTGCTCGCCGTTAAATGGCGTGGCCGTATCGGCGCAACCCGCCTTTTTGGCATCCGCGGGCGAATTGAACCACAGGCCAAGATGATAGATTTGAACCGGACCGACCTTCACGCCTGTTTTGGCGTCGGGGAACGGCGGCTTGGTGAAGATCTGTGACGGCGGTACCGCACCTGGGGAGACGATGAAGGTCTCGATGCTGAAGCGCCCTACGAAATGGCCAACGCCGATGCCGCGGCTGTCGGTTTCGATATCGCCATTGTACCACGACAGGCCAAACGGTGCATTCGGCACCTGGATCGAGAAGAAGTCGAAATCGGTATTGGGCGGCAGGCCGCTCACAACGACCGTGAGTTCCTCAGTGGGACCGAGGGTCGAGTCGATGACCTGCGCGGTGGCCTTGGGCAGGCAGGTTTTGGCGCCGGCCGAGACGACCATCGGAAACGAGATCGAAGTGTTCGCCGCCAGGGCGGACGGGTTTGCCCCCGCCAGTAGGGCGAGCGCGAGTGCTGAAGGCGCGAGAAAACGCTTCATGGAAAGCTCCTGTTCTTATGGAATCGTAGCAATGACGGATGAACCACGGAGACCCGTGGCGCCGGGGAAGCCGGCCGGTTCATCTGTAGAAAGACAGCGTTACCGGCTGGTTTCCGG
>Ga0070665_100004493_pt1 | contig 14637 bp, 12 predicted proteins | sample KBSS13metaG_FD_65862 | JGI IMG/M metagenome (GOLD analysis project Ga0070665, IMG submission 65862) | Switchgrass rhizosphere microbial communities from Kellogg Biological Station, Michigan, USA - KBS S1-3 metaG | ecosystem: Host-associated > Plants > Roots > Rhizosphere > Soil ... | reverse complement strand
CGAGCTTTGGGCAGATCACAAGCGCCTTCCCGGCTCGTCAGCTACAACTTGCCGCGAAGATCATCTTCTAGGCAAATGTAACCGTGTAACTCAAAGGGCGCCGTGTCTTCAGAGCGGCGCCCTTAAACTTTCAGCGATGTTAGTCAACACAACAGTGCGAGGAGCAATGACTTTTCAGGATGCGATTACTTTAGCGGCAGCCGCGGCAGTTGCGATGGCCGGATCCGCGGGACTGGCCCAGCAAACGACGCAGGCGCAGCAGGACCGCGTAGTGAAGATTAACCAGATTCAAGTGATCGGCTCGCACAACAGCTATCACACCGGGTTCGCTCCAAGCGAACGGAAGTATTTGGAGATGACCAATCCAAAAGCACTGTATGCCTTGGACTACAAGCATGCTCCGCTGCCGGATCAGCTGCACGGAGGAGTGCGACAGATCGAGATTGATGTCTTCGCTGACGCGAAAGGTGGGCGCTACGCGCACCTGCCAATCGACGATGCAGCAACCAAAGCCGGTCTGCCGCCAGATCCCGACTTCGATCCGCAGCACGAGATGGAGAAGCCGGGCTTCAAGGTGATGCATGTGCAGGGGGTCGATGAGCGAAGCACGTGCCACACTTTTGTGCGATGCCTTACGGTGGTGCGTGAGTGGTCGAAGCAGCATCCGCAGGCTCTGCCGATCTTCATTCTGGTTGAGAGCAAGGAAGACGATGGTAAGGAGCGGCCAAACTTGATAAAGACGGAGCCATTTACGCCAGCCGTCTTCGATGCTCTGGATGCGGAGATTCGATCAATCTTCAAGCCGGGCGAATACATCACACCGGACGAAGTTCGCGGCAACGCCGCGACTTTGGAAGCCTCGGTACTGGCAGGTGGATGGCCAACCCTCGAGAAGGCTCGTGGCCGCGTGGTGTTCCTGATGGACCAGGACAAGCATGGACCGGTCTACGCCGAGGGGCATCCTTCGCTGAAGGGACGAATTCTCTTTACGAACTCCGATCCAGGCAAGCCGGAGACTGCTTTTGTTGAGCAGAACGATGGCACAAAAGAGGCAATCGACGCGCTGGTGACGAAGGGGTATCTCGTTCGCACCCGCACTGATGAAGGCACGAAACAGGCCCGTACAAACGACACAACTCGTCGTGATCTTTCGCTTTCGACCGGTGCGCAACTAATCAGTACGGACTACCCGGCTTCTGAGCCCTCGCAGTGGACTGGATTCAAAGTCGAGTTGCCCGGCGGACTGGTGGCACGGTGCAATCCCGTAAACAAGCCGGCAGGATGCATAGACCGGCTGTTGGAGCCGGCCGTAGTCGCGACAGCTTCTTCAAAGTAAAGAGATTTGGTTTAGTTACGACTGGCTCGGGTTAGCGCTCGAGCCAGTTTTTTATGCGTGATCGATAGCTGCGGCTCATGGGAATCTTCTGGCCATTCAGCAAATGCACGCCGTACTCGCCGTCAACCTCTGGGCGAACCTCTTTTACATAGGAAAGATTGACGATCGAGGAACGGTGGACTCGAAGGAAGAGATTGGGGTCCAGCTTCTCTTCAAGATGCGTCATCGTCTCGCGCAGCAGGTGAGTCTCAGACTGCGTGCAGATACGCACATAGTTCTCTTCCGCACCTATCCAGCAGATCTCAGAGACCGGGAGGAAAAGGATGCGCCCCTTAGACTTGAATACGATCCGCGTCGTGTAAGGCGTGCCGTTGGCGCTTTTCGGCGCATCACCGTGAGGGCTCTGCCGGCCCGCCTTGATCTGCTCAAGGGCTCGTTGGGTCGCGGAGCGGAAGCGCTCAAGGGTAAACGGCTTCAGGAGGTAGTCGACGGCGTGAATCTCGAAGGCGCGGAGAGCATAGCGGTCGTATGCCGTAGTGAAGATGATGCACGGCATAGCGGGTGCACCCGCGGCTGAGAGCTCCCCTACAATGTCAAAGCCGTCCATGTCCGGCATGCGCACATCGAGGTAGAGCAAGTCGGGCTTAGTAGCCCGCACTAGGTCAATGGTCTCAGCGGCAGTGGCGCCTTCGCCAACCACCTCAATCTCAGGTATTTCGCGCAGCAACTGACGTAATTTCTGCCGGGCCAGGACCTCATCATCTGCTAGAACAGCCTGAATCATCACGCACCGTACCCTGTTGTGTTTTCTATTGGACGCGCCGCGAGGTGCAGGGGAAGCGTCATGACAACCTGAACGCGGTTGTCTCCTATCTCGGAAATGGAAAAGGTGTAGTCGTTACCATAGTGCATCTTCAGGCGGTCCTGCACGTTAGCGAGACCAACCCCTTTACCGCTGTTACTACCGTTGCCGTTGCCATTTGTACCGATCGGCCGCAGCCCCGTACCACTGTTCGTGACGCATAGTCGAAGCACTGACCCTACCGAGGACGCCTCAATCGAGAGCACACCGACCGATGAAGTTAGCTTCGAAAGACCGTGGCCATAGGCGTTTTCCACGATCGGCTGGAGAATCATCGTCGGCACGATAGCGTCATGCACACGAGGATCAACGGCCATCTCCTGCCGTACGCGTCCGGCAAATCTGCGGTCCTGCATGGCCAGGTACATCTCGATAAACTCCATCTCGTCACTCAATGGGATGAACTGAGCTTCCCCGCGATGCAACGTAATACGCAGGAGCCGGCTGAGTTGTTCCAGCATTAGATCGGCTGCGGCAACGTCGGTCCGCATCAGGCTGGAGATGCCGTTCATCGTGTTGAAGAGAAAGTGAGGGTTAAGCTGCATCCGTAGGGCACGCATTTGCGCCTGAACCAGCTGTGATTGCAACTGAGTAGCTACACGTTCTTTCTCTCGGTATCGTTGGTAATATCCAATGCCGCGGAAGAGAAAGAAGGCCGACCAGAAGAGGACCAGACTGTTAACTAGTTCTGCGTCCAGCTGGAACGACAATCGTTGCAAAAACGGCATAGGTGGCTTGCCGAGCGGAATACGTGGAAACATTGCCACCCAAATGACTTCCTCGCAGAGACTCACTAATATGCTGAGCGGAAAGAAGAGAAAAAGCATGGACTTGATGGACGCGCTGTTGATCTGCGGTCGTAGCGTCCACCAGACAATCCAACAAAGTACGCCCCAGATGAAGTACTGGACTCCCCACGCCTGCATCAGCAGATTGAGATTTACGTGGTAATTCCAGAAGCGCGAACTGATCCACTCCTGCAGGGCGAAGAGGAGCCCCAGCAAGGTGACCCCTGCGATGAAGATGAGCGGATGCATGAACAGGGGTTGGTTGGTCTCTTGTTTCCACTTGGCGAACGTCAGTTTGTTAGCCCTCAACTTTCTTCTTACTCAGGATGACCGACTGTCGATAGTACATGGCGCCTCGGCAGACGAGACAGGACCGCTGATATCAAGCGCGGGAGAAACCCAATTGGACTGTGGTGCCGGGAAGAATTTGATCTCGCGCGGGTCACGAACGAGGAACTTCTTCACTTTCGAGTGTTGCAGGCACCAGGAGCGCGCCTCAGTGAGTATCGCGTCGCGCTGGACGGAATCGAAGGTAGGGTCGAGTTTGGAGAGATCGTACATGACCAAATCTTGGGCGTGCTTTCCTCCCATCAGGGCAGCGACGTGGAAGTAGTAGTCGGCGGCGCGATTGTCGGAGGGAAGGATCTTACCGTCGCGTGCAAGAATTCCGAGCACAACGGAAGACTTCCACTCCCCTGCTGCCACAGCTGTCTCGAGAAGAGAGCGGACCTCGCCGTTAGTTTGCTCCTCCTGAGGATGATTGATCAATAGCAATGCAAGCGAGTGCATGGCGGGCACATAACCATAGTTGACTGAGCGGCGGAGGAGAGACGCTGCGCGGTGAAAATCGTGTGGGTGACTGGGATCTGACGAATAGAGCAGACCGAGATTGTAGGTGGCGAGCGGGTCGTTCATACGGGAGCCGGTTTCGAACCACTTATCGGCCTGGGCCAGGTCTACGGTGCCGAGCGCGCCAGAGTAATAAATATCACCGAGGTACGCGGCGGCCGTGCCATTGCCTTTACGGACAGCATTCTCAAAAAATCCGGCCGCGTAGGCGATGTTTTTCTTGACGCCGGTTCCCGTGAAGTAGAGAACGCCAATATTTAGAAGTGCAGAAGCATCTCCGTTAGAAGCGGCGAGTTGGTACCAGCGCATAGCCCGTGCGTAATCCTGGGGAACCCCGATGCCGGACTGATAGAAGTAGCCTATCTGGTTCTGTGCGTGGGGTTCGCCCCTCTGGGCGGCCTTCTCGTACCAATGCGCCGCGGCTGCAAGATCGCGCGCCACCCCCTCGCCGGTCATATACCGGGCACCCAGTTCGATCTCTGCGGGGAGCGAGCCACCCTCCGCGTCGGAGGTGAGCTTCATGACCTTCTCCTCAGGAGAGATCGCATGACTGCTGGGAAGATAGAGTACACATGCGAGTAAAGCGACTGACAGCGAGATGGGGGATCTTCTAAAGAGTGGCATCGTCGTTTCTCCGGACAAAGATGAAGGCCGGTCGATGCGATTGGGGAGGGGCCGCTTGTGCTACGAATTCGCCTCGACCGCTGCAGCAATGACTGCCGAGGAGATGCGAGAGTTATCCCGCTGATTCGACGCGTGCAGACATGCCGTCTACACGAATAGTCGGGATGGTGACGCAATACGACCATTCGCGGCTAGGTGGCGGCAGTTCGTCACAATTTGAGAAATGATGTGACCGGTAGCGAATCTGGGGTGAATCGGCTCTCAGTTCTGCTTCGAAGCAGAGTTCGGAATTCCACGGCCGGTAAGCTGGCGAAAGAGATCCACCTCGCGCTGGCGGTACGGCGTGCCGTCGTTGCGGAAGACTTCATGGAACCAAACGGTGGGCTGCGAGATGACGTAGGGATGCTGCCACGAGTCCCAGGGCAGATACGTCTGGGTCTTGCCGGCAACTAGTCCCCAATTGATCGCAGCGACGTTCAACTGTTTCGCAAGTGGCAGGATCGTGTCGAAGGTACTTCCGTTTCCGCGCGCCATGTATTCCGTGCAGATGATGGGGCGGTGGAGCGGTTGGAGAGACTTGACGCGGGCTTCGAAAATCTCGGGCCAGTCGTAGTTGTGGAACGAGATGATGTCACTCTCCGCGAGCTGAATCTTCGTAACAGCCGATTCTTTTGCGGGATCGCTCCAATCGCCAGTCCAGACACCGCTGGTGAGAGGTTGCGTAGGATGTGCTGACCTCGCCCAGGCAAAGGCCTTGGGAAGAAGCGCTGCGACCAATGCAGCTTTGTTCTTCGGTTCGTCGAAACGCTTATCGTTGGTGTTGTCCGGCTCGTTCCAGATGTCCCAGGCCAGGACGCGCTCGTCTTTTGCGAATGCAGAAACAACGCCGACGACATACTCCTTGAGCTTCGGCTCGTAGGCCGGGTTGGAGAGTTCAGGGCCGCCAGGGCTCTGTACCCAACCCGAGTTGTGAACGCCGGGGATGGGAGGATGCTGGGGACCGAGGTGCGGGCTCGCCTCCCAACAGGAGTCGAAGAGGACGAGGATGGGCCGAATATGGTGGCGCGCAGCGATGGCAAGAAAAGCATCGAGGCGCTGGATGAAACCTTTCGGGTCCTGTGTGTAGAGTTGGTCCTGCAGGAAGACCCGCATTGTGTTCATCCCGATCGCCTCAGCCAGGCCAAGCTCGCGGTCGTTGATGGCTGGGTTGAACGTGGCTGCCTGAAACATCTCCAGTTGATTGATCGCGTCGGAGGGCACGTAATTGGCGCCGACAAGCCAGGGCTGACGGGCGTACCAGGTGTTGGCCGCGTCTTCCGTCCATCTACCGGAGTTTCCGGGCTGGCCGTGGAGCATGGGGGCAAGACAAAGAGTCAGGGCAAAGGAAAAAGCGCGGAGTCGCATCAGCGAAAATCATACCCTGTGACCACGTTGTGGGCGCCAGTCATCTTTTCCTGGTATTCGGAAGTATGCAGAATGGTTTTTCGATTCTAGCTATCGTTCCAGGGTTTTTCCCCATAGCGTGATTTCACCGCCGAATATATTCTTGAGCATCGAGGTGACCGCGTGGCAACGATGAAGGCCTTGCTTCTGGACGAGTACAAGCACTTGGAGGTCGTGGATGTTCCTGTGCCTTCGGCAGGTCCCGGCGAAATGCTCGTTCGCGTGGCAGCCTGCGGTATATGCGGCAGCGACGTTCACGGGTACGACGGCTCATCTGGGCGAAGGATTCCCCCGATCGTCATGGGTCATGAGGCGGCAGGAGTGGTCGCAAGCCTTGGTGAGGGAGTGAGCCGTTTCGCAGTCGGCGACCGTGTGACCTTCGATTCGACGGTGTTCTGCGGAGCGTGTGAGTTCTGCCTATCGGGGGAAGTGAACCTGTGCGAACAGCGGCAGGTCTTAGGCGTATCGTGCGGCGAATATCGCCGAGCCGGAGCATTCGCCGAATACGTCGCTGTTCCGGAAAGAATCTCCTATCGTCTTCCGGACGCGCTGCAGTTTGCCGAAGCGGCAATGCTGGAGGCGGTCTCCGTGGCGCTGCATGCCGTGCGCGTAGCAGAGATGCGCGGAGGCGAAACGGCGCTGGTGATTGGAGCAGGAATGATCGGCCTTCTTGTGCTCCAGGCCGCTCAAGCAGCGGGGTGCTCTCAGGTGCTCATCTCGGATATCGACGCTACTCGATTGTCCCGTGCAAAACAAGTTGGCGCAGATAAGGTGATTGAAGCCTCCGGCGCTGACTTAACAAACGAGATCATGCAGCTGACCGGCAGCCGCGGCGTAGATGTCGTGCTCGAAGCCGTGGGCCGTGACGAGACGGTGAGTACATCGATCGACTGTGTACGCAAGGGAGGCACGGTAGTGCTGGTAGGCAACATCACTCCCAAAGTGACGCTTCCGCTACAAAAGGTGGTGTCGCGGCAGATTCGTCTGCAGGGGTCGTGCGCCTCGGCAGGAGAGTATCCGGAAGCAATGCGTTTGATCGCAGAAGGAAAGATCAAGGTAGAACCGCTGATCACTGCTGTTGCTCCACTTAACGAAGGACCGCGGTGGTTTGGACGTCTCTACGGGCATGAGCCGAACCTGATGAAAGTCGTATTAGACCCGAGGGAGGCGTAAGCCGCGAATGACTACAACGGACGGCAATGAAGGAAAGAACAAACTGTTCGACCTGACCGGACAAGTGGCCCTGATCACCGGAGCAAGCCGCGGCCTTGGCCAATATTTTGGGCGTGCTCTGGCCCGTGCTGGGGCGGACCTGATTGTGACCAGCCGCTCAAAGGACGACCTGACTCCGTTCGTCGCCGAGATCGAGACGCTGGGACGAAAGGCTGTCCCGCTGGAACTTGATGTGCGCGACCAGGCCAGCATCGAACGCATGGGGGTGGCAGCTCAGGCAGCCTGCGGACAGATACACATCCTGGTCAACAACGCGGGATGCAACGTACGTAAGCCTGCTCTCGACGTGACTTGGGACGACTGGAACCTCGTAGTCGACACAAATCTGCGAGGCAACTTCTTCGTCGCGCAGCAGATGGCGCGGTTGATGATACCGCACGGATATGGGCGAATCATCAACATCGGTTCGGTCACCAGCGTCTTTGGCTACGCCGGACTTGCACCCTACGGTGCCAGCCGTGGTGGCGTGCGCCAGATGACCATGAGCCTTGCAGACGATTGGGGCAAGTATGGAATCACGGTGAACTGTCTCGCTCCAGGTTGGTTTCGCACGGAACAGAACAAAGTACTGTACGAAAGCCAGGAATGGGTGGATTATCTGGTGGACCGTATCCCTCTGAAGCGGCCGGGACAACCGAACGATCTGGACGGTGCGGTAGTGTTCCTCGCCTCAGAGGCGAGCCGGTACATGACGGGACAGACTTTGCTGATCGACGGTGGGATATCGACAGGCGCGATGCGCGCGACGGTGGCGAAACGATGAGATGGGGGAGAATTTTAAGCACGCTCGCGGCTGCTGGGCTGCTGGCAGTCGCCAGCGGCCTGGCGCAGAGTCCGAAGAGCGGCGGGGGCAAACTAAAAGTCTACTTTGTTGATGTTGAGGGCGGGCAGGCGACGCTCTGGGTCACTCCGGCGGATCAGGCACTGCTGATCGATACCGGCTGGCCCGGCTATGACTCGAGAGACGCAGAACGAATCGCGGCCGTGGTAAAAGACGCTGGCCTGAAGAAGATCGACTACGTACTGATTACGCATTACCACGAAGACCACGTCGGAGGCGTGCCGCAACTGCTCGAGAAGGTTCCGGTGGGGGCGTTCATCGACCATGGCCCGAATCGCGAAGACAACCCGGCCGCCGAAAAGGGATATGCTGCGTACGAAAAAACAGTCGGCGCGGCCAAGATCAAGCGGATTCTCGCCAAGCCAGGCGACGTACTTCCCATCGTCGGGATGAAGGCGACCGTGATCAGCTCCGACGGCAAGCTGATTGATAGCGGACTCGAGGGAGAGGTTGAACCAAACTCCTTTTGCAAGGACGCCGTGAAGCGGCCGGCCGATACGACTGAGAATGCGCGCTCGGTCGGGATCCAGGTCACGTTCGGAAAGCTGAAGCTCCTCGATCTCGGCGACCTGACCATGGACAAGGAGATGGAACTTGTGTGTCCAGGCAATAAGCTGGGACACGTGGATGTCTACATCGTCTCGCATCACGGCTGGAACCAGAGTTCCAATCCGGCGATGGTTGATGCGCTGGGCGCCAGAGCGGCGATTATGAATAACGGCGAGCGAAAGGGTGGCTCGATCCCGGTGATCGATACAATTCTCGATGCTCCCGGACTCGAGACGCTCTGGCAACTGCATTACTCAGAGGAAGGTGGTGACGATCACAACACCAACGATGACTTCATAGCCAACCTCCAGGGATCGGATAACGGGAACTATCTCGAGTTGATCGGAACCGGCGACGGCACCTTCGATGTGTTGAACTCACGGACTGGCGGGACGAAGCACTACGGTCCACCAACGCCCGCACCGGAACGCTAGACGCCGGACGGACGAGGCTGAGGCGGAACAGGTTCGATCTTCCCGACCAGGAAAGCGTAGCCCGCGATCCCGATGACCAGATAAATCCCCGAGACGGCAAACGCAAGCTCAAACGAGTGATGCGCAGCAACCAGGTATCCGGTAATGATGGGCGCTGCGATGCCCGAAAGCTGATTCGAAAAATTGATGATGCCGCCAACCGTACCCACGCTAGAACGCGGAGCTATCAACGACAGAATCGACCAGCCAACCGGGGCAGCCGCGGCAAGCCCGCCTATCGAAAGGCTGATCCACGCCAGAGCGCGCGTTGCCGTATGGGCGTTCGCCGCTCCGATAATGCCAAGACCGCACGCCGTACCGCCGATCAGGACGATCTTTCGGACTCGGTTGCCATCGAAGCCGCGACGGACGAGTTCGTCGACTAACCACCCTCCGATAACAAGATCCGTCACTGTCGCGAAGAGCCACGGAACGCCGGTGTAGAGGAATGAATGCAGTAGATCGATGCCTAGCGCAGTCGAGAGGTAGGTCGGCAGCCATGTGAGCAGCAGATAGAATACGTAGTTGTAGGCTCCGAAGCCGAGAGCCATGCCTAGAACCTTGCGCTGGCGCAACAGATAGCCAAGAGAGGCAGAGTCCTCCGCCTTCTTCTGCGTGCCCACATCAGCGTCGCCGGCGATGTGAATGCGTTCCGCCGCTGTGAGCTCTGGATCTTCTGCAGGATCGCGATAGACGCGCCAAAAGACTAGGAAGTAGAGCACGCTGAGTACGCCAGTAGCGGCGAAGCTCAGACGCCAGCCCACGCGCAGCAAAAGAATTCCGATCAACGGAACGCCGATGGCAGACGCAAACTTGGCAGCGGCATCGAAGATGGATGTTGCGAAGCTGCGCTCCCCGGGAGGAAACCAGAGACCAATCGCTTTGGCGTTGGCCGGAAAGGTGGACGCCTCACCGACGCCAAGCAAGAGACGCGCACCGAAGAGGCCGCCTATGGTTGGAGTTATCGCGGCTGCGAAGGAAGCGATGCTCCAGAGAGCGATTGAAAGACGCCCAACGCGACGTATGCCGAAACGATCCAGAACAACTCCGATGGGTAGCTGGCAGATCGCGTACGTCCAGTTGTAAGCCCCTGAAAGATAGCCGAAGGTGATGGCAGAGATGCCGAACGTCGTGGTGAGCGCGGCGTGCGAAACGGAAAGGTTGACGCGGTCAAAATAGTTGACCAGAACTCCGAGACCGAGAAGCCACGCGATCCGCCAGCGACGACGCGGGACGAGGGGCGCTGCAACCTGTTCGCCTTGCGGCGCATGATTTGGGGTTATGGCCACGCGTCCCCATGCTACTAGCGCTTTGCAACCTTGTGCGCATTTCGACTGCTTTCTTGCACCATGAAGACCCCAAAAGCTTCATAGAAGGTTCGACACGTCTAGGACCTTTTGTTACCTTGTGGGGAATGCGACCTGCCGCACCTCGACCTGTGACTATCAAACCGCAAGTAAAGCGCTACTATCCGACTCCCGCACTCGAAAAAGGCTTGGACATCCTTGAGCTCTTCGCCTCGACGCCGGAGGGCATGACGGTCAGCGAGGTCGCTCGCCGGCTCAACCGCACCATGTCGGAGATCTTCCGCATGCTCCTTTGCCTGGAGCACCGCGGCTATCTGGCGCAGTCCGCAAATAAAGATCGCTATCACTTAACGCTGCGTCTCTTCCGCCTCGGGCAGGAGCATCCGCCCACCAAGCGCATGGTTACGGAGGCGACGCCGATCATGCACTGGCTGGCGCATCAACTGCGTCAGTCCTGCCACCTCGGCGTTCTTGACGGTGGCCACGTCGTCATCCTTGCGCAGGTTGATTCGCCCGAGTCTACGGGGTTCTACGTCAAGGTCGGCTCAAAGGTCGATCTAATGCATGCAGCCACCGGCCACGTCATTCTGGCTCACCAGACCGAGGACGCGACTGAGCGCGCCATCCAGGAATGGATACGCGAGACGCAGAAGAAGAAGCCAGCTGACCTGGACGATCACCTTGCGAAGATTCGGGCGCGTGGCTACGAGCGCCGCGCCAGCTACGAAGTTACGGGCGTCGTGAACATCAGCTTCCCGGTCCTGAACTCGCAGGGTAATGCCATTGCCGGGCTTACGGTGCCTTACGTAAAGCGCATCGAGGATTCAATCGGAATTCCGCAGGTCGTCGAGACATTGGCCGAAGCGAGCCGCCAGATCTCCCAGGCAATGGGGGCTCTCACCGAGTCGACTGACATTGAAGCCTCCGCTGAACCCGTGCCTAAGAGCCGGCGAATGGCGAAATCCAAAAAATAAACCCTGCCTTAGTTCGTCCTCGATTATCTGGAGCAGTTGAATGAGCGGCTGTGAGAAGGCGTTGGGGAACATCGGGTACTGACCCCTCCCTCCCCTCTTTTTGTCTAAGTGCTCAATCCAAATGCTTTAGCCTCGTACCACCTGCCCCAAATTTGTTGAAAAGAAAGCCCCGGAGTCAATGTTCCGGGGCTTTTTCGAGCTATTTCTATTGTAGAGAATGGAAGGTAATTAATCGGCACTTTATATTCCGTTTGCTTTGATGGGTTTACGTGGTTTTTGGGCTTGACAGGATTTTGAGCTCGCTCGACTTTGCGTTCAAGGTGCTTACTCTTTTGGCCCGCCGAAGTGTAGTATAGCTGGAAATCCTATGCATAGGATTTAGAGGTATTGGTGAACCTTAAAGGAACTCTTCCGACGTTGATCCTCGAAGCTCTGATGGACGAGCCCTGCCACGGGTATCGTATTGCCCAGACGATCAAGGAACGCTCTCGTGGCGTACTCGACTTTAAGGAAGGCACTCTGTATCCGGCGCTTCACAAGCTGGAGAATGAAGGGATGATCGAGTCGTACGACAGCGTGGAGAAGGGCCGGACGCGTCGCTACTACCGGATTACCGGGGCCGGGCGCACGATGCTGGCCAAAGATCGCGAGCATTGGCGAGAGCTTTCGCAGGCAGTCACGATGATTCTGGGGGAGGCATAACCATGTTCGAATTACACAGCTGGTTGGAACAGGCTACGCGGCACCTGGCAAAAGATTCGGCTGCCCAGGTCCACGCAGAGATACGCGAACACTACGAGTCGGCACGAGAGACTGCCATTGCAGGCGGAGCCACGAGTGAGGACGCGGACAGACAAGCGTTGAACGCTCTTGGCGATGCGCGGGCCGCGAACTGCCAATACAGGCGTGTACTGTTGACCTCAGCCGAGGCAAGGATGCTGCGCGAAGGCAATTGGGAGGCGAAGGCCGTGTGTTCCAGTGGTTGGCTGAAGAGGCTGGCGATTGGCATGCCGATCGTGATGGTGGCAGCCGCAACAGTTTTGTTCCTTGCCGGCCGCGCGGCATTTGCGCGAGATCTGTTGATAGGTGGAGTAGGAATGAGCCTGTTGATTGCGGCACCGTTGCTACCCATCAATACTCCCCGGCGGGGTTTGATCTTCCGTTGTGCGAAATGGATAACGGTTGTTGGAGCAATGGTGTTGATGTTTGGACCGAATTCAGCAAAGTGGTCGTGGCTGCTGATCTCATGCCTGTGGCCATTGGCGTGGACCGAGTGGACCCGGGCTTCGATTCGGCGGAAGTTGCCGGTGAAGTCTTGGCCGCGGCATTTGTACCTTTAGCTTTTTTCCCGGGCAACAGCAAGGGTTGTTTCACCCAAGCTTAGCGGTATTAGAAAGCAGATTCCCCCGCTGCGTGGTTCACACTCCAGTCGGAATGACCGGAAGGTGGTGGGCGGGACTTCAGACGCATGCTTAAAAACATCAGGACAGGCCTTATCGCCCATCCTGATGTTTTGGTTGCCTGGATCCCTGTTGATTGCGTTTCACTATCAGAACTGGATCTTTCCGGCAAACTGCAGAATGCGCTGCGCGTTGCCGAAGGCTGTTGTTGTAATCGTTCCGAAGGTGCCTGGTGTGGTGACGCTGGACGCCGGGCTTCCGAGGACGGGGTGGTTGAGTACGTTGAAGGCCTCGATGTCGAGTTTGAATGCGAGGTTTTCGTGGATGGGGAAGAGGCGGTGAACGGAGGTGTCGAGGCCCCAGAAGTTTTGCGCCGAGATGAAGTTGCGTGGGGCGTTGCCGAGGGTTCCGATGGCGGGTGTTTTGAAGGCGCATGGGTTGAACCACTGGTTGCGTGTTTTGGTTGGTCCGGTGGGCGCGGAGCAGGAGGGGTTGTTCGCGACTGCCCCTGATTGGAAGGGATCGCCAACGAGATCGGCGCGTTCGTAGGTTCCGGCGTTGCCGGTGTTGGCGATGTCTCCCGCTGCGGTGACGTTGATGTGCTGGCCGGAGCGTCCGGAGACGATGGCGTTAACCTGCCAGTTTCCGACGATGTAGTCGCCTACGCTGGAGCCGGTGGAGAAGCGCTTGTTCTTACCGAAGGGAAGCTCGTAGACGACGTTGGCGGTGAGGATTTGAGGGATGTCGAAGCTGGCGGGACCGCGGCTGCCGCGCGGGTTGTAGGGGTCCATGGGGACGCCGCCTTCGACGCCGAAGTAGCCGTCGGTACCTTCGTTGAGTGTCTTCGACCAGGTATAGGCGACGTTGTAGCCAAGGCCGGTGCTGAATCGCCGTGCGAGCGAAGCCTGAAGCGAGTTATAGGAGGCGGTACCGCCCGCGTGGTCCCAGGACTTCTGCGGGACGGTGTACGGATAGGGCTGGCCGGTGTTGGTACCGCGCGCGGCGAAGGAGGCGCAGGTGGCGCAGGGGGTGCCGGTGTTGTAGTAGCCGCCGATGTCCATGCGATGGGAAGATGAGCCGACGTAGTTGAGCGACATGACGGTGCGGTCGCCGAACTGCTGCTCGATGCCAAGGTTGTACTGCTCGGAGTAAGGATTCTTCCAGCGCGGATCGACCATGTAGTTGACGTTGGAGGATCCGAAGGGAGTAGCCGCGGGCAGGTTGCCGGAGTTGTTGGCGAAGGGATCCTGCGCGGAGGTGTACGGTGTCCCGGGCGTGTTGGTGCCGTTGATCTGGAGAGTTCCGGTGTCGGGCCACGAGCCCTGATAGTTCTGGGTCATCTGGATGATGGCTGCCCAGTTGTCGTAGGTCATGCCGAAGCCGCCGCGGACTGACATCCTGTCGTTGACGCGATAGGCGAAGCCGAAGCGCGGAGAGAGATTGTCCTTGGAGCCGTGGAGGATTTTGCTGCCAGTTGCGACGCGAACATGGGGCGGAAGCACGTTGCTGGGAAGGCAGGGAGCGTGTTTGCGATCGCTGCAGAGCGGTGGGAGCTTCTGGATGATGTAGTCGCCGGTGTTGAAGTCGAAGTCTCCGGTCTCGATGGAGCCCTGGAGGCCGATGGATTCGTCGGTACCGAAGGCGGGGATGACGGAGCGGTCGTAGCGGAGACCATAGTTGAGCGTGAGGTTGCGGGTGATCTTCCAGGAGTCCTGGAGGTAGGCGTTGGCGATGCCGCCGGGCCGCTCAGTGAGGAAGACGTTGCGCTTGTTTTCGTTGTTGGGATAGCCGAGGAGAAAGTCGGCGAGGCCGAAGCCGGACTGTGCGCTGACCTGTGCGGAGGTGATTCCCGCGGGCGAGTTGGGATTGCCGGCGAAGTTGGAGGTAGAGGCTCCGGTGAAGTTGACTGCTCCCTGACGAAGGATGGCAGTGTAGTTGACCTGATCCCATCCTCCGCC
>Ga0070665_100004490_pt1 | contig 14648 bp, 10 predicted proteins | sample KBSS13metaG_FD_65862 | JGI IMG/M metagenome (GOLD analysis project Ga0070665, IMG submission 65862) | Switchgrass rhizosphere microbial communities from Kellogg Biological Station, Michigan, USA - KBS S1-3 metaG | ecosystem: Host-associated > Plants > Roots > Rhizosphere > Soil ... | reverse complement strand
GCCTGGCTCAACAGGTGACTTTGTATCACTTCCACTTCATCCATGGTAAACTCATGTTCACCTTCCGAAGAATTGATATTGATAAGTATCCATTTGGCACCGCGGATATCATTATCATTCAGCAACGGTGAATTCAATGCTTCTTCAATAGCTTTTTGCGCACGATTGTCACCAGCCGCAGCTGCATTACCCAATATAGCAACACCACCATTGCGCATTACCGTACACACATCAGCAAAGTCGACGTTGATCTGTCCCGTACTGTTGATAACATCGGTGATACATTTTGCAGCAGTAGCGAGTACGTTATCTGCCTTTTCAAATGCTTCGCGCATTTTCAGGTTACCAAACTGGTGACGCAGTTTATCATTGCTGATCACCAATAAAGTATCAACATACTGTTTCAATGTTTTGATACCTTCTTCTGCCTGCAATTGCCTTTTCTTTCCTTCATAGGCAAACGGTGTAGTTACAATACCAACAGTGAGTATGCCCAGGTCTTTACAAATTTTTGCAATGATCGGTGCACCACCCGTACCGGTACCGCCACCCATACCTGCTGTAATGAATGCCATCTTGGTATTCACTTCCAGTATTCTTCTTATTTCTTCAAGCGATTCTTCAGTGGCCTGTCTCCCGATTTCAGGGTTGGCACCTGCACCGAGACCTTGCGTGAGATGCGGCCCGAGCTGTATGCGGTTAGGTACTGTACTCAATGCGATTGCCTGCGCATCGGTATTACAAATAATGAAGTTGACGCCTTCAATAGACTGGCTGTACATAAAATTTACAGCGTTACTTCCTCCTCCTCCAATGCCGATTACTTTTATAATGGAAGATTTCTCCTTCGGCAGATCAAAATAAATCATAGTGATTGAATTTGCATCACCCCGCTTCGTATACCGGGCGATAGTTTAATAATAGGTTAGTAAGTTTTACAATTTTTAATTGAACGGTTAATTCCATCAAAGTGCATGATCTTCTTCTTCTTTAAAAAGATCAATGATACCATCTTTGAATTTACCCCAGAAATTGCTGAGTCCTTTCCGTTGTCTTACTTTTTCTGTGCTTATTGATTCTTCTTCCATTATTTCTACTGTTTCTTCTTCATTCTTCTTCAACGCTTCTGGAACCTCTACACGCCTGAATTCCATTTCAAACTTCTTCCGGTTATGCTCATAGTCATCATATCCTTTCAATATAAGTCCAATACAGGTTGAGTATGTTGGTTTTGCCAATTCTTCAATATGTCCGCCGGCGAGATGTTCATTCGGGAAACCGATTCTCGCATTGAGGCCGGTTGCATATTCCGTCAACTGTATCAGGTGTTTTAACTGCGAACCTCCGCCGGTCAATACTATTCCGCCGTTCAATGTTTTATTATCAAGACCTACTTGTTTCAAATGATAGGTGACAAAGTCCATAATTTCGCTCATGCGTGCCTGTATGATATTGGCCAGGTTCTTCACGCTGATTTCTTTTGCAGGCATACCGCGCAGTCCCGGTATAGTGATATACGCGTTTGCTTTGGCTTCATTAGCCAATGCGCTTCCAAACTGAACTTTCATTTGTTCAGCCTGTGTTTTCAATACACCTAAGCCTGTTTTGATATCATTTGTGATGTTTTCGCCTGCAAATGGTATAACAGCTGTGTGTTTTAAAATGCCCTCATAAAATACAGCAAGATCCGTTGTACCTCCACCGATATCCACAATAGCAACGCCCGCCTCCAGGTCTTCCTGTCCCATTACCGCGGCAGAAGAAGCCAGTGGTTGCAACACGAGATCTTTTGAATGCAAACCAGCTTTTTCAACGCTTCTATTAATATTACGTATGGCATTTTTATCACCCGTTATAATATGAAAGTTTGCACCCACTTTCACTCCCCCGTAACCGATAGGATTCGGTATATTTTGAAAATTATCAACGGCAAATTCCTGTGGTATCACATCAATAATCTGGTCACCCGCAGGTATATATGTTTTATATTGGTCAGCGATTAGTTGATCTATTTCACGTTGCGTAATTTCTTCATCTGTATACTGGCGAACAATATCCCCTCTTGTTTGCAAACTCTTTATATGATGGCCCGCAATACCTACATATACTTCCCCTATTTCCAGGTTTGGATTGGAAGCATAACAATTTTCCAATGCAGTTTTAATGGCTTTAATCGTTTCATCAATATTTAAGACCTGGCCATGTTTTACGCCATTACTATTGGCGCGGCCAAATCCCAATATTTCGAGTTTGCCGTATTCATTTTTACGTCCGGCGATAACGGCAATCTTGGTGGTGCCGATATCAAGGCCGACGATAATGGGTTGTTCGCTGATCATAGTTATGTGTTTTGTTGTTTTTTCCCGTTAGGTTTAATATGTATAGTTGTTGTTTTTACTTTTTCCACAGGATGCTGTGGATGTTCCGGCTGCATTCCCTGATAAGAATATCCGTCAGACCGGGCCTTCTATTGACACTAATCTCTCTTCTTCATCACCGCCCTGGGTTCTTTCTTCACAGCCGGCTTCACATCTGTTTTCACGGGTACACTTTTCTTTTCAGAAAGTTTCAAAGGGTTAGGACTGGATACTTTTGAATTATTTTGCTCCTGTTCATTCATCACTCCCCTTTCTTCGGAGTTTAGTGTAACAGGTTTTACAATCTGTTTTGCCGTCACCATTGTGTCATTCTGTACTTCGAGCGATTGCTTGATCAGTTTCTGTACATTCAGTTTCAAACGCGCCGTATCTATTGAATTTGATTTTTCACCCTTGCGTACAGCAACGATCTGCCCGTCATATTGTGCATCGATCACTTTATATTTATCAAAACCGGTCCTGCTCAATACATTTTTATAAAATAAAAACAGGCGGTGAAATTTCTGATCCAGGTTTTGTGCATCACCGATCTTTACTAAATGGTTGCCTATAACAGGTACCATTTCGAAATTGCGTTCAGGAGTTATATCAATTTCAGAAGCCTGCGATTTCCAAAAAGGATCATTATTGATAAATGCTGCCACTGTTTTGATATCGCTTAACAGTACACTATCTTTCTGGGATAAATTCTTTTTATCAGGAAAACCTGTGAACACCGGCACTCTCGCACTTTTTCTTTCCGACAAAGGCATTCTTTTTTGCAGGCTGTCTATATAAAAAGAACTGCCGCCTATTGTAAATACTCTTGCCAATGGCTCTCTTTCATTTACCGTTACATGCAATGTATTTGTATTGTCAAAATAGAGCTGCGCATCGTTGATCCATACACTGTTCTCCAGCATCGTTTCCAGTTTACGGATATTAATCGCGGAGATCGGTTGGCCTTTTACAGCACCACCGGTTGCTGAAGACAATAGTTTATATACATCCTTCTCATCAATGAATAAGTTCTTATCAGCGGATTTTATAGTTATTTTATAATCCTTGCACTGTCCGCGCTTCTTTTCACTGATAGCGGCAATGAGCAACGTCAGCATGCCGACGGCTACCACCGGCACGATAATCGTGATTAATATTTTCCGTATCGTTTTCTTAGTATCCATAACCTTTAGTTTGTTTGGTTATGAAAGAATTTGTTTAATCGGTTCAACCAATGTATCTATATCTCCTGCACCTGCCGTTACCAATACTCCACCCGCTTCTTTACTATATATGTCCTTAATCCATTCGATCAACGCATCCTTTCCAATTACACGCACCTTCTTATTTTTTATTTTCACCGCTATCATTTCACTGGTTACTCCCTCTATCGGTAATTCCCTTGCAGCGTATATCGGCAACAGGATCACTTCATCTGCACCGCTCAGCACCTCGGCAAATCCATCCGCAAAATCTCTTGTACGACTGTACAGGTGTGGCTGAAATATCACCGTACATTTTTTACCGGGAAACAACCCTTTTGTCCCGGTTATCAAAGCCCTCAGTTCTTCCGGGTGGTGCGCATAGTCATCGATAAACACCAGATTTTCTTCTTTAATGATATACTGAAACCTCCTTTTCACACCTCGAAACGAACCAACAGATGATTTGATCTGGTCATCTTCGATACCCAAAGAACTTGCCGCTGCTATAGCAGCGAGTGAATTTTCTACATTATGCAGTCCACCCATATTCAACACCACATTCTGCAACCGCTTTTCTTTTATCACCACATCATATTCATAACTGCCGTTGTTTATCTTTAAATTGTCAGCATACACATCGGCGTTAGTATTATCCAGGCTGTACGTCATCGTATTATCACTTTTCAGCGCCTGATATTTTTTCAAACCATACTTTGTGATCAACAGCCCGCCTGGTTTCAATTTTTGGCTGAAATCGATAAATGCCTGTTCCATTGCTTCAGCTGTGCCATATATATCTAAATGATCAGGGTCCATGCTGCTGATAATCGCGATATCCGGGCTTAATTTCAAAAAGCTCCTGTCGTACTCATCTGCTTCTATCACGCATGTATTCCGTTCACTGCTCCAGAAATTCGTTCCATAATTAACAGATATTCCTCCGAGAAACGCGTTACATCCATAACCGCTATCACGTAAGATATATGCCGTCATCGTCGTGATCGTCGTTTTTCCGTGTGTACCGGCAATGCATATGTTAAATGCATGTTCAGTTATTATCTGCAAAACATCACTGCGCTTTATGACTTTATACCCGTTCTGCTGGTAATACACCAATTCTTCATGTTCTTTCGGAATGGCAGGTGTGTACACTACTAACTGCACATCTTTCGGAATTTGATCGACATTTTCTTCATACCGGATATCAATGCCGATTGTTTCAAGTTCCTTTGTCAGTGCAGTTTGCGTTTTATCATACCCGCTTACTTTCCATCCCTGTGTATAGAAGTATCTCGCCAGTGCGCTCATGCCGATGCCGCCAATGCCAATAAAATAAAGAGCTTTCACCGCCGGAGGCGATGCGTTTGATTCGCTGTTGTTCGTTTGCTCGTTCACGTGATTCCTTACTCCGTTTATTTAGTTTCATACGGTTTTTTCATCCCCCCGGAGGGGGAATTCATAAGGACAGTATTAATCGGACCTTCTTAAGTCAGATCAAGGATTTTACCTGCTATCACCTCATCCGCATTGGTTATTGCCAATGCACCAATATTCCTTTTTAATTCGCTTTGCCTGTTTTCATCTTTTGCCAGCTCAATAATCATAGGTACTGCCTTATCAACCGCTTCATTATCTTTTACCATCAAAGCGGCATTCTTTTTTACAAGATTCTGCGCATTTACAGTTTGATGGTCTTCTGCTGCATAGGGATACGGAACAAACAAAACCGGCTTTTTTGCCACACATAATTCAGCAACTGTCATGGCACCGGCTCTCGACATAACTATATCGGCTGCTGCATAAGCATATTCCATTTTAGTAATGAAATCATTGGCCCATACATTTTTCTTTCCTGTTGTTCTTTGCTTCGCTTTATCTGCATACGGTTTGCCCGTTTGCCAGATCAACTGAAGCCCGGCATTAACGATGTCATCGAGGTGTTTATCAATTGCTTCATTAATTGATTTTGCACCAAGACTCCCGCCCACCACAAAAACGGTTTTCCTGTTTTCGTCCAATGAAAAGAATTTCAGTCCTTCATTTTTTGAAACCATGGACTTCGAAATGCTTTCACGTACAGGATTGCCCGTTATAACGATCTTATCTGCCGGGAAAAATTTCTCCATTCCATCGCTGGCAACAAAAATCTTTGTCGCCTTTTTTCCGAGCATGATGTTCGCTTTGCCGGCAAATGAATTCGATTCATGAATGAATGTTGGAATTCCTTTCGCCTGTGCAAAACGTAATACCGGGAAACTGGAATAACCACCGACACCAATCGCTGCATCCGGGTTAAACCGCTTCACGATATTTCTTACCTGGAAGAAACTTTTAATCAGCTTAAACGGTAAGCCAATATTTTTTATCAAAGAACTCCGGTTAAATCCCGCTATATCCAATCCTTCTATTTTATATCCTGCCTGCGGTACTTTCTCCATCTCCATCCTTCCCTTTGCACCGACAAACAATATTTCAACAGAACTATCTTTCTTTTTCAACGCGTTGGCAATTGCAATTGCCGGAAAAATATGTCCACCTGTTCCACCACCTGCTATGATCACTCGTTTGCTCATCACATCATTGTTATGCTGTTGCTTCTTCAAGCTCCACCGCTGATTGCTTTCCTTCTATTTGTTCAACATTTCTTGCAACACTTAAAATGATCCCTATAGATAGGCATGTGAAAATGAAACTCGTTCCGCCCATACTTATCAATGGCAGTGTAACACCGGTTACCGGGAACAGGTTTACTGTTACTGCCATGTTCGCAATTGCCTGAATCGCCAGTGTAAAACTCAACCCCAACGCAAGGAATGCTCCGAATGCATAAGGACATCGCTTAAAAATGCGTATGCAGCGATACAGGAAAACGATATAAATAAATACAATGAATGCACCACCCAACAAACCATACTCTTCAATAATGATTGCGAATATGAAATCGTTATACGCCTGCGGCAGGTAATCTCTTGTCTGACTGTTACCCGGACCAACACCTAACCAACCACCTTTGGCAATCGCAATCTTTGCCTGGTTCACCTGGTACATGTCATCTGCATCGGCATCTTTGCCGCCATAAATAAAATTCTCGACGCGACCGATCCATGTATCTACTCTGCCAAACAGACCAGATGAGGTCTTCTTTGTTACTACTTCTTCATCATCACCAGATTTATGACGTATCACCGCTGCAGCGATCAAAAATATTATCGGGATCATAGCGAGGCCGATCACCATTAATATATGCTTTGTGTTTACTCGACCGATAAACATCAACAGCAAACAACTTGCGCCCAATAACAATGCTGTCGATAAATTGGCAGGCGCTATTAATAAACAGGTTATTGCCACGGGAGCCATCACGGGGATAAATCCTTTCCTGAAATCTTTAATAACATTCTGCTTCTTACTCAATAATCTCGCGAGATACATGAACAATGCAAGTTTTGCGAGATCTGAAGTCTGCATGGTAAGATTGATTATCGGCAATCGTATCCAGCGGCTTCCTTCATTCATACGTACGCCAAAGAATAAAGTATAAAACAGTAAGGGTATCGATAAGAGAAATAATATCTGTGCTACTTTGGAATAAATCGTATAGTTAACAAGATGCGCAAAATAGACAACTGCTATGCCAAGTACGATAAAAGCTACCTGTTTAAAAAGATATATTTCCGTATTGCCTTTATAATTTTTGTAGGCTAATGTTCCTGTTGCGCTGTATACTGCAAGAAGTGATACCAGCACTAATAATACGACCAATGCCCAGATAACTTTGTCTCCCTTCGTATTACTAAGAAATTTTTTCCCGTTAAAACTCGGGAACTCACTAAATCTTATGTCTTTTGCAATTGCCATATGTCAGTTGGCAGTTTGCAGTTTGCAATTTGCAGTTACTGCACGCTACCGTATTTACCTGGGTTTATAATTATGTCCTGTAATAACCTTCCTATTTCTTCGCTCTTTCCCATCTTATCCTTATATGTTTCTTCGTTTATATATTGACATGCCAGACTAAAATCCAACCACACCTGCGTTTCAGAGTTTTCCATGTCACTGTCCGTTGTTTTCGAAACAAAGTGAGCAACATATCTCCTCTTTCTATATCCTTCTGCCAAACAACTACAAACCGATCTCGAACTTCGTCTTATCTGATCTATCAAAGAATATTTCTCTTCTTTAGGAAAACTTTTAGTCATTTCAAAAATCTCCATCGACAATTGAAATGCTTTCTTATAAACTATAAGATCTCTAAAAGTTCCCATGTACGAATTATTGAAAACTTCTCTTACAATCGAACACTGACTGCAAACTGCCAACCGTCAACTCTCACAAGTTTCTCACTGCTTGTTTGAATTGATTCCCTCTATCTTCATAGTTTTTAAAAAGATCAAAGCTTGCACACGCCGGGCTTAACAAAACGACATCTCCTTTATTCGATAAATGAAACGCCATCTGTACGGCCTCTGCTGCACTTGAGGTATCTACCATCGGCGTATCCGGGAAAGCCGCATGAATCTTCTTATTATCCACACCCATGCAAACAATTGACTTTACTTTTTCCTTCACCATATCTGTGATCAATGAATAATCATTTCCTTTATCCACACCACCAAGGATCAGTATCGTCGGTTTCGTCATGCTTTCCAGCGCATACCACGTGGAGTTCACGTTGGTTGCTTTGCTGTCATTGACAAACTCAACGCCACGTATAGTCGATACATACTCCATCCGGTGTTCCAGTCCATGAAAGTCCTGTACTGCTTCACGGATCTTATCCTTTCGGATATCCATTGTATAACCTGCCACACACGCTGCCATAGTATTGTATTGATTATGTTTTCCTTTCAGGGCAAAATCGTAAATACTCATCGTAATAAAATCTTCGCCTGTCCGTACATACATATCTCCGTCCTTGATAAATGCCCCTTTGGGTAGTTCATTCTTCATGCTTATTGGTAATGGGTTAGATTGAATATTGAACCTGTTGATATATTTCATAGTTACTTCATCATCGGCGCAGTAAATGAATGTATCATTCGCCTGCTGGTTCATAGTAATACGGAATTTGCTTCGGATATAATTTTCAAAATTGTAATCGTAACGATCCAGGTGATCTTCGGTGATGTTTGTCAGAATCGCTATATCCGGCCGAAACGTTTTTATATCATCTAACTGAAAACTGCTGATTTCCGCGATATACAATGGTTTCGGGTTTTCTGCTACCTGTTTTGCGAATGAATAACCGATATTCCCAACCAATGCACAATCCAACCCCCCTTTCTGACAAATATGATAGGTCAGTGCCGTTGTTGTTGTTTTACCATTGCTGCCGGTAATAGCGATTATTTTGCTATCACCTTTGAAACGGTAAGCCAACTCTATTTCACTGATGATATCAATTCCCTTTGCCCTGATCTTTTTCACCATTTCATTTTTTTCGGGAATTCCGGGACTTTTCATCACTTCATCTGCAACCAGTATTCTTTTTTCATCGTGACTGCCTTCTTCGAAATCGATGCCTGCGGCTTTTAACTCGTTACGATAACTATCTTTCAAAGAACCTGCGTCGGAAAGAAAAACATCATATCCTTTTTGCTTACCCAGCAGTGCAGCGCCGACACCGCTTTCACCGCCACCTAATATGACCAATCTGTTGCTCATAGATCCACCTTAGCCTGAATTTATCAATGGTTAAATTGCTTGCTGGTTGATTGCTATAGAATTTCTTCATAAATGAAATCCATCAAGCCATTTGCAATAAAACAATCACCGACGATTCAAACATCTTAGCTTTCATTAAAATGTACGGAAGAGGTTTTTCACAAGTATCAATTTTCTCTGCACCACAATATCGTTTTAGCAGGTAGCGGAATGGTTTTTCAATAAATGCCTTTCTGTTTATCTCAGCTTGAGTGTTACAATACTTGCCACCACACACAATACTGCTATAATCCAAAACCTCGTTACAATCTTTGCTTCATGATAGCCTCTCTTTTGATAATGATGATGTAAAGGGCTCATCAAAAAAATCCGCTTGCCTTCTCCATATTTCTTTTTCGTGTATTTGAAATAACTCACCTGTAATACCACGCTTATATTTTCGACGAGAAACACACCACAGAAAATGGGTATCAATAATTCTTTGTGAACGATAATCGCTATCGCCGCAATAATTCCCCCCAGTGTCAAACTCCCCGTATCTCCCATAAACACCTGAGCCGGGTATGAATTGTACCAAAGAAATCCAATACATGCTCCAATCATCGCCGCGATAAAAATGGACAACTCAGCAAGATTTGGGATATACATGATGTTTAGATAGTCGGCAAAAAAGAAGTTACCACTCGAATAGGCGAATATGCCAAGACATACTCCTATCAACGCCGACGTACCTGCTGCCAATCCATCCAATCCATCTGTAATGTTTGCTCCATTTGAAACAGCTGTGATAATGAATATCACGATCACTATATAAAGAACCCAGGAATAATCACGTAACGCGGCCGGTAACAACTTTGAGTAATTAAACTCATGTCCCTTTACAAACGGTATTGTTGTTAAAGGAGCTTTCGTTTCGACAAAAACCTTTTCTTTCCCATTTACCGTTCTTACTATCTGCGTGGTATCTGCCGGGTTTCTCACTCCCGTGTATTCACGCCATATTGTTACATGACTATTAAAATAAAGTGTTGCTCCTACTATAATTCCTAATCCCACCTGTCCAAGAATTTTGAACCATCCGGCTAATCCATCCCGGTCACCTTTCTTATACTTCTCTCCTTTCTGTTGCGCAATTCTTTTCGCCCTTAATTTCAAGTAATCATCGAGGAAACCAATGACCCCTAACCAGATCGTACTCACGATCATCAGCCGTATATACACTTTGTTCAGGTTAGCCAGCAATAACGTTGGAACCAGTATACCCAAAATGATAATGATCCCTCCCATCGTCGGCGTACCTTTTTTTATTTGTTCGCCTGCCAAACCAAGATCTCTAACGGTTTCGCCTACCAGTTTTCTTCTCAAAAAATAAATCAGGTTTCTGCCAAAGATCAACGTGATGACCAAGGAAAACAGCATGGCCAACAGTACCCGGAAAGTGATGAAATCAAATAGTGCACTTCCCGGGAACTTTAATCCAATTTGTTTGAACCACTGAAACAAATGATACAACATGTTGGCCTGGTTGCTTGATGTTTGGTTTTTATATAATGAACCGTCCGATTGCGTTGTGATTGGTGAATCTCACTTAGCAGATTTCACCTGACTCCAAATCCCAAACTCCGTCCTCACTTTTCCAGCACCTCAAACATTTCCTTCACTACTTCTTTATCGTCAAAATGATTTTTTATTCCTCTTATCTCCTGGTATTTCTCATGCCCCTTGCCCGCTACTAATATTATATCCTCTTGTTTCGCCAGGCTGATGGCTGCTTTTATTGCCTCTTTTCTATCCACAATAGCGATATATTTTCTTCTTGCTGCTGTTCCCAACCCGGCTTCCATATCTTTTATTATTTCCGCAGGATCTTCGCTTCTTGGATTATCGCTGGTCAGTATCACTTTATCGCTATGCTCACAAGCCACTTCTGCCATGACAGGTCGCTTCGTTTTATCTCTATCACCTCCGCATCCCACTACTGTAATAATCTGTTCGTGTCCCTTGCGCAGCTTTTTTATTGTTGCCAGCACATTCAGTAATGCATCCGGCGTATGCGCATAATCCACGATAGCGATTATTTTTTGTTTCGGCGATACACTGTAGTCAAATCTTCCTTCTGCTCCCGTCAATACACTCAGATTTCTCAGTACTTCCTGTTTGTCTTCATTCATACACACCGCCGCTCCGTAAACAGCCAGCAGGTTATATGCATTGAATTCACCGATCAACCGGAAGTGTACTTCCACATCGTTTACAGTCATCACCAATCCGTTCAGGCCATTTTCAAGAATCTTTCCTTTGAAATCGGCCAGCGTCCGCAAACTGTAGTAATACTTCCGCCCATTTGTATTCTGCAACATCACCATTCCCCGCTTATCATCTGCGTTGCTGATCGCAAATGCATCTGATGAAAGCGAATCAAAAAACGATTTCTTCACCCGGATATATTCATCAAATGTTTTGTGATAATCCAGGTGATCGTGTGTGATATTGCTGAAAATGGCGCCTGCAAAATGCAGCCCTGTTATGCGATGCTGATGTATAGCATGAGAGCTTGCTTCCATGAAAGCGTGTGTACATCCCTCATCTGCCATTTGTTTCAGCAATGCATTCAGACTTACAGCATCCGGTGTGGTATGTGTCGCTTCAATTACCTTATCACCAATCTTATTCTCCACCGTACTCAGCAATCCGCATTTATATCCCAATGATGTAAAGAGCTTATATAATAATGTAGCAATTGTTGTTTTTCCGTTTGTACCCGTTACGCCCACCAGCTTTAATTTATCTGACGGCTGTCCGAAAAAATTATGCGCAATTAATCCGGCTGCAACTGCACTGTTATCTACCTGCACGTACGTCACACCATCCCGCGTATTTACCGGAAGCGCTTCACATATCACTGCTGCCGCACCCGCCTCAACTGCTTTTTCAATGAACTTATGCCCGTCTGCTGCAACACCTTTTACCGCGATAAACAAACATCCTTTTCCAGCTTTCCTCGAATCAAGCTGCACGTCACTTATCTCGATTCCCGTATTACCCGCTACCGACCTGATGGCCACCTTATATAATATGTCCTTCAGTAGTGTCAACGCTCCGTTATTAACTTGCCAGCTCCAGTGTTACCATGTTACTCTTTACCAACGCTGTTCCGGGTGCAATGGACTGCGTTATTACTTTTCCACGACCTTTTATCTGCACCTTCAGTCCCATATTTTCCAACAGGTACAATGCATCTTTTATTCCCATGCCTTTCACATTCGGCATTACCTGTTTGCGTACGTTATTTGGCCGCAGCATCGGCTGATAATTGGCCGCATATACATTGCTCCAGCTATCCTTTGTTGCCGAATCTGCATAAGAAACATTCAGCGTTTTATATACATTTTTTATATCGGTTGAATAGCCTGCATAGAAATAAGCTGAACTATCTTTTACCGCCGTGTAATCAGCCTCCATTTTCTTCTCGATATACATTGCATAAAGTTTGGTCGCTATTTCCCTGAACACCGGCGCTGCAAGTGTACCGCCATAGTGTAAGGCCGCATGTGGTTTGGAACGCACTACGACGATGCAACTATATTGAGGCGCCTGTGCCGGAAAGTAACCAACAAATGTTGCCTGGTATATACCATCGCCATATTTAATATTACCGTCAGCCACATGCGCAGTTCCGGTTTTTCCTGCTACCGCAAAAGGCATGTCTTTAAAAGCCGGCTTGCCTGTTCCTTCTTTTACTACCGATTCCATACATTCCCTTGCCATCTTCACGATCTCCGGAGTAACGATCTGTTCCGCAATCACTTTCGGCTCTTTTTGCTTTAATACAATTCCATTGCTCTGAATGCTGTTTACCAGGTAGGGTCTCATCATCTTACCATTGTTGGCAATTGCATTGTACAATGTCAATGTCTGCAGCGGGCTTACTTCGATTGCATAGCCAAAACTGGCGGTAACCATCGCATGCAGTCCTTCATTGTTTCGTTTAATCTTTGGCAATCTCGGCCTGTCCTCACCCATCAGGTCTATCCCGGTTACTGTGTCCATCCTGAGCTTATGCAGGTAACTGAGATATTTATCCGGCTGCGTAGCAAATGTTTTAAAAGCGATTTTACTCATACCCACATTCGAACTATGTGCAAAACATTCTCTTACGGACATCACGGGCTTCGGCATCCGCTCCGCTTCATTTACATCACGTACACCCACAAACGCTCTTCCTGCACTACCCACTTCCACCATGTCATTTATCGTTGTTTTCCCTTCACTTAATACACTTAATAATGTAGCCAGCTTGATCGTTGAGCCCGGCTCGGTTGTCAGCATCGCATAGTTATAATCCTCATCATAAGAACCATCCGGTCTGCGCCCGAGATTCGCAATGGCTTTTATCTTCCCCGTTTTTGTTTCCATCACAATGCAGGTTCCGTATTGCGATTCGGTCAGCGTCATTTGCTTCATCAGCGATGTTTCGGCAATGTCCTGGATGTTGACATCGATTGTCGTCATTACATCCTTTCCATTTTCAGGATCTATTTCATATCCTTCTACGGGAACCGGAACGCCACCGCTTATATACCGTACCAGTTTTTTCCCTTTCTTACCTCTTAAAAGGGTGTCGTATGTTCTTTCAAGACCGATTACCTGTGCATTTTCCCTATACAAGCCGATCGTTCTTTTAGCCATCATAGCGTACGGGTTCTTGCGAAACGTTTTTACTTCCGTTATTACGCCGCTTTTATTTTTACCCAATCTTACCAATGGAAACTCGCGAAAGATTTTAAACTCTTCGAAACTTAGTTTCTTCTTTAAAAGATGGTACCGTTCTTTTTTTCTATATGCGTCTTTGAATTCCTTTTTATATTCTGCAGCGCTTTTATCTGCCAATAACCCGGCAACAGCAACAGAAAAAGAATCAATATTTTCTTTAAATACTTTACCTCCTTTGTCCCGCAATCCATCGGCCATGAAATCAAGGTAAATGTTGAACTGCGGCAACGATGTACTGAGCATTTGTCCATCTTCACTGTAAATAGTACCGCGCTCCGCATCTATTTCCACAAAACGCTGGTGCATGCTGTCGCTCATGCTGCGCCAGTAGCTGCCCTGGAAACGCTGAATATAAAATGCGCGACCAAGTACAAGACAGCTTAATGCGGCTACACCGATAAAGCTCAGGTACACTCTCCATAATATGTCGCGACGTATATCCAGGGTCTTGTAATTTCTCGTTTTGAATAATGTTTCCCGCTAAGACACAAAAAGCACAAAGCCAATCCTGTTTTTTTCGCAATTGCCTTTCTAATTCGAAACGCTATCTTTCAACATTACCGGTGTTGTGGTAATTTCCTTTAAACCCAACGGTTCCACCGCTTTTACCAGTTCACTCTGCTGGCTGCGAAACATCACTTCACTTTTC
>Ga0070665_100004488_pt1 | contig 14650 bp, 14 predicted proteins | sample KBSS13metaG_FD_65862 | JGI IMG/M metagenome (GOLD analysis project Ga0070665, IMG submission 65862) | Switchgrass rhizosphere microbial communities from Kellogg Biological Station, Michigan, USA - KBS S1-3 metaG | ecosystem: Host-associated > Plants > Roots > Rhizosphere > Soil ... | reverse complement strand
AGGATCGCCCCGACCAGGAGAGACGCCCGGATCAGCCGGCCGGTCTTGTTTTCGTGGATCTTCGAGACCAGCCCGGCCGTCGGAGCGGCTTCCTTTTCGGCCTCGAGGTCCGCGGCCTGCCCGCCGATCATGCCTTTGGTGCCGATCGCCTCCACGACGGTCTCGAGGACCCGGACCTTCGCGGCGGCGAACCGCTCCCCTCTCGGATGGGACGCGAAGATGCCGAGGCCGTGCGTCAGCAGCGAATCCCCGGCGAGGATTGCGGTGGCTTCGCCGAAGACGACGTGGCAGGTCGGCACGCCCCGCCGCAGGTCGTCGTTGTCGAGCGCCGGAAGGTCGTCGTGGATCAGCGAGTAGGTATGGATCATCTCCAGGCCGCAGGCCGGCGCGATCAGATCCTCCGGGCGCGCTCCCAGCACCTCGCCGGCCGCGAGGCAGAGGATGGGCCTCAGCCGCTTGCCGCCGGCGAAGACCGAGTGCCGGATGGCCCGGTGGAGGTTCGTCGGCCATTCTTCGCCGGAGGGCAACAGCCGCTCGAGCTCCCGGTCCACGTCCGCGCGGCGGCGCGCGAGGAACCCGGCGACGTCGCGCGCCTCGGTCTCAGTTCCGCTCGTCATCGTCATTGGCCTCGGACCCTTCCGCCGGATCGAACGGCGCGGTCTTCCACTCTTCGGTGGACTCCTTGAGGACGATCTCGACGGACTTTTCGACCTCCGAGAGCTTCTTTTCGCAGAAGCGCGCCAGGTCCATTCCCTCCTGGAAGAGGGCGAACTGCTTTTCGAGGCCGCGGTCCTCACCCTCGAGCTCAGCCACGATGGATTCCAGGCGGCCGAGCGCCTCCTCGAAGCTCTTCTCCTTGCGAACGCGCAATGTCACTTCTTCTCCCCTTCCTCGTCGGTTCGAAAGAGCGGCCCGGGATCGAAGATCCGCCCACCTCCCCGGACGAGCGCCGAGAGCTCTCCGGAGGAGAGGCGCACGCGGATCTTCGCGCCGTCTTCGACCTCCGCCGCCGAGAGCAGCGGCCGCTTCGCCCCTTCCCGATACGCCACGGCATAGCCCCGGGCGAGCACGGCGAGGGGGCTCAGCGACTGCAGGCGCGCGGCGCATCCCGCGAGCTGCGTGCGCCGGCGCTCGGCGGCGCGGGCGAACTTCTCCTGCAGCATCGAACGGAGGCCGCGAACCGCGTCGCCGCGCCGACGGAGCTCGGCCACGCGGGAGAAGTCTCCGAGCACGCGGAAGGCCGCCGCGATCCGCGCAGCGTATTCCGCGGGCCTTCGGCCCAGCAGCGACGTCAGGGCCTGCCGTCCCTGGGCGATCCGGTTCGACAGCTCGGCGAGCCGCCGCGGGAATCCCGCGAGCGCTTCGGCGCGGGACAGGCCGTCGAGGCGGGCCCGCGAAAGCTCGATCCGGCCCCGCATCCCTCGCAGCAGCTGGGTGCGATCTTTCGCGACCCGCCGCGCGATTTCATCCTTCCTCTCGCACACCAGCTCGGCTGCGGCGGACGGGGTCGGGGCGCGAAGGTCCGCGACCAGGTCGCAGATGGTCCAGTCCGTTTCGTGGCCCACACCCGAGATCGTCGGGATCCCCGAGGCCGCGAGCGCGCGGGCGACCCGTTCGTCGTTGAACGGGGCGAGGTCCTCGGGCGAGCCGCCGCCCCGCGCCACGATGAGAACGTCGAACCCGCCGCGCCGGTTGAGGTGCCGGATGGCCGCCACGATTTCCGCGGCTGCGAGCTCGCCCTGGACGCGCACCGGATAGACGGTGACCGCGAGGCCGTCGTAGCGGCGGGACAGAACGTGAAGGATGTCCCGAATCACGGCCCCGGTCGGGGACGTCAGGACGGCGATCGAGCGTGGCAGCCTCGGGATCGGCCGTTTCCTCTCGGCGCCGAAGAGCCCCTCCGCCGCGAGCCTCGCCTTGAGCTGCTCGAACGCGAGCTGGAGGGCTCCGCGTCCGACGGGCTCGATCGCATGGACCTTGATCTGGAATTTCCCCTGCGGAGCGTAGAGGTCCAGGGCTCCGCGCGCCACGACTTCGAGCCCGGGCTCGAGCTGGAAGGGCACGCGCCGAAGGTCCGAAGCGAAGATGATCGCCGAGAGCGCCGCGGTCTTGTCTTTCAGCGTGAAGTAGCCGTGCCCCCCGCGCAGGTCGAATCGGCCGATCTCCCCCACCACCGATACGTCTCGCCAGGCCGTACGGAGGGTCGTTCCGACCTCCGCAAGGAGCTCCGACACGGTGTACGGGCGGGGCGGCGCGGGGAGCGGCACGGGGCTCGGCAGCATCGAGAAGGATTCTAATCGCCGGCGCCGCCGGCCGCTCTCGAAAACGGCAGCGCGAACACGAGAAGCGTCGCCATTTCCACCTCGGTGTCCCCGAAGTTGTATTCGAAGAGGCCCGCGACGCAGATCGCCGCTCCGGCGAGGAGTGCGCCCGCCCAGAGCGCTCGGAGGTCGGGACGCGTCTCGCGTCGCAGGGCGGCGACGGCGCGCGCCAGAAAGAGCCCGATCCAGGCCAGGTAGACCGCCGCCGCGAACACTCCGCTCGCCGCCGCGATCTGGACGACGTTGTTGTGCAGATGCGGCACCGTCCAGCGCGGCGCGTCGGGGTCCCGATAAAGCGGGTAGTAGAGCTTGACCATGTCGGGTCCGAGGCCGAAGACCGGATAGTCGCCCACGATGCGCATGCCCGCGCGAGCCATCGCGACGCGGTCGCGGTTGGTCGTGTCGGAGAGGTCTCCGATCGAGCGAATGCGCTGGCGGATGTCCGGCGGGGACAGCAGGAACACGGCGAGGATGGCCGGAGCGAGAACGAGGAGGCCCTTCGGGCGCCTCACGGCCACGTAGAGAAGCAGCGCCGCGAGGATGCCGACGTAGGAGCCGCGCGTGAAGGTGAAGAGGACGGCGGCGAGCGGCACGACACACGCGATTCCGGCCAGCCTCCACCGGCCCCGGCCCTCGAGCGCCAGGCCGAGCAGGAGCCCCGCGGCAATGGTCGCGAGGCCCGAGAACGTCATGTAGTGCGAGAGCGTCGCGCGGATCCGGTTCCCGAGATCGTCGCCGCCATGGAGGAATTGCCAGACGCCGAGCAGTGCGAGCGCCGTCCCGGAAGCGGCGAGCGTCAGCACGAGCGTGCGCGCCTTCCGCGGGCCGTCGACGAGATCCATCGTGATGGGAATCAGCAGGAGCAGCGAGAGCCCGGGAAGGTGCCGGGCGCTGACCGCCGGCTCACGGGAGAAGACCGCCGACGCGGCCGTCAGGATCGCCAGGCCGCCCGCCAGCAGACAGAACGGCGAGCGCAGGCTCGCGGGGAAACGGCGCTCGCGGATGAGCGAGGCGACCCAGAAGGCGGCAAGGAGCCCGAAGACCGCGTAGGCCGCGGAGATGAGAGGGGTCAGAAAGGCGAAGAGAAGCAGGAGGGCGAACGCGGTCTTCCGGTACGCCACGCCTGTCACCCTCGACGAATTCTCAGCGGCCGGCCGCCTCCGAGCCGGGGAGGGCCTCGTCGATCAGCATCACCGGGATGTCCGAGACGATCGGATACACGAGATCCGCCTGCTTCGAGTACAGCCCCTGCGTGACGACGGGCTCCTCGTCGCGGAACTTCTCCCGATACTTCTCGACGAGAGCCTTGCGCGTGGCTTCCCGGAGCTCGACGAGCTCGAGGGGCCCCTTCGTCTTCGGACACACCAGAATCGCGAGGAGCTCGGGATCCACGGCCATGCGGCGCCTCCGCGCGAGAGTCTATCTCCGAAGCCGACGCGGACGCTTAATGGCGGCCAGCGAACAGCTGATAGCTTCTTTTCGTGCGGATCCTCCACGTGGTGGCGGGCGAAAAGTGGACCGGCATCGCCGCGGTCGTCTACGACTGGTCGCGCGCTCTGGTCGAGGCCGGAGTGGAGGCGCAGTTCGCATTCGTCGGCGAGAGTCCCCTCGCGCGGAGGATCGCGGGCCCCGGCTGGGTGCGCCCGATCCTGTCTCGCCCTCATGGCATCCGCGGAACGTTGCAGGACCTTCCGGCGCTCCGCCGAACCCTGGCCCGCGAACGGTTCGACCTCGTCCACGCGCACTCCTCGCACGACCACGCCCTCGCCGTCGCGGCCGCCGCCTCGCTGAAGCGACAGCTGCGGCCGCGACTCGTCCGGACGCTCCATCACGTTCGCCACGCGCGGCCGGATCGCTTCATGCGCGCCGTCTTTCGCCGAACCGCCGCGTTCACGTTCGCCAATCGAGAGATCGCCGATGTCTCGGGCCTTCCCGGACCGGTCCAGCTTCCCGTCGTCGATCCGGTCGTCTTCTCGCCTCGAACCGGGCCGAGGCCGGCGGGCCCGGCGGCCCTTCTGCCGGACGGCGGTCTCGTCGTCGGCACAGTCGGGAAGCTCGCCCGCGGACGCGGCCACGAGGAAGCGATCGCCGCGGCGGCGCCGCTCGCAGACGGCGCGGTCCTGCTGCACGTCGGGAAGGGCGAGTGGCTCCCTGAGCTCCGCGCGGCGGCCGAGCGGCTCGGCACCGCCGCGCGGAACCTCTGGGCCGGTTATCAGGATGAGGCGCTTCCCGACTTCTACCGGAGCATGGACGTCTTCCTCTTTACGGCCTCGGGGTCGCAGCAGGGACAGCGCGCGATCCTGGAGGCGATGGCGACGGGGCTTCCCGTCGTTGCGCTTCCCGTGCCGGGCGTGCGCGACCTGGTGGCCGACGGCGTCGAAGGTCTCGTGGCCGAAGACCTACCGAGCGCCACCTCCGCGCTGCGCCGGCTGGCGGCGGAGCCGGAGTTGCGTGCGCGCATGGGGGAAGCCGCCCGGCGCCGGGCGCTGGGCTTCGGAGGCGCCGGCTTCGCGTCGGCCGCGCGGGACTTCTATGGCAGAGTGCGGAGCGCATGAAGGGCGCGTTCCGCCGAATCGCCGGGGCCGCCGTTCTCTTCGCCGCTTCGACCGCGGCGTTCGCCCAGGCCCCGGGGTCTCTGCTGCGGGCCGTGGTCGTGAGCCGTCACGGCGTGCGCACTCCGACGATGTCCAACGAGGTTCTCGCGAACTGGGCCCGGCAGCCCTGGCCGACGTGGAAGGAGCCGCTCGGATCCCTCACGCCGAAAGGCCGGCGTCTCGCGACGCTCATGGGGAGTTACTACCGCTCCGCGTTCGCGGCGGAGAACCTCCTTCCCGAGAACGCCTCTGGCTGTCCCGCGCCCGGCAGCATCTACGTTTACGCCGACGTCGCCGAGCGCACCGAGCAGACGGCGCAGGGTCTTCTCGACGGGCTCGCTCCGGGTTGCGGCATCCCGATGCGCTCGCGCGCCCCCGCGAAGGTGGACGGCGTCTTCCATCCGGTCGCTGCCGGCGTCTGTCGCATCGACCCGCTCGAGGCCCAGTCGGCCGTTCTGGCCCGCGTGGGAGGCGACTTTTCGGAGCTGGTCGCGAAGCACCGCGCCGCATTCGACAGGCTCCAGTCCATTTCCGGCTGCTGCGCCCCGGCCCTCTGCGCCGCGTACGGGCGGCGGGCCGGCTGCACGCTGCCCGAGGTCCCGACCGCCCTGGTCGGCCTGTCCAACGGACAGGGGATCTCGCTGATCGGCGGCCTCTCCTTCGCGTCCACCGCTTCCGAGCTTTTTCTGCTCCAGTACGCGAACGGAAAGCCGCTGCCCGAAGTCGGATGGGGCCGCGCGGGACCGGCCGAAATTCGAGAGGTTCTTCCCCTCCACGATGCGCTCTTCGATCTGCTGTTTCGCACGCCGTACCTCGCGCGACGGGAAGGCTCGTCGCTTCTCGCTCGCGCCGCAAGCGCGGTCACCGGGACGTCGATCGGCGGCCTCCCCGAGCCCGAGCCCGCCGTGCGCGATGCCCGCGTCGTGGCCTATGTCGGCCACGACGACAACCTCGCGAACCTCGGGGGCCTTCTCGGCGCGAAGTGGTCGCTGCCGGGCTATCCCGAGAACGAGACGCCCCCGGCCGGAGCTCTCCTGCTCGAGAGACGCCGCGCGGCGGACCGCGCGGGCGGCGGGGACGACATCTTCGTGTCCTACGTTTCCCAGACGCTCGACCAGATGCGCGACGCCGCGCCGCTCACGCCGGCGTCACCGCCGATCCGGACGCCCATCCGGATCCCCGGCTGCAGCCGCGACGAGCCCGGCTACCCGTGCCGGGTCGCGGATTTCGCGGGGCTCGTGGCGCGCGCGATCGACGCCGACTGCGTCGACCGGACGCCCTGAGACCTAAAGCGACCCCAGGACCTCGCGCGGGTGCGACTTGGGCGAGACCTTCGGGTGCGCCTGCGCGATCTTCCCCTGGGGATCGATGACGTAGGTGATCCGGCTGGCGTACTCGGCTTTCGGGTCGTCGGTCGCGCCGTAGGACATCCCGATCTCGCGCTTCACGTCGCAGAGAAGCGGGAACGGATAGTCGAACTTCTTCGCGAAGGCGGCGTTTTCCTCGACCGTGTCGAAGGACGCGCCGAGGATCTCGGTGTTCTTCTTCTGGAATTCCGGGTAGAGGTCGCGGAACCCGCAACCCTCGAGCGTTCAACCGGGTGTGTCGGCCTTCGGATAGAACCAGAGGACGACGTTCTTGCCTCGATAGTCCGAGAGCGAGCGCGTGGCGCCGGTGTGGTCCTTCACGGTGAAGCTCGGAGCGGGGTCTCCCACTTTCAGCATGGTCGGTCTCCTCCACAACAATTTGAACAGACCCCGGACGTTCACTGCGACTCCCCCCAGATCTCGGGCGATTCATCGTATGCCGGGAGCTCGACCGGCCAGCCGAGGCGGCGGAACCGATCCCACTCCCAGACCCGGGCCCACTTGAGAAAGACGCTCCACGCCTGGAGCCCACAGAGCACCAGGCCGTGGCGGCCGTCCAGAAAACCGGCCTGAACGACGTACATGCGAAAAAAGCGCCAGGCCGGCCGGAAGAGAAGCTCGATCGGGCCGGCACGACGCCCGGCTCGAAACGCGTCGGCCGCGCCCCAGGCCGCGTACCGATGCAGCTTGTCGATGTACTGGGGCAACGAACGGCAGGTGTAGTGGCGCATGGGCGTGAGCAGCGTCGGCGCGAGGCCGTCGGGCTCGAGATCGGCGTGAACACGGCGCTTCGGATAGCGGGCCGCGTCCCGCTCCATGAGGCGCACCACCTTGTCCGTCGACCAGCCGGAGTGACGGATGACCCGGTCGAGAAAGACATTCTCGCGGCGGATGTAATAGGCCCTGGCCTCGGGACCTTTTTCGAGCAGCCCGAGGATCTCTCGCGCCAGCGTTTCCGGCACCCGCTCGTCGGCGTCGACAATGAGAAGCCAGGGCGTCGTCACCTGATCCATCGCCCAGTTCTTCTGCGCGGCCGATCCGAAATACTGCCGCTGCACGACTTTCACTTTGGGGAAGGAGCGGGCGATCGCCACGGTTCCGTCCGTCGAGAAGGAATCGACCAGCATGATCTCGTCGGCGAAGCCGACGCTTTCGAGACACTCTCGGAGGTTGACCTCCTCGTTGAGGGTCGTGACGATGGCTGTGAGGCCGGGGCGAGTCATGAGTCGAGCGTTGGACGTTGAAGGTTCAAGGTTGAAGGTCGAAGCGGAGGGCCGTCAACTTTCAACCTCCAACTTCCAAACTTCTCGGCCTAATCCACCCTCACCTGCACTCGCTCGATCTTCCTCGCCTTCCCCGTCGTCTCGTCGACGTCGATCACGGCGCCGGAAAGTCGAATGTCCTTTTTGGCGGTCTCGAAGGACCGGGGCGTCTGCGAGAGGAACTTCTCGATGATGCGGTCCTTGGAGAAGCCGATGATGCCCTCGTACGCCCCGGTCATGCCGGCGTCCGAGAGAAACGCCGTGCCGCCCGGCCGGATCGTCTCGTCGGCGGTGGGGACGTGGGTGTGCGTGCCGACGACGGCCGAGACGCGCCCGTCGAGGTACCAGCCCAGCGCGGCCTTCTCCGAGGTCGCCTCGGCGTGGACGTCCACGAAGATGACCTTGAGCTCGCCGGCGCGCGCGAGCTCCTCGTCCGCCACGCGGAACGGGGAGTCGGCGTTGACGGGCATGAAGACCTGGCCCTGGAGGTTCAGGACGCCGACCGGAATCCCCGCCGCCGTCGTCTGCACGGTCCAGCCGCGCCCCGGGTTGCCCGGCGGATAGTTCGCGGGCCGAAGGAGACGATCCGACCCGTTGAGCGTGTCGTAGATCTCCTTCTTGTCCCAGATGTGGTTGCCCGACGAGAAGACGTCGATCGGCATCTTCGAGAGCTCCTCGAAGAGCTCGACCGTCAGGCCGAAGCCTCCCGCCGCGTTCTCGACGTTGACGATCGTGAAGTCGACGCGGTGGCGGTCGATCACGCCCTCGAGGGCTTCGACGAGCGCCCGGCGCCCCGGCGCGCCGACGACGTCGCCGACGAAAAGGATGTTCATGTACGTCTCAGGAAGGAGGCAGGCGACAGGAGGCGGGAGGCAGGACGGGAGCCCGATTTCCCTGCCTCCGGCTTCCCGCCTCCTGCAACCTGATTCCTAGCGCGCATACTCGACCGCTCGCGTCTCCCGGATCACCGTGACCTTGATCTGGCCGGGGTACTGGAGCTCGGCCTCGATCTTCTTGGCCACGTCGCGCGAGAGCCACAAGGCCTCGTCGTCGGTGACGCGATTGGCTTCGACGACGATCCGCAGCTCGCGGCCGGCCTGGATGGCGAAGGCCTTCTGAACGCCCTTGAACCCGTCGGCGATGTGCTCGAGCTTCTCGAGGCGCTTGACGTAGGTTTCGAGGATCTCGCGACGGGCCCCGGGTCGCGCGGCCGACAGCGCATCGGCGCCGTTGACGAGGACGGCCTCGAGCGAGCGGGGCTCGTAGTCGCCGTGGTGGCACTCCATCGCGTGGATGACCTCGTTCGACTCGCCGAACTTCTTGAGGACCTCGCGGCCGAGCTCGAGGTGCGTGCCCTCCATCTCGCGGTCGATGGCTTTGCCGATGTCGTGCAGCAGACCCGCGCGCCGGACGACTTCGACCTTGGCGCCGAGCTCGGCGGCCATGTTCATGGCCAGCCAGCCGACCTCCTTCGAGTGCTGGAGCACGTTCTGGCCGTAGGACGTGCGGTACTTCAGCCGGCCGAGCATCTTCACGAGCTCCGGGTGAAGGTCCGGAATCCCGAACTCGAGAGCCGTGGCCTCGCCTTCCTGGCGGATTTTTTCCCAGAGCTCCGAGCGCACCTTCTCGACGATCTCCTCGATGCGCGCGGGGTGGATGCGTCCATCGACGATGAGCTTCTCGAGCGCCGCCCGGGCCACCTCGCGGCGGAGCGGCTCGAAGGCCGAGATGACGATGGCCTCGGGCGTGTCGTCGATGATCAGATCGACTCCGGTCGCCGCCTCAAGCGCCCGGATGTTGCGACCCTCGCGGCCGATGATCCGGCCCTTGAGGTCGTCCGAGGGCAGCTCGACGACCGAGACCGTGGCCTCGACGACGGTGTCGGAGGCGAGCCGCTGGATGGCCATCCCGATGATCCGGCGGGCCTTCTGGGTCGCCTGCTCGTTGGCTTCCTCTTCAATCCGGCGAATGAGGCCGGCCGACTCCAGCCGGGCCTCGTTCTCGACCGATTTGACCAGGTCGCGCTTGGCGTCGACGGCGGTCAGCCCGGAGATCTGCTCGAGCCGCTTCCGCTGCTCGTCGACGACGGTCTGGACCTCCGCCTCTTTGTCCTCCAGCCGCTTCTGCTGGTCGCCGACCGCCTTTTCCTTCCGGCCGTATTCCTCTTCGCGCTTCTCGAGCTGGTTGAGCTTACGGTCGAGGTTCTCTTCCTTCTGCTGGACCCGCTTCTCGAGGCCGGCGATCTCCTGCCGGCTGGCCTGGACGGTCTTCTCGAACTCGGCCCGCGCCGCGAGAACCTTCTCTTTGGCCTCGATGTCGGCTTCGCGGATCCGCGATTCGGCCTGACGCCGGGCGTCGGCCAGAGCCTTTTCGGCCTCGTTGCGAATGCCTGCCCGCTCTCCTTCGACCTTGCGTCGAAGCAGCGCATAAGCGACGCCAATCACGACCACGGCGGCCACGAAGGCCACCGCGGCGATGACCGCGATCGATGTGTTCATTTCCGGCCCCCCAAATCGCCAGGGGGCGCCGCCGGAGGACGAGGCTCGGCTACACGAGAAGGCGGAAGGGACCCTTCCGACGAGGGTTAGTCATGCACAAAACCGGAGCCAACCGGGCAACCACGTCCCACTCGTTTCCTTCGTGTTGATCCCCGATGCCACATTCGGCTCGGGGTGCCGACGCTTCGCCTAAGAGGCGCCCAGGGCGTCGTCCAGTTTTCGGATCAGGCGCTCCGCACGGGCTTTCGCATCCGTCGGATCGCCCTGCCGACGTTTGTCCGCCTGATAAAGATCGTCCGAAATATTCAGAGCGGCGAGTATGGCGATTTTCGTCGTATCGACGGTCGCCGTCCTCTCCGCCACTTCCTTCATCCGTGAGTCTACGAAACGGGCCAGGTCGTGAATGTAGCCGCTGTCCCCTTCGGCGCGGACGCTGTACGTCTGTCCGAAGATCTCGACTTGAGTCACGCTGCCCCGCTTATCCAGACACAGACTCCTTTCCGCGGCGAGTCTAGTGCGTTTGATCCTGCGCAGTCAACGGTTTAGGCGTAAGTGTCGGCGTGCCTACGACTTCTTTTCCTCGGCCGATTCGAGGGCGTGGATGAGCTTCTCGAGCCGCTCGCGGACCTGGTCCTGTTCTTTCTCGAGCTTCTCGATCTGGCCCCGCGAGTCCCCGGCCTCCTTCGCAGCCTTCCGAGAGGCGGCGATGTCGGACTTGAGCGTCTCGTTCTCGGTCTCGAGCGCCTTCAGGCGCGAGACGAGCCGTTCGATCTTGCGGTCCAGCGTGTCGAAAACTTTGGTCGTGTCCATGCGCGTCGTTCCTTTTCGAGGACGGACTCTACTTCAGCCGCAATGAGAAGCGGCGCCGAAATCGGCGCCGCTGGGAATCCGCTCGCAGAATGGCCTCTACCTCACGAGCTCGATTTCGCTCGGCCGCCAGCTCTTGTCGAAGAACGGCTCGAGCGGGCTGTAGAGACGCAGGATCGTGAACCAGCCTTTGCCGGGCATGGTCTGGATCCAGTTGCCGCGCTCGACGCCGGCCGGCTGGGTCGGGCCGAAGTAGATCGTGGTGGAGCCGTCGGCGCTCGCCGTGGCGGCGGGCGACGGATAGCTCTGGCTTCCCGCGCGTGGATAGCGCTGCGGCGTGTCCAGCATGGACCGGGTCTGATTGTCGTACAGGGTAAACGACCAGAAGTTCGCCTGCGGAATGCCTTTCGGCAGCGTCACCTTGTAAGTCTTCGCTCCGTCGAAGTACTGCTTCTTCGAGTCCTGCATCGCGAAGAGATATTGCGAGCCGATGCCGGGGAGGCGCATCGCCATCGCCGGCGTGATGCCCGTGACGCCGTAGAAAAACGCAGTCCGTGCATCCAGGGTCCGGTAGCCGGTGGGCGGGAAGGGCTTGACGCCCTCGCGCGTGACCATGGGAATCGGCGTCTCGAACTCGGAGCCCGACACGAAGAGGAAGTTCATCCAGGCCGAGTTCGGATAGTAGAACCACGACGGGTCGCGCGGATTCATCAGCAGGGTGCGGGACGTCGCATTGGCGACTGCCAGGGTCTCGGTGAGGATCTTTTTCATGCGGGCGTCGGGCGCGAACGGCTTGCCTTTGACGATCCCCACGGCGGCCAGAGGCCCCATGAGCTCGGCATCGAGCGCGGTCGCCGGCTCCCTCTGCACGACGGCGTTGAGCATCTCGTAGTAGCTGTAGTCGTTGGGCGGGATCGTGTTCATCACCTTCCCGGAGCCCTCGTGGAAGACGGTCGGTGGCGGCGAGGCGAGCTTGGCGAGCTTGTACTTGCCGGTCAAAAAGTCGGCGATGCTCGTACCGACACCGCCCTGTTCGTACGGATAGATTTTCGTCGCGCTCCGGATGAGGTCGACGGTGGGCTTGGGATCGTCCTTCACCATGAACGACCGGCCGAGAACCAGAACGCGCATCGTCCGCGACCGGGCGACGAAGTAGCCGCCCTCGGGCACCGGCCCGTCGTAGCCCGGCGGAAGGATCAGGTACCGGCCTCCCTGCCCCCGATCAGGCCCCGGAGCGCCGAAGTCGATGACCCAGCGCCACCAGGCGTCGTCGAGCGTCCCCAGCGCACCCGGAGGCGTCTCGAGCACCATGGGCCCCTTGCTCAGGTCGAGGCCCCCGACGAAATACACGGTGTCCGCGTTGGCCGTCAGAAAGAGCGACTTGGCGTCCATCAGCGAGGAGAAGATGAGGAGCTCGTTGTCCTTCACGCCGATGTCGGCGAAGCCCTGCCGGATCGCTTCGGCGTTGACTCCCTGCATGGTGTTGACGAACACCTCGAACGCGTGGGTCCGGTCCAGGTTGTCGTACACCTTCTCGAGCGTCGCCGCGGAGGGCATGCCGTCCTTGAACTCGAGCCGGCCGATACTGCTGTCGACGCGGTCGGGGGTCGTGATCGAGGGCGGGATCTGGGCCGAGGCGGTCCGGGACGAGGCGAGGACGGCGAGGCTCGCGATCAATGCCGAGAGGATGCCCTTCATAGTTTCGCTCCTTGAAGTTTCCACGGGCGTAAGTATCACGAGCCCCGAAAGCCCGATCGCAGGACCGGGGTCCTACCCGTCGAAACGAACGTCGAGCCGGCGACCGAGCTCGTCCGCGAGCCGGTGCATCTCCCGGTTGACCTCGTCCTGGGAGAGCGTGCGCTCCGCCGAGCGGAAGGTGAGACGGATCGTCGTCTTCACGAATCCGGGCGGGACTTTCTCGCCCTCGTATCGGTCGACGCACCGCAGGGACTCCAGATCGGCCAGGCCGAGCCCGCGCACGCATTCCTCCACCTTCACCCACGGAAGATCCCGGGGCTGGAGGAAGGTGAGGTCCGCGGTGATCGCCGGCAGCGACGAGAACGGCTCGAAGACGAAAGGCCGGCCGCCCACGGGCAGCGCATCGACCAGGATCTCGGCGGCGAAGACGGAAGCGTCGAGGCCGTGCCGCTCGCGCTCGGACTCCGAGAGAAGGCCGACGACGGCGAGGACTTCGCCGGCACGCGTGTGGGCGATGGCGGACGCCCGCGGCGTGAAGGCCTGGATCTCCGCGGGCTTCCACACGATCTCATCCGCCGGGATCCATGGCGCGACGAGCCGCTCCACGAGACCCTTGGCGTCGAAGACATCCGCCGGCCGCAGCTGCGGCGGCACGCTCCAGTGGCCCCGTCTCTCGCCGGCGAGCGCAAAGGCGAAGCGGCGCGATTCGTAGGATTCCGGCCGATCGGACTCGCCCTTCGAACCGAAAGCGCGTCCGATCTCGAAGAGCCCGACCGAAGGCGCTCCGTGGCGGAGGTTCCGCGACACGGCGCCGAGCAGCCCGGGAATCAGCGTCGCGCGGAGGTGGTGGCGGGACGCATCCAGAGGATTCAGAATCGCAAGCGGCTCGAGAGCCGTTTCCGTCAGCCGCAGCCAGTCTCCGAGCGCGGACTCGTCGGCGTCGCGGTCGACGAACGGATAGTTCACCGTCTCGAAAAGTCCGGCGGCCGCGGCCGCGTCGGCCAGCCGCTCCTCGATCGGTCGGCGAGGCTCCTTGTGCCCGCCGGGCGAAGCCGCCGGCGGGAGACGCGAGGGCAGCCGGTCGTAGCCATACACCCGCAGCACTTCTTCGACCAGATCGTCCTCGCGCCGCACGTCGCCGCGGAAGAGGGGGATCGAGACGGCGAGATGCTTGCCTCGCCGCTCCGTCGAGAATCCCAGCCGTCGGAGGGCGTCTTCGGCGAAGTCCAGGTTCAGCCGCCCGTCGCCGGAAAGCAGGCGGAGCCGCGCCAGGCGCAGCGCGGTTTTCCGGACTCGCAGCAAGGCCCCGTGCGCGTCGAGGAATCCCGGCGCCATCGTTCCGCCCGCGGCCTCGACGATCAGGCGCGCCGCGTAGGCGAGGGCATCGGGAATGGCTTCGGGGTCGGCGCCGCGCTCGAAGCGGTGCGAGGCATCCGTGTGCATGCCGAGGCGGCGCGCGGTTTTCCGCACGGTCACCGGATCCCACCAGGCCGCCTCGAGCAGGACGTTCTTCGTGCTCGCCGTGACGGCGGTATCCATGCCGCCCATGATGCCGGCGAGGGAGACCGCACGCTCGGCGTCCGCGACGACGACGTCCGAAGGCTCGAGCACGCGCTGGACTCCGTCGAGCGTGACGAGCTTCTCGCCTCGCTGGGCCTTGCGGATGATGAGCAGGCCTCCGGCCAGCTTGTCGAAGTCGAACGCGTGAAGGGGCTGGCTCGTCGCCCAGAGCACATAGTTCGTGGCGTCGACCCCGGCCGAGATCGACTTGGCGCCGATGGCCGCGAGCCGCCGGCGGACGCGCTCGGGCGCCGGGGCCGGGCCGATGCCGCGCACGAGCCGGGCGCCGAACCGGCGGCAGAGTCGGGGCACCTGGATCACGATCGAGGCCAGCTGCTCGGTCGCGTCGCCCTGGGTCGCGGGCTCGGCGTACCGTGCCGCGGGGTCCCGCATGGACTGGCCGGATATGGCGGCGATCTCGCGCGCGAGCCCGCGGTGGCCCATGGCGTCCGGGCGATTAGGCGTGATCTCGGCGTCGAGGATCACGTCCTCGCCGGCCGTCGAGACCGACTCGACCGGGATGCCCGCCTGATCCAGGCACCG
>Ga0070665_100004485_pt1 | contig 14657 bp, 16 predicted proteins | sample KBSS13metaG_FD_65862 | JGI IMG/M metagenome (GOLD analysis project Ga0070665, IMG submission 65862) | Switchgrass rhizosphere microbial communities from Kellogg Biological Station, Michigan, USA - KBS S1-3 metaG | ecosystem: Host-associated > Plants > Roots > Rhizosphere > Soil ... | reverse complement strand
CCGAGAGTCGTGGTCGCCGCGAAGATCGGCAGTGCCCACAGGATCGCGTTCGTCGTCGGGTCGAGGTGGCCGATGCGACGTCCCTCGTCCGAGACGCCCGTGTACCCGTCGGCGACCAGGACGAAGTCGAAACCCGCGGCCTCCACCTCGCGGGCCACCCGCCGCTGGAAGTCCAGATCGACGACGTCGGGATTCTGTCGGGCGAGGTACTCGGTCGGCATCTGGATCCGCGACGTCGGCCAGAACATGCCGATCCGAAGCAGGTCGTCGGTGGGTGCCGTCCGGGTTGCGTCGAGCATGTGACCAATCCTCGGCCCGCCACCGTCGAGTGTCATCGTGGAAAACACAGAAGTGGACGGCCCGGTTCAGGCAGGTCTCGACATGCCATTCCAGTGGGAGACGGTCTCGTTTCCGACTCGTTTCCACCGCCGCATGCCCGCCGCTTCTCGGGCCCCGAGGACTCCTCACAAGTCGTCGGCGGCGAGGTTGACGGGCGAGCCTGCGATCCATGCCGCGACGTTGCGGGCCGCGCCCAGGACGACCGAGCGGGATGCCGCCTGCGTGTTGAAGGCGATGTGCGGGGTCAGCACTGCACGCTCTCCGAGGCGGCGCACGGGGTCGTCGGCGGCCGGGGGCTCAGCCCTGAAGACGTCGAGACCGGCGCGGATCCTGCCGGCGAGCACCTGCTTCTCCAGCGCACCCTGGGCGATCAGCTCGGCGCGCGCGGTGTTGACGACGATCGTCCCCGGTCGTGCCCGCCGCAACAGGTCGGCATCGATCATCCCGGTGGTCTGTGGTGTCAGCGCGACATGGAGGCTGACCACGTCCACACCGGTGACGGCCTCCTCGAGTGTCGCGTACCGAGCGGAGGTGCCTGCGAGCCGGCCGGGATCCTGCGATCGGGTGCAGACGAGCACGTCCATGCCGAGCGCCTCGAGCAGGCGCACCATCCGGGTCCCGATCGGGCCCAGCCCGATCACCCCGGCCACACCTCCGGACAGCTGCATGCTCTGCTCCGTCCCACGCCAGCCGCCGCCGCGCATCGCGGCGTCGGCGGGGACAATGTTCTTGGCGAGGGCGAGCACCAGCCCCAGGGCGTGTTCGGCGATCGATTCCGCGCCGTAGGCGGGCACGTAGGCGATGTCGATCCCCCGGCGCCGGGTCGCGGCGACATCCACGAACGTCCGGTAGCCGGTCGCCGCCACCGAGACCAGGCGCAGACGCGAGGCACCCTCCCAGCTCTCCGGCGGATAGGGACCGACGCCGAGCAGGACGCGCACGTCCCGTAGATCGGCGGCGAACTCAGGGGAGCCCACCGGGTGGGAGGTGAACCGCACCCCGCCGACGCCCAGCAGACCCGTGAACTCGAGGTCCGACTCCAGCGCCGCACAGACGGGCTCGGGGAACGGTCCGACCAACACCGGACCAGGATCCAGGTCGTCCACAGGGCTCAGTCCGCGTAGTCGGCGTGGTGCTTCTCGACCAGACGAAGCAGGGCCTGCCACTGAAGCTCGCCGGTCTCCTCGGGCATCTGATGGTCCGAGAGACCCTCGCCACGCCACTGCCGGGCGGTGTACTCGGCGACCTCGCGCGAAGGCAGGCGGAGTGCGCCTGCCGCCATCGCGTCCACCTGCATCTGGCAGGCCTTCTCCAACACCAGCATCATCTGGAAGGCCGCGCGCGGCCGCGGCCCGATCTGCAGGAGCCCGTGGTTGCGCAGGACCAGGGTGTCGTTGGAGCCGAGGTTCGCGACCAGGCGCCGCTGCTCGTCGGTGTTCAGCGCGATGCCCTCGTAGTCGTGGTAGCTCGTGCGACCGTAGAACGCCATGCTCATCTGGTTCACCGGCAGCAGCCCGTCCTCGAGCGCCGCCACCGCGCACCCCGCGCGGCTGTGGGTGTGCAGGATCGAGTGTGCGTCGGGGCGGGCGCGATGGATCGCTGAGTGGATCACGAAGCCTGCGGGGTTGACCACGTACGGCGTCGGCACCACGATCCGACCCTCCAGGTCGACCACGACCAGCGAGGATGCGGTGACCTCGTCGAAACGAAGGCCGTACGGGTTGAGCAGGAAGCGCGGCTCCGGACCGGGGAGCCGGGCCGAGATGTGGGTGTTGATGAGGTCGGTCATTCCGAAGTGGTCGACGAGCCGGTACACCGCCGCCAACTCCCGGCGCAGCTCCGCCTCCGTCGGGTGGGCGTGGGTCCGGGCCGTCCGGTCCTCCTCGCTGGTGGTTTCTGTCATCGAACGCCCCTGTCGTGGGTGTGAGTGGTTCTGAATGCGGGGAAGCCGCATCGGCGCAGCCGCACCCGGCGGTGGCGACGCTAGTTGCGCGAGGCGCGAGCCCGCATCGTGCTATGCACGAAATCCGCGCTGCCCTTTGTGCATCCCGACCCCCGTGTACACGGTGGAGAAACGTGTGGATACACCACCGTAAGGAGGGGCGGATCAGACCGTCGCCCGCCTGTGCCGACCCGCTGCGGATCGGACAAGATCCGCCCCGGTTTCCCTCGGATTCACCGACGAGGTCCGCGCTGCGGGCCACCTACTGTCGAGCCATCTACCGACGCGCCGGCATCGCGGTGCCGCCGCCCTCCGATGTCAGGGGAACCCATGAGCCGACTTCCGCAGCGCCGCATCCTGAAGACCGCGATCCCCGGTCCCGAGTCGTTGAGGATGCAGGCGCGCCGGGAGGCCGAGTTCGCGGCCGGGTTCGGGGTGACGCTGCCGGTGTTCGTGGAGGAGGCCGACGAGGGCATCGTGGTCGACGTCGACGGCAACCACCTGGTCGACCTCGCCTCCGGCATCGCCGTGACCAGCGTCGGCGCATCACACCCGGAGGTCGTCGCGGCAGTCCGGCAACAGGTGCAGAGATTCACCCACACCTGCTTCCTGGTGACCGAGTACGAGGGTGCGGTCGAAGTCGCCGAACGGCTCAACCGGCTCACCCCGGGCGACTTCGACAAGCGCACCGCGCTCTTCAGCACCGGCGCCGAGGCCATCGAGAACGCCGTCAAGATCAGCCGGGTCCACACCGGTCGGGACGCCATCGTGGTGCTCGGGCACGCCTACCACGGCCGGACCCTGCTCACCATGACCATGACGGCCAAGCACCATCCGTACAAGAACGGCTTCGGACCCTACGCACCCGAGGTCTACCGGGTGCCCTCTCCCTATCCGTACCGCTGGCCGGGTGATCCGGCCCGAGTCGCCCAGGAGGCCTTCGACCAGCTCGTCGACACTGTGTCGACCCAGATCGGTGCGGAGAACGTGGCCGCGATCATCGTCGAGCCGATCCAGGGCGAGGGCGGTTTCATCGTGCCACCGCGCGGCTACCTCGCCGCCGTCGCCGCGTTCGCGAGGGAGCACGGGATCGTGTTCGTCGCGGACGAGATCCAATGTGGCCTCGGTCGCACCGGCGACCTGTTCGCGGTCGAGCACGAGGGCATCGTCCCCGACCTGGTCACGACGGCGAAGGCACTCGCGGGCGGGCTCCCGCTGTCGGCGGTGACGGGGCGGGCCGACATCGTGGACGCCGTGCCCGCGGGCGGCCTCGGCGGGACCTATGCCGCCAACCCGGTCGCCTGTGCCGCGGCCGTCGCCGCCTTGGAGGTGATCGAGCGCGACGATCTCGCAGGCAAGGCCAGGCGGATCGAGCAGGTGATCAGGCCGCGCCTGGAGTCGCTCGTCGGCGAGCGAACGGCCGTCGGCGAGGTGCGCGGCCGCGGTGCGATGCTCGCGATGGAGTTCGTCGTGCCGGGGACGAGGGAGCCCGACCCGCGGGCCGCCGGGAGGGTCGCCGCCCACTGCAACGGCAACGGTGTGCTCACCCTCACCGCAGGCACCTACGGCAACGTCATCCGCCTCCTGCCGCCGTTGGTGATCGCCGAGGACCTGCTCGTCGACGCGCTCGACGTGCTCGAGACCGGTGTCGCTGCGCTGTGACGACGGTCAGCTTCCGCCCGCGTGACGGGTGCGTCCTCGGTACGGTCGCCGACAGCACTGCTGTGCAGGTGTCCACCACGGTCGACCTGGCGACCTCCGCCGCGCCGGGTCTCGCGTCGGCGCGGCCGTCGCGTCGACAGGCATGGCTGGAGTCGGTCGCCGACGCCCTCGACGCACACCGGGACGAGTTGACGAGGCTGGCGGATCTCGAGACAGCGCTCGGCCGCACCCGACTCACGGGCGAGCTCGCCAGGACCGCTGCCCAGCTCCGATTCTACGGACGCGTCGCGGCCGAGGGCGGCTACCTGGGAGCGGCGATCGACCACCGGACGGACGCGACGCCGCGGCTGGTCCGCATCAACCGACCCCTGGGTCCGGTCGCGGTGTTCGGTGCCGGCAACTTCCCCTTCGCGTTCGGGATGCTCGGCAACGACACGGCATCGGCGCTCGCGGCGGGATGCCCGGTCGTCGCGAAGGCCCATCCGGCGCACGTCGTGACGTGCGCGCGCCTGGCCGAGATCGCCGAGCAGGCGCTGCGCGAGGCGGGCGCCCCGCCAGGAACCTTCGGCATGGTCGTCGGGTTCGACGCCGGCGTCGAGCTGGTCGGGCGGCCCGGCGTCAAGGCGGTCGGTTTCACCGGGTCCCAGGCCGGAGGTCTCGCAGTGTGGCGGTTGGCCAACGAGCGAGACGAGGTCATCCCCGTCTTCGCCGAGATGGGCACGGTCAACCCGGTCGTGATGACCCCGCTGGCCGCCGCGTCGCGGGCCGCCGAGTGGGCGAGCGGCTTCGTGGACTCCTTCACCCTCGGCGACGGCCAGTTCTGCACGAAGCCGGGGCTCATGCTCGCCCCCGCGGGCCACCGCGTGCCCAGGACCGTCGCGGACGCGCTGCACCGTGCGGGGCACGGAGCGACCATGCTCACCCGAGGCATCGCCGACGCGGTCGCGGCCGGGCTCGACCAGCTGAGGGCAGCCGGTGCCGAGCCGGTCGGCATTGTGCCCGGCACCGGATCCGGCTGGTCGGCGGACACGGCGGTGCTCGCCGCCCCGATCGACGCCCTCCAGCCCGGAAGCCGCCTGCTCGAGGAGTGCTTCGGACCGGTGGCACTCGTCGTCGAGTACGACGGCCGACCGGAGCTCGACGCCGCACTCGCCCGGCTCCAGGGGAGCTTGACCGGCACCGTGCTCACCGGCGGCCCCCAGGACCCGGACACCGCGCATCTGGTCGCCACACTCGCCGAGCGGGTCGGGCGGGTGACGGTCGACGAATGGCCGACCGGTGTCGCATGGACCTGGGCGCAGCACCACGGGGGTCCCTGGCCCGCGACCTCGGCCCCGTCGTCCACATCGGTCGGAGCGGGCGCACTCGGCCGCTTCGTCCGGCCGGTGACGTTCCAGTCGGTGCCCGACCAGGACCTTCCCGCCCCCGCCCGTGCCGCCGTCGCCGTCGCCAACCCCTGGGCGATCCCCCGCCGGATCGACGGCGTCCTGACCATCCCATGAGCGAAGCCCTGGCCGGAGTGACGAACCGCATGACTGACCGACCCTTGGACGGCCTGCTCGTGGCCGACTTCAGCCGGGTGCTGGCCGGGCCCCTGGCCACGGCGACCCTGGCCGATCTCGGCGCCCGCGTGGTCAAGGTGGAACGGCCCGGCACCGGCGACGACACCCGCGCCTGGGGTCCGCCCTGGACGGCGCGGTCCAGCTCGTACTTCGAGTGTGCGAACCGCAGCAAGGAGTCGCTGGTGCTCGACCTCGCCGACCCTGGCGACCGGGAGGCGGCCCGCGAGCTTGCGCGTCGCGCCGACGTGGTCGTCGAGAACTTCAGAACCGGTGTGCTCGATCGCCATGGTCTCGGCTACGGCCAGGTGCGCGAGACGAACCCACAGGTGGTGTACTGCTCCATCACCGGCTTCGGGAGCGGGGCGGGGGCGGCCCTGCCCGGCTACGACTTCGTCGTGCAGGCCGTCGGTGGGTTGATGAGCATCACCGGCCGGCCCGATCGGCACGAGGGCGAACCCACCAAGGTGGGCGTCGCACTCGTCGACGTGCTCACCTCGAAAGACGCGGTCACCGGAATCCTCGCCGCCCTCCACGCGCGGGCGAGGTCGGGCGCCGGTCAACGCGTGGAGGTGAACCTGCTCTCGAGCCTGCTGGCCGCGCTGGCCAACCAAGGCGCGGCCTACCTGAGCACCGGCGAGTCCCCGGAGCGGATGGGCAACGCCCACCCCTCGATCGCTCCGTACGAGCTGCTGCAGGCCGCCGACGACCACCTGGCCGTCGCGTGTGGCAACGACACACACTTCCGCAGGCTCGCCGACGCGATCGGCGCACCTGCACTCGCGGATGACGCCAGGTTCGCCACGAACACCGCTCGCGTCGAGAACCGCACGACGCTGGTCCGGGAGATCGAAGCACTGCTGGCGGCGGGCACGGCGGCCGGTTGGACCGCGCGACTCAGCGCGGCAGGCGTGCCCGCAGGCAGGGTCCGCTCGATTGCCGACGCCTTCGCACTCGCCACCGAGCTCGGCCTCGATCCGGTCGTGGACGTGGGTCCCGACGCGCCGGCCCAGGTGCGCAACCCGGTCACGTTCTCGGCCACCCCGGTCTCCACCTATCACGCTCCCCCACTGCTGGGACAGCACAGCGACGACGTCCGCCGCTGGCTGGCCGATCCGTCCGACAAGGAGACAGATTCATGAGTGCCGCGTCCACGGCCGTTCCCCTCGATCCCACAGACCCCGCGGGTCTGGACGAGCTGCTGACCGACGACGAGAAGGCGGTGCGCTCCTCAGTGCGCCGGATGCTGGACAGGTCGGTCGAGCCCCACATCGCGGAGTGGTTCGAGCAGGGCGAGATCCCGGAGATTCGCGAGCTGGCCCGAGAGCTCGGCAAGCTGGGGGTGTTGGGCATGCACCTGCAGGGCTACGGCTGCGCCGGGATGTCCGCGACCGAGTACGGCGTCGCGTGCCAGGAGATCGAGGCGACCGACTCCGGGCTGCGATCGTTCGTGTCGGTGCAGGGGTCGCTGGCAATGTTCGCGATCTGGAAATGGGGCAGCGAGGAACAGCGGATGCAGTGGCTGCCACCGATGGCGGCGGGCGAGGCGATCGGCTGCTTCGGCCTGACCGAGCCCGACGTGGGGTCCGATCCGGGCTCCATGCGGACGCGCGCGCGGAAGGTCGGCAGCGACTGGATCCTCGACGGCCGCAAGATGTGGATCTCCAACGCCCCCTACGCCGACGTCGCCGTCGTCTGGGCGCAGACCCCCGAGGGAGTCCGGGGCTTCGTTGTGCCGACCGACACGCCCGGGCTGTCCACCCCGGAGATCAAGCACAAGCTGTCGCTGCGTGCCTCTGCGACCGGGGAGCTGGTGCTCGACGGCGTCCGCCTGCCCGACTCTGCGGCCCTTCCACAGGTGCGAGGTCTCAAGGGGCCGCTGTCGTGCCTGAACGAGGCCCGGTTCGGGATCGTGTGGGGCTCGCTGGGGGCGGCTCGCTCATGCCTGCGCGCCGCGGTGTCCTATGCCGCGGAGCGCACCCAGTTCGGCCGGCCGATCGGCGCCTTCCAGCTCACCCAGCAGAAGCTCGCCGACATGACGCTGGAGTACGTCAAGGGTTACCTGCTCGCGCTGCACCTGGGCCGCCGCAAGGACGCAGGCGCACTCCACCCGGAGCAGGTCAGCATCGGCAAGCTCAACAACGTCCGAGAGGCCCTGGAGATCTGCCGCGCGGCCCGTTCCATCCTCGGCGCCAACGGCATCTCGCTGGAGTACCCGGTGATCCGTCACATGAACAACCTGGAGTCCGTTCTCACCTACGAGGGCACCGTCGAGATGCACACCCTCGTCCTCGGCCAGGTCCTGACCGGTCACGCTGCCTTCCGGTAGCCGAGGGCGGCTGTAGCCGGCCAGGCGTGCGCGCGGCAGCGCTTCGTCGCAGGCTCGGGCGGCCCGATCCTGGTCGGCACAGACTCCGACGTCGCCGACCGGATGCAGGAGCTCAGCGACATCGGGATCGACGTCCTCTTGCTGTCCTGTCCCCTAGACCCCACTGCACGGTAACCGGAGGCCAATCGATGATCGTCCCCGATCCAACCGAGACCAGCGCACTGCGGCGGGCCTACGGCACGTTCCCCAGCGGGGTGACCACTGTCTGCGCGGTGCGCGACGGTGCCCCGGTCGGTATCGCCGCCAGCTCGTTCGTGTCCGTGTCGATGGACCCGCCGCTGGTGTCGGTGTGCCTGCAGCACACTTCCACGACCTGGCCGCTGCTGGCCGACCGGCCGCGGCTCGGGCTGTCGGTGCTCGGGTCCACGCTCGACCGGGCGTGCAGGCAGATCGCCTCGAAGACCGGCGACCGGTTCGCGGGCATCGGCTACACGGTGACCGACGAGGGCGCAGTGCTGCTGCACGACGCCGCGGCGTGGCTGGACTGCTCGGTCCACGAGATCGTCACCGCCGGGGACCACGATCTGGTGCTGCTGCGCGTCGAGGCCCTGCAGACCCACGACGACGTCGCCCCGCTGGTCTTCCACGGCGGCGGCTTCCACACCCTGTCGGCGCCGGCCGCCTGATGTCCGTCCCACCCGACACCCTCACGACCGTCGACCGGGTCGGCCCTGCCGTGGCCGCGCTGCGCGCCGGCCGCCCGGTCCTCGTTGCCGACGACGCAGGCCGGGAGAACGAGTACGACGTGATCCTCCCGGCCGCGCTGGCCGAGCCGCGATGGACCGCGTGGGCCGTCCAGCACACGTCCGGTCTGCTCTGCGCCCCGCTCACCGCCGAGCGCGCCGACGCCCTCGCCCTGGACCCGATGGTGCGCGACAACCAGGATCCGCGCGGCACGGCGTACACGGTCTCGGTCGACGCGGCACAGGGCGTCGGCACGGGGATCAGCGCCACGGACCGCGCGCGCACCGCCCGGGTCCTCGCCGACCCGGCCAGCCGGCCCGCCGACCTCGTCCGGCCCGGACACGTACTTCCGCTGCGGGCCCGTACCGGTGGCGTGGTCGCCCGGCCCGGGCACACCGAGTCCGGGGTGGACCTGTGCCGGCTGGCCGGGCTGCCCCCGGTCGCCCTGATCGCCGAGCTGGTCGGCGACGGCACCGGCATGGCAGGCGGCGAGGACGCGGCCCTGCTCGCCGCGCGGCACGATCTGCCGGTCCTCGACATCGCCGATCTCGTGGACCACCGGCTGCGGTTCGGCGACGGCGAGCGGGGCCGGGTCACCCGCGCCGCCACCTCCCGGCTGCCGACGGAACACGGCGTGCTCGACGCGGTGGGGTACCGCGACGAGGTCACCGGCGCCGAGCACGTCGCGCTCGTCGGGCGCGGGCCGGCGACCCGCCCGCTCGTCGCGGTACACGCCGAATGCGTGACCGGCGACGTCTTCGGTGCCCTGACCTGCGACTGCGCCCGCCTCTTCGCCGAGTCTGCCGCGCTGGTCGCTCGCGACGGCGGGATCCTGGTCTACCTGCGGCGCTCGGGCGCCCGGGCCGTCGGCGCGCCCGACGGGCACACATGGACCCCCGCCGACGACGGCGCCGCCGGCGCAGTCCTCGCCGACCTCGGCCACCGCGCCGTCCGGCTGCTCCCCGGCCCGGCGAGCGCCACTGGGCTGGCCAGGCCCGACCTGACCGCTCTGCCCGTCCCCGCGCCCGCTGCCAGGCCCCTCCCCCGCCCCGTCCCCCTCCTGGGGACCTCGTGACACCCTCGGCGGGATCCTGGAACAGTCCCCGCCCGAGTCGCGGGCCCGGGGTGTCAGTGCGTTCCTGGTCCCGCTGGACACCCCGGGACTGTCCCGCGCCGGGTTCGACGACCTGGGCGGGCGAAGTGTGGGGCGCGGCTCTCTGCATTCGGCGCACAGCTCTTCGATCGCGCGGGCGGCCGGCTGCGCCTCACGCCCGACGGCGAGGGACGTCCAGCGGCAGATGAACAACTGGCTGGCCTGGGGCGCCGGCGGCGACGTCAAGGCCGTGATGGGGTACGCGGCGGAACCGCGGGCCGCCGTCCCCGTCACCGCGCAGCTGCACGCGAGCGGCACGAAGGTCCTGGCCTACGCCACCCCCTGGGAGGGTGTCGACGCCTCGATGCTGCTCGACGACCACCAGGACGGGATGAGCGTCGCGCAGGGCGTGACGGAGACCGCGAGCGGCCTGGACCCGCAGAGCGACGTCGAGGTGGCGCTCCTGACCAAGCGCACCTCCGACTTCGGCAACGACCGCCCGAGCGGCATGGTCGACGGCATTCGCAAGGCCCGGCTCAACGCGCGGATCAGCGAGGTCGCGTACAACTCGGGGCGCGACGACGCCTACAACGCGACCCCGGCACACCTGGCCGCCAACCCCGGGACCAGGACCTGGGTCGCCATCGCCAACCAGGCGGGGCTGGGCATGTACCAGGCGCTCCGCGACTCGGGGATGGCGGCGGACGCACCCGACTACGTGCTGGGCGCCCTCGACGCCTCGACCGAGCTCGTCGACCAGTCCCTCGCCCCCCCGGTTCGGTGTGACGCTCCGTGTGGACGGTCCCGGCCAAGGACACCGCCCAGGCGAACGCGGAGTTGCTGATCGCCGCGGCCGAGGGCGGCAAGGTCGCCGACACCGTGGTCGCCTCGGTCCAGGTGACGGCGCAGAACGCCGCCGAGTACGGCCATGGCTGACGTGGACGGGCCCGGGAGTGGAGTCCCGCGTCTGGAGTTCCGAGCGGTCGGCAGGCACGTCGGCGCCGTCACCGCGCTGTCCGGGGTGAGCTTCGCAGTGCGTCCCGGCGAGGTCGTCGGCCTGCTCGGCCACAACGGGGCGGGCAAGTCGACGCTGGTCGGCGTGGCGACGGGCGCGATCTCGCCGTCCGCGGGAACGGTCGTGGTCGACGGCCGCCCGCTGCCCACCCGGGTGGACGCCCGGTCCGTCGCCGAGGCGGGCGTGTCCATCATCCGCCAGGAGCCCATGCTGGTCGGCACGCTGGGCGTCCGCGACAACCTGTGGCTGGAGCAAGACCCGCCGCGCTCCACCGACGAGCGGGACCGACGTGCACGGGAGGCCTTGGACTCGGTCGGCGGCGAGGCCATCGAGCTGGCCCGTCCGGTGTCCACGCTCGCGCAGGTCCCCAAGGGCTAAGCGGAGATGGTGGCCGCCGCGATCCGCACGATCTTCGCTCAGCCCCGCGCGGAGATGGTCCGTGACCAGCTCGACGTCATCGCCGGGATGCTCGGCCGACAGGCGCCCAAGGTCGAGACCATGCTGCGCGACGCCGCACCCGACCTGCTCGCCTTCGCCGACTTCCCACCCGGGCACTGGAAGAAGACCTGGTCCACCAACCCCCTCGAACGACTGAACAAGGAGGTCAAACGCCGCACCGACGTCGTCGGGGTATTCCCCCACTCCGCTGCCCTGCTCCGCCTCGCCGACGCCGTCCTGGCCGAGGCTCACGACGAGCAGACCACCGACCGCCGCTACCTCGGCAGCAGAAGTAGCGACCGCAGAGCTAGTCACGGCATGATCTGAACCGCAGAGACCCCCGCGAACCGAGCTACACCACACCAGGGGACGCGACCAATGTGGCATCGGCCCCTATTCGGAGCGGGGGCCATGTCGGTGATGATGGTGGCCTCCTCGGAGGTTATCCGCCCTCAGCGGGAGCGAGTTGACCACGCAGGTAAGCGGTCAGGATCGGCTCGGGCGAGCTTGACTCGTCAAGTGCTGTCCGGCGGAAGACGAGGCCGTCGGTAAGGGCGAGGAAGTCCTCGACCCTTTCGTCGGATGCGGGGAGGCCGGCCCGGGCGAGGAGCGTGGCCGTGAGCCGCGCGGTAACGCCATGCACCGTCGACCCCGACGTCAGACGGCTCCGCAGGAGGGGCTCGTCCTCGAGTTCCAAGATGAGCGCGTAGCGCGCCCGCATGTCCTCCCGTCTACTCGCGAGAACATCGACCAGCCCGGCGATCAGCCGAGCCAGCTCTGCGGTGTTCAAACGGCTGTCACTCCCGAACTCGGCGTCCAGCGTCCGAGCAAGTTCCTCGGCGTCGGCCGTTGCGCGCGCCGCGAGGCAGTCGACGATGAGTTCGATCAGGGCGACCCGCGTCTTCGCGTGGTACGAGGTAGAGCCCTGTGGGATCCCTGCTTCACGGTCGACGGCGCGGTGGGTCAGGGCCCGGACGCCGTCGCGAGCGATGACGCGGATCCCGCTCTCCGCAATCGCGGCACGGCGACTGGACACCCCCTTACTCTACAGGCGTAGTGTTCTCTACACCTGTAGAGAGGACCGCGATGATCGACTTTGCGCCCGATGAACGGCTGTACCCGTTCCGATCGCGGTGGTTCGACTCATCGGCCGGCCGGTTGCACTATCTCGACGAGGGCGCCGGACCTGCGTTGCTGCTCTGTCACGGATCACCGACCTGGAGCTTCCTCTTCCGTCATCTCGTGACCGGGTTACGAGACCGGTTCCGCTGTATCGCCGTGGACCTGCTGGGGTTCGGGCTCTCGCAGCGACCCGCCGACTTCGGCTACACGGTCGCCGAGCACACCGAGGTGCTCGGCGAGGTGATCGACGGCCTCGGACTGGACGGGTTCATCGTGTTGGGCCATGACTGGGGCGGGGCGACCGGACTCGGCGCGGCGACCACCCGGGCCGACCGGGTTGCCGGCGTCGTCTTGGCCAACACCGCGTTCTGGCCGGTCGAGCAGTGGCCGAACCAGGCGTTCAGTGTGATCATGAGCAGCCCGCCGATGCGCCGCCGGATCCTTGACGACAACTTCCTGATCGAGAGGTTCCTGCTGGGGCGAGCTGGCCCTCCCTTGAGCCAGGCGGAGGCCGATCATTACCGAGCAGTGCAATCGACGCGGGAGGCGCGGCGTGCCCTCGCGGTCATGCCTCGGGAGATCCGGGCGGCGCGCCCTCTGTTGGAGAAGCTGACCCGGAACGTGCCGGAGCATCTCGGGCACGTCCCCGCGCTGGCCGTGTGGGGGATGCGTGACCCGGTGTTCCGGCCCCAGGTTTGCCTACCCCGGATCCGTGCCGCGTTCACCGATGCCGAGGTGGTCGAGGTGGCGCAGGCCGGACACTTCGTACCCGAGGACGCTCCAACTCAGGTCGTCGAGGCAATCGTCGAGCGGTTCGGCTGAATTCCCCACAGTCGAGGCAGGGTGGCGAGGCATGGGGGGAGTTGATCAGGACGATCCTGGACAGGCTCCGTCACTCTCACGTCAAGCCGTCGGTGGACGAGGTGTGGAGCCTGTCAGATGGTCGGCTCTGGCTCAGATGCGGTGGTCGTCTACGGCGTGTCACGAACGGGTGAGCGTATGCATGCTGTGATCGTGACTCCTGTGCGGTCATGATCATGTCGAGTTGTTGTTTCCCGGGCTGTCCTCGCTGGTAGTCGAGACGGCTGCCGTGGTGGAGGGTGTGGTCCGGGTCGGTGCGCGCAGCGCCCGGCCGGACACGGCGTGTCCGTCGTGTGGGACCCCGTCGGAGCGGTGACGCAGCCTTCCCTCGGACTTCGCTGACTACAGCTCGGGAATGAGTCCGAACGGCCGCCATCTTGGGTGGGCGCGACAGGACTTGAACCTGCGACCGCCTGGGTGTAAAGCGCGTTCAACACCCCGACTGACGCCTCTACCTGCGACTCTGTCGGAGCTGGATCGCGCTGAAGCGGCTCCATCCGCCCCGCTCGACTCTAGTTGATGCCACGTTTGATGCCACGGGTCGTGATCTTGATCCGGCCGCTCCGAGCGTCAGTCTTCGGGCAGCGAGGGAAGTGGGCGACGGCGTGACCTCCGCCCACCCCACGAGATCTCACATGACCCGGAGAGTCTGACAGCGCCATCGATAGTCCCTGCCGAGTTCGAAGGACGCCGCTAGCGCCCGTCGCCGATTCCGCAGGCGGACGGAGGCCGCAACCTCCACCGACCCTTCGTGGGGCTGCGCGGCCCGCAGGCTCAGCAAGCGAGCACCTCCGTGCGAGCCGAGGGCATCGCACGGCAAAGCCTTGAGGTAGCGAAGAACCCGAGGATGCGCGAGCTCCCTGAGTTGGTCTTGCGGGCGGCGCTGGTCCAGCACGTCGACCAGCATCCGAACGGTGGTGGCGGCACTGTGCAGGGCGGACGGATCGGCGACGACGTCGACGACGGGGGCGCCCTCGGGCAGCCGCGGCGGTGCCGCGAGCGGGGTCTGATGGCCGCAGGTCTCGCAGGGAGCATGCAGGTCACGGCCGTCCCAGATGTAGGACCGGTCAGCGTGCAGTCCGAGAGCCCGGCGAAGGACGTTCTGGGTGATCTCCTCAGACGTGTCGAGTGTGGTCATGGCGGTACCTCCCAAGCGGCAGACCGGGGTGCGGGCGGGCCGTGCTCAGAAGGGCGGGTCCAGCTCGGGGCAGGGTGCCAAGGCGTCGGCGACCGTGGCCTCGGGGCCGGCGTCGACGATGAGCTGCTCGGTGAGGTCGCAGTAGGTGTCGAACTCGGCCGGGGTCATCGCGGCGAAGGCGTGCTGGTCGAGCCGGACGCTGGTCGGGTCTGCAGGGTGGGCCATGGTGTTCTCCGGTGGTCGGTGCGGGTGGAACGCGGCACCGCCTCAGCGGGGCGGGGGTGGGGTCCCGCACGGACGGGAGGGGGTTCGGGCTGGCCCATCCCGGTGAGACCACTCCCCCACCCACCCCCCGCCCGACCCGGTCAACCGGCGCGGTGGTCTCACCGGGATGGGTCGGCCGGGTTCATCTCCC
>Ga0070665_100004484_pt1 | contig 14665 bp, 15 predicted proteins | sample KBSS13metaG_FD_65862 | JGI IMG/M metagenome (GOLD analysis project Ga0070665, IMG submission 65862) | Switchgrass rhizosphere microbial communities from Kellogg Biological Station, Michigan, USA - KBS S1-3 metaG | ecosystem: Host-associated > Plants > Roots > Rhizosphere > Soil ... | reverse complement strand
TCTCGGCAACGTGGATCTCAACACGTGGATCACGATGTCGATACAGCGCGCGATCGACAACGTCCAGAGCCGCACCCAGGACGGGCTTGCGTTCCTGGCCACGGTAGGCTCCACGGCGCCGTTCGTCGGACTGTTCGGCACGGTGTGGGGTATCTATCACGCGCTGACCGCCATCGGCATCGCCGGTCAGGCGTCCATCGACAAAGTCGCGGGCCCGGTCGGCGAGGCGCTGATCATGACGGCCATCGGCCTGGCGGTCGCGGTGCCCGCCGTGCTCGGCTACAACTGGCTCATCCGCCGGAACAAGTCCGCGATGGAGCTGGTGCGCGGCTTCGGCGCCGATCTCCACGCCGTACTCCTTTCCGCGCCGCAGACACCCGCCAGGGCCTGACATCATGGCAATGAACGTCGGCGCGTCCAGCGAAGAGGACGAGGTCGTATCGACGATCAACACGACGCCGCTCGTCGACGTCATGCTGGTCCTGCTGATCATCTTTCTCATCACCGTTCCGGTGGTGCGCAATTCGATTCCGGTTCAGCTCCCCAAAGAGCGGAACGAGGTGCGCGAGACGAAGCCCGAGAACATCACGATCTCGGTCGACGCCGGCGGCCGCATCTACTGGAACGACCTGCGCATGCAGTCGACCGCCGCCCTGATCGACCGGCTGAAGAAGATCGCGGTGCTGACGCCCCAGCCGGAAGTGCAGATCCGCGGCGACGGCGGTGCCAGCTACGAAGGCGTCGGCAAGATCATCTACGCGTGCCAGCGCGCCGGCATCGCCAAGGTCGGCTTCATTACCGAGCCGCCTGCGCGAGGAAGTTGATGATGCGAAACACGAGGTACCGCAAAGGACACACGCCATGGCGATGAATGTGAGCGGAGGCGGCTCCGCCGATCCCGATGTCATGATGGACATCAACACCACGCCATTGATCGACGTGATGCTGGTGCTGCTCGTCATGCTGATCATCACGATTCCGATCCAGCTGCATTCGGTCAATCTCAACATGCCCGTCGGCAATCCGCCGCCGCCTCTGGTGCTTCCCGAAGTGGTGAGGCTCGATATCGACGATGCGAGCCGCGTGTACTGGAACGGCGAGTGGCTGCAGGACCGCAACGTTCTCGAAGAAAAGATCAGGACCGCCGCCGGCCAGCAGGTTCAACCCGAAGTGCATCTCCGTCCCGACAAGGCCGCCAAATACGCGGTGGTCGCGGGCGTGATGGCATCGGCGCAGCGGCTTGGCCTGACCAAGATCGGCATCGTCGGCAGCGAGCAATTCATCGAGTAGCCGAATCGGGCTCTCGCCGGCACAACCGACGGCAACCCGTTCCGCGACTGGAGTCAACGACATGGACTTCGCACGGCAGCAAAGAGATCCGACCCGCCATCTCATCGGGATCGCGTTTGTCATCCTGATACACGCGCTCGTGATCTACGCGCTCCTGACGGGTCTCGGCAGCAAGGTCATCGAGGTCATCAAGAAGCCTCTGAACGCGACGATCATCGAGGAAATCAAGGTCCCGCCGCCACCTCCGCCCCCGCCGCCGCCGCCGAAGAAGATGGTGGAGCAGCCGAAGATCCAGCCGCCGCCGCAGCCGTACGTGCCGCCGCCGGATATCCCGCCGCCGGTGGCCCCCACCCAGCCCGTGATCTCCGCGCCCACGACCGTGGCTCCGACCGAGCCCGTCGTCATCCAGCCGCCGGTGGTCGAGGCACCGCCTGCGCCGCCGCCCAAGCCGGCGATCCGCCAGGGCGTGTCATGCCCCAAGCGCGATGCGCCGACGTTCCCCCGCGAGGCGATGCGGGCTAAGGTCGAGAAGGGCAAGGTCGACGCGATCCTCACGATCGACGAGCGCGGCAACGTGAACGACGTCCGCATCGTGTCCGCGGATCCGCCGCGCGTCTTCGACCGCGTCGTCAAGGAAACCCTGACCGAATGGAAATGCGTCGCGGACGGAACGAAATATCAGGCGTCCGTCGAGATCAACTTCACGCTCAAGGAAGAATGAGTCGAATCGGCTGACCGCCGGCAACAAAAGGGCCGCTCGAGAGCGGCCCTTTTGTTGATGCGACTGGCGTCAGGTCAGGTTCGTCGCCACGCGACGATGGCGGTCGTCCATGTGCCCAGACCCAGCACGCCCAGCACCGCCGCGATTTCCGACAGCGCCACCGGCTTCGCCGCGAAGAGGCGAAACACCTCGCGGGCGACATCGACCGCTGCGCCGGGCAGCGTCACCGCGAGTCCGACGCCCGCCACCGCCCACAGCGCCGCCACCGCCGGCTTGCGCCAGGCGGGCAGGGCGACGGCCGGGGGCAGCGCCGTCATCACGCGGGCGACGAAGCCGGCATCGTCGATGTACGAGGCGGCGTCCTCGTGCGCGTCGTCGACGAGCAGCCGATCCAGCCAGTCGTCGGCCGGTTGAGGGACTGAGAGGGTGCGCTCGCTCACGCCGGATCTCCGCTCGCTTCGGGTGCCCACGCCGCCATCGCCGCCTTCATTTTCTGCTTGGCCCTCAGCACGTGCGTCTTGACTGTTCCGACCGGACATCCGAGGACGTACGCGGCCTCTTCGTGCGAGAGGTCGTTATGGTAGCACTGCACGATCGCCGCCCGCTCGGGCTCGGAGAGCAGTCGCATGGCGCGCTCCAGATCGAGCTTGAGCGTCGACGAACGGGCATGGTCGCTCGCGGTTTCGGAGAGGTGCGGCATCGCGTCGGCGTCCTCATCGGCGATCTCCGCCTCGCGATCGCCCAGCAATTCCTCCTTGCGCTTGCGCGCATGCATGAGCCAGCAATTGGTCGCGATGCGGTAGAGCCAGGTCGAAAAACGCGCTTCCTGCCGGAAAGCCTTGAGGTTGCGCCAGGCCTGTACGAACGTCTCCTGCGCAAGATCGTCGGCCAGCGCGTGGTCGCCCGCCGTCAGCTTGCGGAGGCATGCCCGCACAGTGGACTGGTGGCGCTTGACGAGCTCGGTGAAGGCGTGGCGATCGTCGCCGACGACGCAGCGCGCAATGAGCTGCGCATCGGTGACCGGGGGCGGCGTCGCCATCGGCGCGCGCGAGGGCGAGCGGCGCGTGAGGTCGTGCGCCCGTCACGCGCCACCTGGCGGCGGGTTGCCGCGCGCAGGCGTCGGGGCGGTCCTCGCCGGGTCGCGGTCCTCGAAGAACCACAGCACGCAGTAGCCGATGCCCACGAACAGCAGGATCAATCCGACGCCGTTGGGCGAGGCGTCGTCGAACAGCGAGTAGGCCGAGAGTCCCGCGCCGACGGCCAACATGAGGACGCCCTTGCGAAGATCGGTCCACGCCGCGCGGCGGCGGATCTGCTGCGCCTGCTCGTAGAGCGGCGGCGCGGGAGCGGGGCTCGACCCGGCGCCGATCCGGCTGTTGCTGCCGAGCGCTTCCATGGCTTCCGCGGGTGGCACGACGCCCTTTTCCGCGAGCTGAATCATCGTTTCGTTGAGCATCCTATTTTTCCTCACCTTGTACCAGATCAGCAGGATGATGATCAGGAGCGGCACCAGAAACACCAGCACCACTGTCAGAAAGACGAGTCCCGCAAGCCACGGTGCGTCCTGGACGAAATCCTGGAACGAGGCGTACTCGCGATCGGAGCCGAAGGCGCCGATGCGGATTCGTTTCTTGCCCTTTTCGAGGCGGATGCCGTGGTGGTCGATCGTGATGTCCGAGGCCTCGGACTTGGCGTCGGCGTCGCTATCCTCATCGTCCGCGGCGTCCGCTGCCTTGCTTTTGGGAGCATCGGCGGATTGAGCCTTGGGTGCGCCTTGCGGACCGGGGGGCGCCTTCTGGGCGTCGTCCGCGCCCGCCTTGGGCGTGTCCTTCGCCGGAGCGGTTGGCTTGTCCGCGACCACCGCTTGCGCGGTATGAAGCAACGGGGCCGCGTCGGTGGCTGCGCTCACGGACGCCGACTGCGGGACGAGCCACACGGCAAGCCCTGCCGCGAAGGCCGCAGCCAAAATCAATCGGCGGGTGGCGCTGGTCATGCGATGCTGCATGGGATCTCCCCGAGTTTCTGCTTTTGGTTGGATGCGGGAGATGCAGTTTCGGATTCGCCTGGCGGTGCCTTTGGCACGGCCGCAACATCGGCCGCGTGGCGTCGCGGCTCGGCGCACGGGTCGGTGAATAGCCCATGCTATCATCGACGACGACCGCCGATACCCCGTTCGAAGGTCGCATTTTCCCTGGCCAACGGCCTTCGCCGCGCCTGTTCGCATCCTCTGGACCCTATCGCCATTCGCATGCCATTTCGCTGCTCCGCCGCACTCCGCTCTCTGGCGTCGGCAGCGCTTTTCGCACTCTTCGTCGCCCTGCCTGCGGCTCAGGCCCAGGACAGCGACTCGGTCACGCTCAACTTCGTCAACGCCGACATCGACGCGGTCGTGAAGGCGGTCGCGGAGATCACCGGCCGCAACTTCATCGTCGACCCGCGCGTGAAAGGCACCATCAATATCGTATCGGCCCGGCCGGTGGCGAAAAGCCTGGTGTATCCGACGCTACTCTCGGCGCTCCGGATGCAGGGCTTCACGGCCGTGGAGGCGGACGGCGTCGTCAAGATCGTCCCCGAGGCCGATGCGAAGCTGCAGGGCGGACCCGTCGGGCGCGGAACGATCGGCGCCGGCGGCGACCGACTGATTACGCAGGTCGTGACCCTCAGGAACGAATCAGCCGCGCAACTCGTGAACGTGCTGCGACCGCTGATTTCGCCCAACAACACGATCGCGGCCTATCCCGCGGCAAATGCGCTCGTCATCACCGATTACGCCGACAACATGCGCCGCATCCTGCGCATCATCGCGTCGCTCGATCAGACAACGTCGTCCGGCGAACCGATGCTGGTGCCGATCCGCAATGCGTCCGCCATCGACATGGTGGCGCTGCTGAACCGCCTGCTCGTCGAAAACGCCGGGGGCGGGGCCGTTCCCGACGTGCGCGACCGGGTAGTCCTGGTCGCCGACCCGCGGTCGAACAGCGTCCTCGTGCGCTCGGAAAACCCGGCGCGGGCGGCACGCGCGCGGCAATTGCTGGAGCAGCTCGATACGCCGCAACGCGTAGGCGGCAACGTATTCATCGTCTACCTCAAGAACGCCGATGCGACACGCGTCGCCGAAACGTTGCGCGGCCTCTACAGCGGGGCAAGCGGCAGCGATCGTCAGGGCGGCGGCAATTTTCCCAACACCCCCACGGCCGCCGCCGCGGCGGCGGCCACAGGTGCCGCCGGGACGATGGCCTCCTCGCCGCAGGCGACGTCGCCCCTGGGTGGAGGTGCGACCAGCGGCGTCAGTGCGGCGATCCAGGCCGGGGCGGCAACCATCCAGGCCGACGCCGCGAACAACGCGCTGGTCATCATGGCGCCCGAGCCCGTCTACAACAATCTGCGGGCGATCATCGACAAGCTCGACAGCCGGCGCGCCCAGGTCTTCATCGAGGCGCTGGTCGTCGAGGTGACCGCCGATCGGGCGGGTGAGCTCGGTGTGCAATGGCAGGTGCTGACCGGCGCGGATCCGCGCCGCACCGGCATCCAGGGTATCGGCGGAACCAACTTCGGCGTCCGCGGAGCCGGCACCAATATCATCGACGCGTCCGCCAACCTCGGCAGCCTGGGCCAGGGACTCAATCTCGGAATCATCAACGGCACCATCACGATTCCCGGCCTCGGCATCATCAGCAATCTCGGCCTGCTGATCCGAGCGCTCTCGACCGATGCGAATGCGAACATCCTTTCCACGCCGACGCTCCTCACGCTCGACAACGAGGAGGCGCGGATCATCGTCGGCCAGAACGTTCCCTTCATCACGGGCCAGTACTCCACGACGGGACAGTCGGCCACCGTGCAGCCCTTCCAGACCATCGAGCGCAAGGACGTCGGGCTCGTCCTGCGCGTGAAGCCGCAGATCACAGAGGGCGGCGCGGTGCGGATGGGCATCTACCAGGAGGTCTCGCGCGTGGATCTCACCTCGCTCAACAATCCGTCGGGCCTGATCCTGCAGAAGCGTGCGATCGAATCCTCGGTCATGATCGACGACCGGCAGATCGTGGTGCTCGGCGGCCTCATCCAGGACACGTTCACGGACACGACCGACAAGGTGCCGGGCGCCGGTGATTTGCCCGGCATCGGCGGGCTCTTCCGCTACGACACGCGCACGCGGCAGAAGACCAACCTGATGGTGTTCCTCAAGCCGACCGTGGTCCGGACCTCGGCCGACGGTCACGAGATCACGACCGAGCGCTACGACTACCTGCGAAACGAGCAGGACCAGAGCCGGCCCGATCCGCGCTGGTTCTGGCCGGATCCCACGGTGCCCGAATTGCCCGTCACGCCGAACATGCCTGGCTCCCCGGGTACCGGCGCGCCGATACCGCTGCCGGGACCCGCGCTTGCGCCATCGCCGGCGCCGCAGCCAGCCTTGCCGCCGCAGCCGCCGCCCGCGAACTAACGCCAATCCGCTTGGTCGCAGCCGCGATGACGTCGACGACAGCCGCCATGCCCGCGCCGGATCCCGCGCTCGCCGGCCGGATTCCGTACGCGTTCGCCAAGGCCCACGGCGTCCTTGCATACGGGCGCGACGGCGAGGCGATCGTCGTGCTGTTGCGCCCCGATGCGACGGTCGACGGCATCGCCGAATTGAAGCGCGTCCTGCAGCGTCCGCTGTCGACTCGCCCGATCGCGGCAGACGCCTTCGCCCAGGAGCTCGCGCGGGCGTACAACCAGGGGAACGGCACGCTCGCCTGGAGCGACGAATCCGCGAGCGGCGGCGACCTCGCGCGCCTGCTGCAGGATTTGCCGCAGGCGGAGGACCTGCTCGACGGCGGCACGCAGGCCCCGGTGATCCGCATGATCAACGCGCTCCTGCTGCAGGCGCTGCGCGAGCGGGCGTCCGACCTGCACTTCGAGCCCTACGAAGGGCGGTCGGTGGTGCGTTTCCGCATCGACGGCGTGCTGCGCGACGTGATCGAGCCGCCGCGGGCGCTCCATGCCGCGATCGTGTCGCGGCTCAAGATCATGGCGAGCCTCGACATCGCCGAAAAGCGCCTGCCGCAGGATGGACGGATCGCGCTCAAGCTGGGTGACAAGCAGGTCGACGTCCGCGTCTCGACGTTGCCCACCGGCGCGGGCGAGCGCGTGGTGCTGCGCCTGCTCGACAAGGAATCCGCCCAGCTCGACCTCACTGCGCTCGGCATGAACACCGCGACCGAGGCGCTGATGGACCGCCTGATCCGCGAGCCGCACGGCATCGTGCTGGTCACGGGTCCGACCGGATCGGGCAAGACGACCACGCTCTACGCATCGCTCTCGCGCCTGCCGCGCGCGACGACGAACATGATGACCGTCGAGGATCCGATCGAATACGCGCTCGACGGCGTCGCGCAGACGCAGGTGAATCCGCGCATCGAGCTTTCGTTCGCGCGCGCGCTTCGCGCCATCCTGCGGCAGGATCCCGACGTGATCATGATCGGCGAGATCCGTGACCTCGAAACCGCACAGATTGCCGTGCAGGCATCGCTCACCGGCCATCTCGTACTCGCCACGCTGCACACCAACGATGCGGCAAGCGCCGTCACGCGCCTGGCCGACATGGGCGTCGAGCCATACCTTCTCGCGTCCAGCCTGCTGGGCGTGCTGGCGCAGCGGCTGGTCCGCACGCTGTGCCCGGCATGCCGTGTCGCATCGTCGCCGAGCGCGCTCGAAGCGCAACTGCAGGGCGACATGGGAATCGCGCCCGACCAGCCGGTGTGGACGGCCAAGGGCTGCGGCGAATGCAACGACACCGGCTACCGCGGGCGTACCGGCGTGTATGAGCTCTTCGTGGTCGACGAAGCGGTGCGACGCCTGATCCACGACGGGGCTGGCGAGCTCGCACTGCGCGAGGCCGCCATTGCGGGCGGGATGCGCACGCTGCGCGACGATGGCGCACGCTGGATCCGGAACGGCACCACGTCGCTCGCCGAGCTCGTACGGGTCACGCGCGATAACTAGGCGCGCGGATGTCCGCATTCCGCTGGGAGGCCGTCGATCCGCAGGGGCGCGTGCAGCGCGGACTGCTCGACGCCGACACGCCGCGCGCCGCGCGCGATCGCTTGCGGGCGGACGGCCTCACGCCTACCGTCATCGACTCGGCGCCTGACCGCGGCGATCCCCTCGCCCATCTTCGCGTGCCGCCGGAGCAGGTCGCGCTCGCCACGCGACAGCTCGCTACCCTGACGCAGTCGGGCATGCCGCTCGACCAGGCGCTGGCGGCGGTCGCCGACCAGGCCGATCATCCGCGCACCGCCGACATCCTCAACGCGTTGCGGCGCCATGTGGCTACGGGAGAATCGCTGCCGGCCGCCATGGCCCGTTTTCCACGAACGTTCAGCGCGCTCTACCGGGGACTGGTCGCGGCCGGCGGAGAAACGGGACGACTCCCCGACGTCCTCGCGCGCCTGGCCGACTATCTCGAGGCGCGGATGGCGCTGCGGCAGAAGTTCACTACCGCGCTCATCTACCCGATGCTGGTCACGCTCATCGCGCTCTCGGTCATCGTGGTGCTGTTGACCTACGTCGTGCCGCAGGTCGTCGGTGTGTATCAGCAGAGCCGGCAGACGTTGCCGTGGCTGACGCAGGCGCTGATCGCCGTGAGCGCGTTCTTTCGCGCCACCGGATGGATATGGCTTCTCCTGATCGCGGCGGCGGTGGTCGCGTTCGCGGTCGCGTATCGACGGCCGCACTTCCGCATGCGCGTGCATGCCGGGCTCCTGCATGCCCCGGGGATCGGGCGGCTGTTGCGAAGCCTCGACACGGCGCGCTTCGCGAGCACCCTCGCGATCCTCGTCGCCAGCGGCGCGCCACTCCTGCGATCGCTCGATGCCGCGAGCGAGGTTGTACGCATGCTGCCGCTCGCGCAGGCGGCACGCGCCGCCGCAGGACTGGTGCGGGAGGGCGTATCGCTGTCGCGTGCGCTCAAGGAACAGAAGGTTTTTCCACCGGTGCTGATTCACCTCGTCGCCAACGGCGAGCAGAGCGGCACGCTCGCGCCGATGCTGGAGCGCGCGGCGGGCGAGCTCGAGCGCGAATCCGAGCGCCGCCTCACGTGGGTCACGGCGCTCATTCAGCCGGCGCTGATCGTTGCGATGGGCGCGATCGTGCTGGTCCTGGTGCTGGCGGTCATGCTGCCGATCGTGACGATGAACCAGCTCGTGCGATGACTGCGATGCTGGGGCGCCTGGCTTTCGCACTTGTCATGTTCTGGATGGCGTCGGGCGCAGCGTCTGCGCGCGGCGAGCCCATGGCCGGCAAGTTCGATCCGGCGCGTGACGCTGCAGCCGACGTGGCGCGGGCAGTGGAGGAGGCCAGGTCATCGCACCGCCGAGTGATCGTCGACGTGGGCGGCGAATGGTGCGGGTGGTGCCACATTCTCGATCGATTCGTGGCCGCGAATGCCGATGTGAAGGCGCTGATCGAGCGTAGCTACGTATGGGTCAAGGTCAACTACTCGAAGGAGAATCGCAACGAGGCACTCCTGTCGCGGTGGCCGAAGGTCGCGGGCTATCCGCATCTCTTCGTGCTGGATGCGAACGGCAATCTCGTCCATTCGCAGAATACCGACGCGCTCGAATCGGGCACCTCGTACGATCGCACGAAGACGCTGGAATTCCTGCGCCGATGGGCGCCCGACCCGCGCGCTCAGCCCTCGACCGCGGTACTCCGCGCGCCGGATTCGAGTCGAGCGGACTGGCGCGCAAGCGCCCACGCGACATGCTCGCGCACCAGCGGTGACGCGTCCTCGACGCGCGTGCGGAGCGCATCCACGATCGCCGGGTCGGGTGCCGCATTGCCGAGTCCCACGGCAATGTTGCGCAGCCAGCGCTCGTAGCCGATGCGCCGGATCGCGCTGCCGGCGGTTCGTGCATCGAAATCGCCTTTCGACCATGCGAAAAGGTCGAGCAGGTTGGCGTCGTCCAGGCCGTGCCGGACCTGCGCAAAGTCCGCCGTGCTCGCCTCCTGCGCAAAGCGGTTCCACGGGCAGGCGATCTGGCAATCGTCGCAGCCGTAGACGCGATTGCCGATCAGCGGGCGCAAATCCTCGGGGATGCTTCCGGCGAGCTCGATCGTCAGATACGAGATGCAGCGGCGCGCATCGAGCTCATAGGGCGCGACGATCGCACCGGTCGGACACGCGGCGATGCATTGCGTGCACGTCCCGCAATGGGCTCCGACCGCGGGCGTGACGGGCAGCGGAAGATCGGCATAGATCTCGCCCAGGAAAAAATACGATCCCATTTCGCGCGACAGGAGCAGGGTGTGCTTGCCGCGCCAGCCGAGACCGCCCTTGGCCGCGAGCGCGACTTCGAGCACCGGCGCACTGTCGGTGAAGACGCGATAGCCGTACACGCCGACTTCGTCTCCGATGCGCGTCGCAAGCGCCTGCAGCCGCGCGCGCAGCACCTTGTGATAATCGCGGCCGAGCGCATACCGCGCGATATAGGCCTTGCGCGAGTCGGCAAGCACGGCGGACGCGTCGCGTGCGCCGTGCGGCCAATAGTTCATGCGCGCCGTGATGACGCGAAGCGTCCCTGGCACGAGCTCCGCTGCACGCGCGCGTTTGCTGCCATGACGAGCCATATAATCCATCTCGCCATGCCGTCCCGCCTGCAGCCAGTTGAGAAGCCGGATTTCATCCTGCGCGAGATCGGTGTCGGCGATGCCGATCTCCTGGAAGCCGAGTTCGCGGCCCCACGTCGCGATCGACGCGGCGAGCGCGGTCCAGTCGCGCGCAACAGCCATCGGATTCGGTGTCGATGCAGTGGGCATGGGTCGAAAGCCTGCAGGCCGCCTAGGCTACCTCATCGATCCGACCGATTTGGTGCGTGCGTCAACGTGTGACGCCGGGCAATCGTTGGAGCCCCTGACGATAGCGCTCGCCGACGCGAGCGCCACCACGCGCGTGGGGTCCGCGATCGCATCGGAACTGCGTGCCGGCATGGTCGTCACGCTGGAAGGCGATCTCGGCGCAGGGAAGACAACGCTGGTGCGGGGTGCGTTGCGCGCCCTCGGGGTTGAAGGCGCGATCAAGAGTCCGACGTTCGCTCTGGTTGAGCATTATCCGCTTTCGAGCATATACTTCTATCATATTGATTTTTATCGCTTCGCTGAATCCGCCGAATGGGAGACATCAGGACTCGCCGATTGCTTTCGCGCCGACTCGGTCTGCTTCGTGGAATGGCCCGAGCGTGTCGCCGGAATGTTGCCGCCGGCGGATCTCAGTCTCGCCCTGTCGTTCGCATCGACGGACGGCGCTGGTCGCACCTTGGCAGTTCGTGCGAACTCGGAATCCGGTGAACGATGCGTGAGCGCGATCGCCGCCGCGTTTTCGTACCCGCAGTTGCCGGATTGATCGGCGTATCGCTCGAGCGGCGACGGGTATTTCGGTGGCTCGCTCTGCCCGCGGCCACGTGGATCTCGAGCGACGCATGGGCCGCCACCGCAGGTCGCATCGCGTCGGCGCGCGTGTGGCCGGCGCAGGAATATACGCGCCTCATCCTCGAATCGGCCGCGCCGATCGAGTATCAGCTCGTCGTGCTTCGCAATCCGAATCGCGTGGTGCTGGACCTCGCGCGGATCGAATCCACGCCGGAGTTGCGCGAGCTGCCCGTGCACGTGCAACCTTCGGATCCCTACATCGCCGCCATTCGCATCGGCTCGTCGTCGGGAGGATTTCTGCGCGTGGTGCTCGACCTTCGCACCGAGGTCAACCCGCAGGCATTCGCGCTCGCGCCGGTCGCGGAGTTCGGCAACCGGCTGGTCCTCGATCTCTATCCGCTGACGCCGCTCGACCCGTTGATGGCGCTCCTGGAGAGCGAAAGCCGCAAAGAACCCATCGTGCCGCCGCCGCCGACTCCGCTGAGCCGCCCGCCCGCTGCCCGGCCGGAGCTGCCCGCGCCCAAGGTGGTGGTACGCAGGATCACGGTGGCGATCGATCCCGGTCATGGCGGCGAGGACCCTGGCGCGGTCGGCCAACGCGGAACGCGGGAAAAGGACGTCACGCTCGCGATTGCGCGGAAGCTCAAGGCCGCGATCGACAGCGAGCCCAACATGCGGGCCATGCTGACGCGGGACGACGACTATTTCGTGCCCCTCGCGTCGCGCGTGCAAAAGGCGCGGCGCGTGCAGGCGGACCTGTTCATCTCCATTCACGCCGACGCCTTTCGCGAGCCGCAGGCACGAGGGTCGTCGGTGTTCGCGCTGTCCGACAACGGCGCAACCAGCGCTGCCGCCCGCTGGCTTGCGCAGAAGGAGAACGCCGCCGACCTGATCGGAGGCGTCAACATCGGAATCAAGGACGTCATGCTTGCGCGGACACTCCTCGATCTGTCGCAAACGGCACAGATCAACGACAGCCTGAAGGTGGGGCGTGAAGTGCTGGAAGGGCTCGGCACGCACAACACGCTTCACAAGGCGAGCGTTGAGCAGGCGGGTTTCGCCGTTCTGAAGGCGCCCGACATCCCGTCGATCCTGGTCGAGACGGCCTTCATCTCGAATCCCGCCGAGGAAATGGCGCTTCGGAGCGACCGTCATCAACAGAAGTTCGCCGATTCGATCGCCGCCGGCGTCAAGCGCTATTTCTCCCGCAATCCACCACTTGCGCGGGCGTAGCGACCGGGTGAGGTGCTCGGTACACTGCACGGCATGAATCCCCACGTCGCCACCCTCACGTCGTTCGCGCGAAAGCGGGAATCGGGTGTCGTCGGGAAAACGCCACTGGGTCCCGGCGTTCGTGGGGACGACGAAACGGCAGGCTGGAGAATGGCCGACATCATCGTCATCCTGCGGTTCCTCGCACGGAACACGGCCTTCTTTCGATGATCCGTTTCTTCGCGTTCTTCATCGGGCTTCTCGCGCTCTTGTTCGGCCTCGAGCTCACGCCTTGGGCCCAGGACTGGTTCGTCGTGCCATGGACCACCGCGCTCGCGCGCGTGTCGACCTGGCTCGTCGCGCTGGCGGACGGCGGCGTGGTCGCGACGGGCAAGGTGATCCGATCGACCACCAATGGATTCGCGGTTTCGATCGAGGCGGGATGCAACGGCGTCGAGGCGACGATCGTCCTGCTGGCGGCGATGATCGCTTTTCCGGCGCCCTGGAAGCACAAGCTGCTGGGCCTGCTCGCGGGCATCGTGGCTGTGCAGGGCCTCAACGTCGTGCGAGTGATCAGCCTCTTCTATCTCGGGCAATGGAATCGCGAGGTGTTCGAGTGGGCCCATCTCTACGTGTGGCAGGCACTGATCATGCTCGATGTGCTGATCGTTTGGCTGATCTGGGTGCGCACGCTCCCGCGCGTCGAGGGAACCCGCGATCCGCCGCCACCGTCCTCGCCCACGCCTGCCATCGCGTGACCGAGGTGCCACGACATCGTCCTGCCCGAAGTGCATGGCCGTGCCGCTGATCCGTCCGCGCGGGCTCTCGCCGCTCGCGCGATTCGTGCTGAGCGTATTGGCTTTCCTGCCCGTCACGTTCGCGATCTGGTATTTCGCAGCATCGCTGATCCTGTGGCCGCCCGCGCTGCTGTCGGAATGGATCGCGCGCGGTGGATTCGGCGACATCGTGCGCGCGGTCGATCAGAACGGCGCGACGCTCGCGTTCACGACCGCGCTGAAGCCGGGCCAGACTGTTGCAGGCGGCGTGATAACCGTGGACGTCAACATGCTTCTCTATGCATTCGGACTGCCGCTTTTCGCTGCCCTGACCGTCGCTGCCCGGGAGCCGCACCGCGCGCGCGTGCTCGCCCTGGGCTACGCCGTGCTGGTACCTGCGATCGCGTGGGGAATCGTCGCCGATTTCCTGAAGAACATCGCGATCACCGCACCGATCCAGGTCGTGACCCAGACGGGCTTCTCAGCCTGGCAGCGCGAGGCGATCGCATTCGCATTCCAGTTCGGATCGCTGATTCTTCCGGCGGTCGCACCCGCCGTGGTATGGGTGCTGACGCATCGCGCGTTTCTCGAGCGCATTCGAAGAGCGCCGGCGGCCTGACGGCGCCTCCCCGCAGAACGACATCCGCGGTCCCCGGAGAAAAACCTTGCGCCACCTGCCTTTGATCGTCGTCGTTGCCCTCGTCTACATCGCGCTCGCGGTGCTTTCGGGCGCGCTCGCCCAAGAGGCTACCGATGCGTGGAGCGTCTGGCTCGCGACGCCGTTCACGCTCGGCGTGCTTTTGGTCGTCGTGCGCACGCGTTGGGCGGCGGTACTGGGCGGTGCGGCGATAGGCGCCGCCGTATTCTCGTGGCTGATCGAGCCCGGCCGGATCGCGTGGGCGAGCGGTTATGCCGTGATCGAAGTCGCCTCGGCGATCGCTGGCGCGTGGTCGGCGCGGCAAGTCGCCCGGTTGCCGCTGCTGCTCGAGCGTCCCCGCGACGTTGCCGCCATCGTGGTCGCGGCCCTCGTGACCGGCGTCTCCGGGGGCGCGCTCGGTGCCGCCTGGACGGCCGTGTCGGGAAGCGCGGATGTCCTGCAGACGTTCTACCTCTGGGCGCTCGCGAATTTCGTAGGCGCGCTGCTCGTCGCGCCGCTGGTGGTCGCATGGTCGGGTTTTCGGGTCAAGCGCTCGGGCGGTCTCGCAATGCCGCTCTTCATCGGCGGCGCGATAGCCTGCGCATTCTTTCTCGTCACGCT
>Ga0070665_100004483_pt1 | contig 14667 bp, 13 predicted proteins | sample KBSS13metaG_FD_65862 | JGI IMG/M metagenome (GOLD analysis project Ga0070665, IMG submission 65862) | Switchgrass rhizosphere microbial communities from Kellogg Biological Station, Michigan, USA - KBS S1-3 metaG | ecosystem: Host-associated > Plants > Roots > Rhizosphere > Soil ... | reverse complement strand
AAGCATCCGCGCGACCTGCTCAAGCATGCCTGCCTGCGCGGCCAGTTCGCCAGCGGCGTGACGCCGGTCTGGGAATTTGAACGGAACGACGAAATTGTTCAGGTGGACCCGTCCGGACCGCTGGTCGTGCGGTTGGGCGCGGCGGTGGATCTGGCGATCCGCGCCGCCCTGGATGGCCTGGGCATCATCCATCTGTTTGAGGAATGGCTGCGGCCCGAGCTGGACAGTGGAAAGCTGGTCCCCATCCTGGAGCCGTGGTGGGAGGAATTCTCAGGCCCGTTTCTCTATTACCCCAGCCGCCGCCTGATGCCGGCACCCTTGCGGGCGTTCGTCGATTTCATCAAAAGATGATGGCGTTTTCGGCTGGCCGGGGGCCCAGAGACGCTGACGCGCGGGAGGTGGTGTGTTCACCGTGCTAAGTCCGCTTTGGGTCAGAGGCAGTCGTTCGACGCCGATTGGCCCAGCGTCCGCTTTGCGCCAAAAGCGGACATTCAGCGGTGGCCTCGCGGACCGACTTATTGGCGCGGTATTAGGCCAAACAGTTTTTGTGCATTGCCGTAACGGATGGCGGCTTTCTCACTGTCGCTCAACGAAAGTTTGTTGAGGGCGTTGAGATTCTGCGCCAGGGAGGCTTGCGGGAAATCCGAACCCAGCAAAACATGATCGACGCCAACATTTCGGATGGTCCAAGCGAACTCATTTTCAATCGGAGAGGCTCCAACCAGGGCCACCATGAAGGAAATGTCGAAATAGATATTGTTGGCGAAGAGATTTTCAGCCGTGCGGGCGGCGGCCAAAATGTTCCAAAATCGAAAATTGAGACCGCCCATATGGGCGAAAATGAACGTCGTCTTCGGTGCCTGAAGTGCCAGATTGAATAGTTTTTCGCTGTCACCGGGCAAGATATTGGCGTTGTCCATCAGAACGATTACACCCAACTGGCCGGCAAGGTTTACCAAGGCCAAAACTCGCGGGTCAGCAGAGTCGAACTTCTGGGTGTGTGGATGCAGCTTCAGCACTTTTATGCCCCGCCCAGCGATGCGGCGAAGCTCGCTTAAGGCTGCATCGCCGTCGTAGGGATGCACAGTACCGATCGGCAACAGCTTGGAGCTTTTTGCGGCCAGGTCTATAACCCAGTCATTGTTTAAGCGGACATGTTCGATGTCGCCCTGCAAAGCCTGGTTGGGCCCTCCGAACCACATGACGCCGAGCCCGGTAATTTCAACACCATCAGCTGCAACTTGGGCCTCGTACTCCCGGAGGGACGCCTCGCGATGATGCAGGTGCACGTGCAGATCGAACACCGGTTGTTGGGCCTGTACCTGCGAAGTGGCAAAGAAAAAAGCAGCAACTAGCAGCAGGTATGTTCGCATTCCCGCCTCACTCTTATGATGCCGGCGAACTATCTCGGACGAAGGCTGAACAATCAACAGGAAAGCAGATTCTAGACCGCAGACCGCGTGGTAATGCGTCAATGCCAATTTCTTGGGTCATTCAGCTGCTGCAGATTGGGCAGTGTCCGTCAGCTATGGTTCTGCAGGAGCGTAGCAATTACGGATTTCAGAGCCGGCCACATTTGGCCATAACCCTGTTTGTTGGGATGCACGCCGTCTTCACCGAACTTTTCCGGTAGAAAACCGTTCAAATCCGCGAGCGCGGTGTGGAAGTCCACAAAAGGGTAGCCTCTTTCCAGCGCAAATTTTTCAAGCCAGAAGTTCACGCTGCGAATTCCTTCCGATGATCGTGAAACGCGTTCAGAATCAGAGCCAACCGGCGGAAGCGCACACAGCAAGACCCGAATGCCATTAGCCTTGGCTATATCCGCCATGGCTCTCACATTGCGCGAAATCCGGGCCAGAGCTGACGCGGAGACGCTTGCAGGGGTACCGACATAAGCGCGCAGATCGTTCGTTCCACAAAGCAGGACAACTGCAAATGGCGATAACGCGACAACGTCATCTTCGAACCGCAGCAACATTTGCGAACTATTCTGGCCTGCAATACCGCGATTGATCAGCGAGACGCCCGGTGCGGCGGGGAATTCCCAAAACTCAGTAATGGAATCTCCCAGCATCACCACCCTTGGTCTGTCGTCTTCCGCCGCCTTCAGTAGCTCGTTTACGGCGGCATACTTTCGGACCTCGGCGATGTCATCCTGTTGCATCATCCATTTTGCCGCAAAATCGTGCAACGTGTAGTCGCCGATCCCTGTTCCATTTAGAGGCGGGCGCAAATAAACTGTCTTATCGTCAGTCATCGGGGACTCTTGGCAACAAGGATTACAGGCGGAAACCGCCATCGACATGCAATTCCGCGCCGTTAATATAACGGCCTTCCTCAGAGCACAGCAGCAGAGCCGCGCCAGCACAGTCGTCAGGCTGCCCAATCCTGCCCAACGGGATACGGCCCAGAATATCGCGGTGCCGTTCAGGATCCGAAAGCGCGGCGGCATTTCGGCCCGTAGAAATAACGCCAGGCTTGAGCAGGTTAAAGGTCACATTGGCTGCGCGCACGTTGCGGGCAAGATTAAGAATGAGATTGGTCTGGGCCGCTTTCGTTGCAGCATAGAGGATGTGCTGTTTGTTCGGCCGCGTTTCCTGCGTCGATCCAATTGCCAGTATTCGGCCCCATGCGCGCGTGATCATATCCGGCAAGAAGGTCTGCACAAGCTGCAATGAGGCATGCAAATTTACCGTGCTTTGCTTCTGCATTGCCTCAAGGCTCACCTCCTCCCAGATTTCGGGTATTTCGATAGAGGCGTTAAGCACCAAGATATCGAGCGGTCCCCACGCGGCCAAGTCGGCTTTTAGCCGAGAAGCCCCGTCTGGCGCTTCAAGATCGGCAACACTGACGCATGTATCGAATCCACGCGAGCGCCATTCTGCAGCTCTGTCTTGTACCGCCTTTGGGTCAAGGCCGTGAGCGACGATGCCAGCGCCCGCGGCGGCGAAACATTCCGCTATGGCTTGCCCTATACCTGTGACGGATCCGGTGACCAATGCTTTGCGATTTTCCAGACCAAACTTTCTCGTCATGCTTGAACCACTTTCTGGCTCTGCCCAAGAACGATTGCAAGAAATACCAGGCCTGCGGCCAATGCAGCAGCGGCGAGCACTTGCATCCCGGCCTCCAAACCGTATTGGGCCCGCAGCGCGCCCATTATTAATGGCGATAATGATGCTACCAGGTATGACACGGCAACGATCAGGCCAGACACGGTAGCGCGCAACCGGTTTTCGACATGGTCAAAAATAGCCGCATATAGGCCCGCGTCATACATACCACGGCAAAGGCCGAACGCCGCCAGCGATAAGTACATCACGGTTTGGGATGCAGCTATGGAGCTTATAAATAAGAAGGGCGCGAACCAAACAAGCGCAAAGCCCATGGAAATCACCCGAATTCGCGGCCAGCGGCCTATGAGACGGTCTGTGGCAGCACCCATGGCAAGCAGCCCCACATACGCCAACAAATGGTGCCAAGCCACAGCCTGAAGGCCGGCTTGGGCGAGGGACAGATGAAAGCGTTCAGCCAACAAGCTTGGTGTCCACGTCAAGTAGCCGACCAGCACGAAGACCAACCCGCTAAAACCGATCGTTTGAGCTATTAAGGCAGGCGTTTTCACTATTATTCTGAACGCCTCCAGCAACAGCAGTTTTTGGACTGGCGACGAAGCCGGAGCAGGTCGCTGAGCGCGCGTGCGAAGCCAAATCACCATGGCCCAGACTATTCCGGCCGTTCCGAACACCGCGAATGCGCCGCGCCAGCCCAAGCTATCTGCAATGAGGCCCGCTAAAAAACTGCCGACTACCACACCGGTATAATTTGCCGTCTGATGAAGGGCTAACGCACGGCCCCTCGTTTCAACGTGATGATCGGCTACCAAACTATTCGCTGCAGGGGCGTACAATGCTTCGCCAATACCCGTCGCAATACCGCGAAACACCAGTAGCGGCAGGAATGCGGTCGCCAAACCGGTTAACAAAGTGCCCAGGCTGAAGATCAGCAACGACCCAATTACGACCGCATCGCGGCGAATCCTATCCCCGAGCCAGCCTGCAATGGGCACAAAAAGTCCAAATACAATGGAGAAGACGGTTGCGATCAGCCCCATTTGCGTGTCGGTGAGGTGAAACTCGCTGCGAATAAGGGACAGCGTTACGCCGAAAATCTGGCGATCACCTTGATTGAGGAAATAGGCGAGCCAGAGGAGCCCGACCAATTCCCAACGTCGGTAAACCAGATATCCCGCCTCACGTGGCCGCATGCCGCCCCCAAAAATTTTTCCGTGCCAAATGAAGTGGCAAGCCCCTTGTTGTTTGGAATATCGATGCAACCGTGCCTGTCTCTGCCTCCGTAAATACAAGTCCCAGCTCGCCCGCGGGGTCGAATGCGCAGTTGGTGGGGCAGCGGCCGTCGACCGGAATTTTTGTTACGCCATCTGGCGTTGTCGCCATTATGCAACCAGCGCCATATACGGCAGTGTAGACATTTCCGAGCGTATCCAAAGCCAATCCGTCGGGGCCATTGGGGCCCGGCGTCTGCATGACTTCGCCGGAAAGCTGCCAACACCCGGTCACGTCGTGCCATTGCCCCCGAAGGACCCGTTGCTTGTAGGTTTCCGCAACAAATAGCACCTTGCCGTCTAAACCAAACGCGATGCCATTGGGAAACTGAAGTGACGTTGCAGCTATGGAGCATTCGCCGGATGGACGCAAAACGGCGATATAGCCCGTAGCGAGCTCGCGCGCTTGGTTGTGGCAGCTAAACACCAGGTTACCGAACGAATCGAACGCCAAATCGTTCGGCGCATCCAGGTCACGACCATCAGCCGATCCTGCTGCCGCCCAGCTGTCCCCAGATTTGCTGCAAAACACACGTATTTGGTTGCGATGGGCATCGCAGTACCAGAAGTATCCATCACAGCCTAAAGCTATACCGCTGGGACGTCCGCCCACTTCATACCGGTCAAGCCTGCCGTTCTCGCCGATCCGGGTAATGCACCCGTTTTCGAGCTCCGCACACCAGAGTTGGCCATTCGTATCGAATATCGGCGCCTCCGGAAACTGCAACCCCTTGGCAAGCAGTCGCGGCGCCTGAGTCACTTCAGATGCACAGACACAAGTAGGGAACAGGTAGCGCCTTCCGGTAGATCAGCTTTCAATCGCAGCCAATTTCCGAAATGACGAACCCTCAGAAACTCAATGGCGTCCCTTTTTTGCGGAATGGGAATGGCTGCCCCCTCATCCACCCAACGCATACCGTCCGGCGAAACTTGTGCCCGTATCTGCGGCAGGTCTCCCCCAGCCTCCTCCATGCCACGAACAAAGAAAATGGCTTCGGTGGCCCAGCCAGCTTCCACCGGTTCAGTGGCGCACTGGCCCTTCCAGGTTTCCTGACGGTTTATGACGTAGGTGACGCTCTCCCTCAACATCAGAGCATTCCAGAAAGACAGACGGAATCGACATAGAGAAACGCACGCTTGTCTGCCGCAGTCTCCGCAAACAAACATATATTTAGCATGCACCAGAGATTTTTCATTGCCGGCAAACGGATGGAGTCAAATCCTGCCATGTCAAATGCCCGATCATTGCATTGGAACCGCAGGGCCCGCATGGATTCAATGTCAAAATCGAACCGGAAATAGTGCCAATTCACTTTGGTGGCAATTTCGTTGTAACAAAGCTTTTGCGCGCCATCTTCCAGATCTTCCCATCCTTCATCAGCAAGATGGAAATGGCTTACCGTTTCGCCGTTGTTTCCGATTTCCCGTACCTGGGGTCTGCGGCGTTTGAATTGCCATTTCTGGTGCAGCTTGCCTTCTGCCGAATTGAGATAGCGCAGATGGGGCATGACACGCTCGCCCCCGGCGCCGTGTCGATCACCCACCTGAAGATCGAGCACTAGACCGATCGATTTGAGATCGCGGTCGGACAGAGCCAGATCAGTCGCCTCCGGTTTAAACGTGGCGTAAAATTCCAGTCTTACCGGGCCGGCCTTCCGAAAGGTCAGTCGCTTGATCGCCACTGACACGGCATCTTTTTTGGGACGCGTCGCTATTTTTAGGGCGTATGTACCGTCCATGGCACCATGGGAACCGCTATCCCAGTGCGACAGCGTTGATAGCATGGGATTGGTAATGTTGCGGTAGCCCGGCAGGACGGTGTCCAGCGAGCCTTCGTAGTTTCCCATCAACTGTGACCAACCGCAGTGGCCCCTGTCGAAATCATCCAGACACAGTATGCGTGGCAAGGGATCAAAGCGGCTCAGCCGTGGATCAGCCTGAACAAGACCTTCACGGATATCGGCGGCGTCGGTGCTAAACACGGAGAACCCCAGAAAAAAGCTACTCTGACGGACGAAAACCCAGCGCCTGGGAAAGATCGCCCGCCGCTTGCCGGGCCATGACCCGGACTTCGTCCAGGCTGGTAATACTGGCCCGCTGGGGCAGATAAGGCACCGTCAGCGCCGCGATGACACGATTCAGACGGTCACGGACGGGGAAGCTGAGATTGATAATGCCGGCTATGCGGATCGATGGACGCTCCTCATAACCGGCCTTTGATACCTCTTCCATCTTGGCAAGCAGGGCCTTCATGGCATCCTGGTCAATCAACTGCGCCAAGCCGGCAAACAACGACCGGCGTTCCTCATCCTGCTGAAAACTGCAAAGAAGAATACCGGAGCTGGTTTCCCAAGCGGGAAATTGCGCACCAAGTCGGACGGTATAGATGATGGGCAGAGGTGAAGTTATCGTGGCGACAATCGTCACATTGACGCGGTCCAAAACGCCCAAATGGCAGCTTTGCCCTGTCCGAGCGGCCAGCTCCTCCATGATAGGCACTGCAGCGGCCGTCAGAGTTCGCATCGGCGGGTTGTCGTGAGAGAGATGAAACATCTTCATCGACAGCGAATAAGTGTCGCTGTATTCCGCCCGGGCGATATAGCCGCTGTGGTCTAAATACTGCAGAACGCGGTAAATCTCTCCCGTCGAACGGCCAAGCGCCGTCGCAATTGCGGTAAGGTTCAAAGGGCCAGAGGTCCGGGCCAGCAGTTCCAGGATATCAAGACCTTTTTCAAGAGCAGGTACATTGTAACGCGTCTCAGACTTTCCGCTCTCTTGGGAAGAGAGAGAAGCATCAGCGTCTTTCGTAGAACCAGATTTCATGCGTGTTCTCTTGCCCATCAAGCGGTTCTTCCGGATCGTCTTGTCCAAGCCATGCGGGGCGATTCGGATTGAAGCCAGTCTTTGTGACGCCTACTCACTAAAGCGTAGCAGCAATACCCAGATAGAGCCGCGTATCGTCCTGCCAGGAATTGTTGAGACGGTTTTTGTTCGAGACGTAGTAGCTGTTAAGGTCTTTTCCGATATTAACAACTTCAAACGTGGCGCGGAAGTTCTCGTTGATCTGATAGGTCGCTGACAGGTCAACCTGGCCATGCGAATCGGCATAAAGGCTTCCGCCGGACGAAGCGGCCTGCTGCGCGATCAGATAGGGAGAGCGATAGTTCCAGGTCGCTCTCCAGCTGAAAGGCCCTTTTTCATAGAACAGCGTCGCATTGGCGCTGTGCTTTGAAGAAAATGGCATCGGCAGGAACTGGCCTGTCACTTCATCCACGTTGGGCGTACGGCTGTCAGCACGAGTATAGGTGAAGCCGATACCCAGGCCGTCAAACGGGTCAGGCAGGAAGGTCAGATCCTGTATGTAGTTGAACTCGAATCCGCCGACTTCACCCTGCGTTCCGTTGACGGGCCGGTTCACCAGATACTGCGTCTGCCCATTGGTATTGTTGGGCGCCTCGGGGTGATTTTCTGAAATCTGGACGATGCGCGTAAATGCCGAAACGTCTTTCTTGAATGCCGCAAAGGAAACCATGCTGGTGGATGAGAAATACCATTCCACCGACATGTCATACTGCGTCGCGCCATAAGGTTTCAGGTCGGGATTTCCCGCGTTGCCGGTGTTCGTAACCGGCGCGAGTGAGACGCCCACGCCAGTCGTATTGAGTGGCGGACGCGCCGTAACCTTCGCTGCCGACAGACGGATATCGAAGTCTTCAGCTGGCTTGAGCACCAGATTGAAGTTCGGCAGCGGGTCGTTAAAGTGTCGCGCCACGGATACCGGAATTGCTGTCGCGCCACCCACAACGGAAAAGCCGCTAGACCCACGGTGGACGTCAACGTCCCGCAGCCCGATATCGCCCGTGTAGGGAATACCAAAGAGCGTGTCTTCAAACTCGAATTTGATGAAGGCAGCAAGAGTCTGCTGATTTACAGAATTGATCGATTGCTTGGAGGCGACGGAACTGAGATCCGGCGGAGTCGCGTGCAAAAAGGCGCGCCAAATATCGGGCTGAGGATACCCACTCAGCAGGACCCTCGGAAAATCGCCAGATTGCCCGTCCATAAAATTACCGACCAACGGGCCGTAGTTCAGGCCAGGCACCTCTGTGACGCGCAAGCTGGTGGCCGGCGTGGGATCGTAGGTGGAAAGCGGCGGGTAAAGTGCATTGGCTTGCGCGGAAAAGACCTTTGTATTTTCAATTCGTCCGCCCACTTTTATTGCGCGAAGGGGGCCCCAGTTCGTTTCATACCGGACATCGAAGGCGGCATCACGGCCCCTATTCTTGATCGGGTAATTGGCGTCAAACGTCGCGTATATTTCGTATTGCGAAGGGTCCAAAAGATTGTAGTTGCCCGCCAAGCTGTAGTCAGGTGAGGCATTGTTCTTCCCGATTTGATAATTGGCGACCACCGTATTGGCGGGATTGAGCTGCCGCGCCACAAGAACGTTGGCATTACCTGGAGCAGTCGAGGTTCCAGACAAGCCATCCTGGCCCAATGCATTGCCTTGGCTTTGAGATGCGTTGAAATGGACCGTCCATGGGCCTTGCACGTAAGCCACGTTTAACGCAAGGGCGTCGCTGTTTGCGTTTTGGCCCTCATTGTAGAGGAGGGGCCTGAGCGTTACACCGCCAAACGTTGCTTTCGCAAGCGTGCCATCACTGAGTATGAGGCCGTTCGTCACGTTTGTTGGCGTTAAAACGGCCTGAGCAGCTGTTAAAGGACGGAAGACATCACGTTGGGAATACAATCCGTCGAGCGTTATCGTCAGCGCATCCGAAGGGCGCCATTGGGCAGTACCGTTTACCGATAGACGTTTGTCCGTAAAGACATCCACAAATTGCTGTAGGCGCAGAGGCATGTAGAATGTGTCCTTTACGCCGTCGCCGTTGACGTCCGTCACGTTGGCGCTGCGAGTCCATCCACCGGTGGTAAACTGATCAGACCGGCCACTGGATTGTGAGTAGGTGCCATTGAGGAGAACGCCGACCTCATCATTGAAGAAGGTGTGGGTGGCGAAACCTGAGAATTTGAAGCCGCCTTTCCTGGCTTTGTCTGCATAGGATGCTTCGGCCCTGCCTGAGTAGACGGGCACGTTAAAATCTAGCGGCCGTTTGGTCTTGAGATTGATCACACCACCAAGCCATCCTTCCGTGAGATCGGCGGATGGCGCCTTGATGACTTCCACCCCTGCAAGCAACTCAGGGGGAATATCCGAGAGATTGGCATCGCCATTTGCGCCGGTTCCGACAAAGCTGTTGCCGTTCAGCTGCAGTTTGTTGAGATTGATACCGCGGACACTGACCGCGCCGCCCTGCCCTTCAACGCGGCTGATCTGCACGCCGGGGATTCGGCTCAAGGTCTCGGCGACGTTCTGATCGGGAAGTTTGCCGATATCCTCCGCCGAAATGGCGTCGATGATGGTGGAGGACTCCCGCTTGGTCATGATCGCATCCTGGATCGAATGCCGAATTCCGGTGACGGATACTTCCTCGACGTCACCGCTAGGGGCTGCGGGACGGGCCGGCTGGGCGGCTGAAATGCCCGGAATCAGTGACCAGGCGATGAGAATAGCCGCGCCACACTTTAGTCCTGCACGCAGCGAAGTAGGCGAATAGATCATGATTTTCCCCCTGAAACGCCCGGAAAACCGGCTTTTCCGGTTCCAGTTTTTTATTTCTCCTTGGTAAAAAGACTTTTCACCTGTGTTTGTCAATCATTTTCTCACTGGTGGGAAGATTTTTTATGGGTGAGCAACCGTATTCGCAGGGTGTCAAGCAGTCTGAACTGACCTGCCCGGACGTGAAGCCAAGCCGTCAGACGTTTCGGCAGACTGATCGGGATGCTCAGCGTTTCGACGGTCTGGTCTGGCTCAGTGGTGATCAGACGGGCCAAGCGCGCATAAGTCAGCGCGGGGCAAATGAGCACTAGCGCTTTGTCAAAGGTGTCGGATGAAATGCCTGCTTTGGGTCAGAAGCAGTCGTTCGACGCCGATTGGCCCAACGTCCGCTTTGCGCCAATAGCGGACATTCAGACGATCACGCAGGTGCTGCCCTTGCCGCACGGCCAGAAAATTCCTGCAACGCATCGCTCAGCGCGGCAGTCATGGAAAGGTGCGGCGTGTGATCTGTATCCAGTTCTATGACGTTGGTGATTGAATTCTCAGTGATCATTCGACGCTGCAGCGCGGCGGGAATCGCCCGATCTTTTGTGCAAAGAACGAAGTAGCGGTTGATCCCATCCAGAGCCCCTTTTGGGATCGACACTGGGGCGGCGAACGGCCCAAGCGGTTGCGGTCGCTGCCTGGAAATGGCCCAGGCGGCATCGGTTTCGGAACAGGACCCATACAACGCAATTCGCGAAGCGGCTACCGGCATCGTGGCCACGGGCGGCTCGATAACGATGTTCGCCTGTACTTGGTCTTCCGCGCCTTCCGGAAGACGAGTCAGGTCGAGCAGACTCTGTCCGTCGCGCGGCACAAAAGCCGTGGCATAGACCAGTGCGGCAACGCTGCCGGGGTGGCGGGCAGCAGCTTGGGTGGCAATGACGCCGCCCATGCTGTTGCCGACGAGAATGGCGGGTTCGGCACTGGCGGTGAGCACCTCTCCGAGACGGGCAACACATGAATCGAGCGTTACATCCTGCGGGAGCGTTGCATCATCGCCGAGCCCGGGAAGGTCGAATACGTCTACGGCGTGGCCGGCGGAGCGGAGCCGTTCCGCCAGTGGCCCCCAGATCCAGGCGCCCGTGAAAGCGCCATGCACAAGGACAAAGCGAGCCACCTGAGAATCCCCCGATTACGCACAGCCCCCGAAGGCGCCATCCTACAGATAGGGGGCGATTTTACCAGCAGATTGGGCGCGGCTTTAGAGAGCAATTGAACGTCCGCCTTGGGCCATAAGCGGTCATCGACCCCGATCAGCCCCATGCCCGCTTCGCGCCAATAGCGGACGTTCAGGGTTCGACCGGCTCAACATTCCTGAAGTTCAGGGACGCCTCGCGGAGCAGCCAGTCGCGCAACAACAGCGTGCGCAACTGGCGCGGACCTTCGCTGCGCCAGACGAAGAAATATCCCCAGGGGCTTTCCACTTCGTCGGGCAACGGACGGATCAGACGTCCGCTACGCAGGTCTCCTTCAACAAGAATGTCACGCGCCAGCGCCACGCCAGCACCCGTCGCCGCGGCATCAAGCATCAACGAAGAATCATCGAACATCAGGCCCCGATCTGCAGGCGGCGGGAAACCCAGTGTATGAAACCAGTGCGGCCAGGCCCATAGAGGGTGGGTGTGGCGCAGCAGCGGCACGTTGTAGAGATCGCCGAGCTGGGCCAGTGGATGCGCCTGCAGGAATGCAGGGCTGCAGACGGGAAAGAATCGAACGGAAAGCAACTTCGCCGCCTCAAGCCCGGGCCAGACCCCTTCGCCATAGCGGATCGCGGCGTCAATGCCATCGCCCACCAGATTCTCCAGCCGATTTTCCAGACGCAAGTCCAGATCGCGCTCGCCGATGTCTTCGCGCAGGCGCGCAAGCCGAGGCATCAGCCACCGCCGCGCGAAGCCCTGCTCCAGCGACAGGACCAGCGGGTCCAACTCCTTGCCCGGCCCTACCTCCTCGACCGCGCGTTCCAGCAGGACAAGTGCTGCGGCAACGCTGGTGGCAATCCGGGTGGCATCAGGCAGCGGCTCCATGCCATTGCCCCGCCGCTGGAACAGCGACACGCCCAACTCCTCTTCAAGCCGACGCATCTGCTGGCTAACGGCGCCATGGGTGACATTGAGTTCATCCGCCGCACGGCTGTAGCTGCGATGCCGAACAGCCGCCTCAAGCGCGCGCAGGGCAATCAGGGGCGGAAGGGGAGCCATAAAGGATTGTTAGATTTTCTAACAACTGGCCGCAATTAAAAATCGTTGGTCGCCAATTGTGGGAGCGCGGCATTCTCTGGGGATGAAAAGGTTATACCGACGTTTTTCGCGCAGGACCGTGCTGGGCACCCTCGGCGCCCAGCCTCTTTTGGGGATAGAATGGCTTACATGCCCCGCCAAGGCCCAGGCGCCGGACCCACTCCAGGATTGGCTGGCCGCGAATGTGAAACCGGTCCGTACGGTTGATCCCCAAAACGAGGACTTCAGCGACCTGGAGCCCCTTGCCGCCGCGATTGGCACCGCGCGCGTGGTGCAACTTGGCGAGCCGAGCCACAATGCCGGCACTTGCTTTTCCGCCAAGGTCCGGCTGATCAAGTTTCTGCACGAGCGGCTGAATTTCGATGTCGTGATCTGGGAGTCCGGGATTTACGACGTCGAACTCGTGGAAGCGGGCATGCGCGCGGGCGAGAATCCTGTCGCGGCGGCCCGGCGCGGCATCCTGCAGAACTGGTCCTGGAGCCAGGATTGCCGTCCGCTGTTTGCCTATGCCGGGGCGAGCCATGCGACCGTCCGTCCGCTGGTCATGGCCGGATTCGATTCCAGCCTGACTTCGCCCTTCGCCAATCTTGCCGACAAGCTGCGGGACTATGCGGGAAAACCGGCAAGCATGGCGCTGCGGCGAGAAGCAACCGCCACGACCGAGGAACTGATCCAGGCCTTCACAGGCCTGACCCGCTATGTGGAGGGCCTCGACACCATCAATGCCAGCCTGACGACGACGGGCGGGGCCGCGCGCCAGGAAGCCCTGGCGCGATGGGAACGCGAGACCGGAGCGGCGCTTCGCCCCAATCGCGGCATGCTGGAACGTTTTCAGGCGGCCCAGCTCAAGCTGGCGGAGATGCTACGTGACAACGAAAATGAATTCGCGCGGATCGATGGCGCCCGGCAAAGCGGTTTCATGCGCCGCGTCGTGGACAGCCTCAGCGCAAGAGGCGTCAATCTCTATGAACGCTTCGGCACGGATTTCACGCCGTCAACCGATGGCGGCCTGGCCGAACAGAACCGCCGCGACGCGAGCAATTCCGAAAATCTGCGCTGGCTGATCGAACAGGGTTATCCGGGTCGCAAAGTCATCGTCTGGGCGCACAACGCCCACGTGATGAACGCCTATTACGATGCGCCCGACTTCAAAACCGTCCGACTTGCGCCCGCGACCAACACGATGAAGCCACATGGGGTGTTTCTGGCGGAATGGTTGGGACGCGACCTCTATACGATCGGCTTTACCGCCTACGAAGGCGAGGACGGGTGGACACACATGGCGACCGTGCCGGCCATCGCGCCGGCGCGCGCCGCAAGCATCGAAGCCCGGCTGCTGAAACTCGGACACCCGTTTGCCTTTCTCGACCTGCGCGGCGCGGCCGGGGTTTTGCGCGGCACCCAGACCATGCGGGTGCCGAAATATGACGAGGTCGAACTAACCGATGTCACCCGTCCCTATGATGGCATCTTCTTCATTGCGCGCATGGGACGCGCAACGCTGATCCCATCCTAATCAGCTGTGCGCTTGAGCAGAAGCCGCGGACATTTTCAGCGTTCACCCTCTGTTGTCAGTTAAACCAATCAGCTGATTGTTACTCATACCGTAGTGCATGGATGGGATTGGCGCGCGCGACACGCACGGCATGAGCAAGGACAGTAAGCCAGGCGATGCAGAGCGCCGCCAAGCCCGCTGCAACAAAGTAACCTGGATTCAAGCTGATACGGTAGGCGTAACCTTCAAGCCATTGGCGTAAGCAGTAATAAGCAACCGGCCAGGCGATCACATTGGACAGCAGGACCGGAATCGAGAACTGCCACAGCAGCAGACGGATGATGTCCCCCGTCTTGGCGCCCATGATCTTGCGGATGCCGATTTCCTTGGTGCGGCGCTCGACGACGAACGCGGCCAGGCCGAACAGCCCCAGCGAGGCGATGAAGACTGCCAGGATAACAAAAATGCTGAGTAGCGCGCCTTGGCGTTCGGAATCAGCATAGAACTGCCCAACGCTTTCTTCGACAAACTTGCTGCGGATGGGCCTGGCGGGAACATAGTGCTGCCAGATGCGGGTAATCGCTGTCAATGTTTCCGGAACCTGGCCAGCCTTCAGTCGCACCGACATCTCGTAGTACAAATCCGGATCCGTATAGAACAGGGTCGGCGCGACCTGTACGGCCTGGGCACCGGTGAACAGGACATTGTGCACCACACCGACGATGGTCACGCGTCCGCCGATGAGGTCAATCGTCTTGCCGACGGCACTGTCGGGCGTATAGCCGAAGGCGCGCGCTGCGTAATCGTCGATAACCACTGTACGGCCATCTTCCGGTTGTGCGCCGTGATGCAGGTCTGTGCCGCGGTCTCGCGACAGGAAGCGGCCGGCTTCCAGCTTGACGCCATAGATGGCGGCGAATTCGGG
>Ga0070665_100004481_pt1 | contig 14668 bp, 15 predicted proteins | sample KBSS13metaG_FD_65862 | JGI IMG/M metagenome (GOLD analysis project Ga0070665, IMG submission 65862) | Switchgrass rhizosphere microbial communities from Kellogg Biological Station, Michigan, USA - KBS S1-3 metaG | ecosystem: Host-associated > Plants > Roots > Rhizosphere > Soil ... | reverse complement strand
GCCACCCAGCGTGCTGAACACCTCGGCCACCCCGCCGTACTCACCCCGGCGGGCCGGGTCCATCAGCTTGGCCTGGAAGGCCCAGCTGGCACCTGAGGTGTACAGCTCGGACCCGGTCACGGCGACGTGACCCAGCCAGACCAGGAAGATCGTCAGGAAGCCGGCGGTGCTGTGGGTGGCCATCGTGATCAGGCACGAGGCGACGAAGAAGACGCCCGAGATCCGGATCGAGCGCAGCGCGTCGGAGATCGTCTCCACACCGCGCGAGGTGTAGGCCGGCAGGAAGATGCAGAGCACGGTGTTGGTGCCGAACAGCCACGCCAGCAGCCAGTGGGGAGCGTCGGTCGCCTGCACGAGCCACAGCGGGATGACGACGTTGAGCAGGACCTGGTTGGTCCACATCGTGCCGTTGAAGAAGCTGGCCAGCATCCACCCGACGTTGTGCAGGGGACCGCGCCCGTGGGGCTGCACCTGGGCGGCGGTGCCCTCGGCCGACGCCCGGGCCACGTCGTGGGGTGCGCGGGGGAGGCGGGCGATGAACACGGCGTTGGCCACGCCGATCGCCAGGGTCAGCAGCGGCAGCCACCGCATCACCGTCACGTTGTCGAAGGCGAGCGCGATGCCGCCGATGATGGCGCCGAGCGTGAAGCCGACGTTCAGTGCGGAGTACATGTAGGCCTGGGTCGCGACGCGCTCGTCCTCGGGCATCACGTCGAGGATGTAGGCGTTGCGGCCGGCGCCGCCGGCGTTCTCGACGATCTCGAAGCAGACGACCATGATCACGTAGCCGGTGAAGTTGTCGATGAACGGCCAGGCGCCGAACATCAGGGCCGCGACCATCGCGCCCACCGACCACATCCGCTTGGGACCGAGCCGGTCGGTCACCTTGCCGGCCGGGTAGGCCACCAGGAACGAGACGACCCCGGCGATGGTGAGGCCGAGGCCGACCTGGGCGGCGCGCAGCCCGACTACCTGGGTGAAGAACACCGCGGACCCGGTGAGGAAGGTGCCCTCGGCGGTGGCGAACAGGAGCGACTGCGTGGCCAGCCGCCGCGACAGCGGGGTCGGCGGGATCAGGTTGCGCAGAGTGGCACCGAGACGAGGCACGCACCTATCGGATCAGGAACCGCTCGCGATCTCATCCGATTTCTCAGGTGAGCGACGGCGTGACGCCCGCGTTCCCCCCGTCGAGGAGGGGCTCGCCGTCGACGATGCCCTCCCGTTCGAGGAAGCGCTCGGCCATCCGGACCGCGGGGTGAAGCCCGATCACCGCCAGCACCACGATCGCGGCGATCACCAGCCAACCAGCGCTGGGGAGCCCGCTCGGATGCCACGACAACACCAGGAAGGTGAAGGCCGCAGGGGCCCATCGGCCCCCGAGCGTGTTGAACACCTCGGCCACCCCGCCGTACTCACCCCGGCGGGCCGGGTCCATCAGCTTGGCCTGGAACGCCCAGCCGGCGCTCGAGACGTACAGCTCGGCGCCGGTCACGGCGACGTGGCCGAGCCAGACCAGGAAGATCGTGAGGAAACCGGCGGTGTCGTGCGTGGCCATCGTGATCAGACAGGCCACGACGAAGAAGGCGCCGGAGATCCGCACTGCGCGCAACGCGTCCGAGAGCGTCTCGAGGCCGCGGGAGGTGAAGGTCGGCAGGAAGGTGCAGAGCACGGTGTTGGTGCCGAACAGCCAGGCGAGCACCCAGTGCGGTGCGTCGGTGGCCTGCACGAGCCAGAGCGGGATGACGACGTTGAGCAGCACCTGGTGGGTCCCCATGGTGCCGTTGAACAGGCTGGCGAGCATCCAGCCCCGGTTGCGCAGGGGTCCGCGTCCGCGCAGCGGTACGGCGGCGCCTCGACCGCGCAGGCGGGGCGTGTGCGGTGCCCGGGGCAACCGGAGGACGAACACCACGTTGACCAGGCTGATCGCGACCGTCAGCAGAGGCAGCCAGCGCATGATCGTCAGGTTGTCGAACGCCAGCGCGACGCCGCCGAGGACGGCTCCGAGCGTGAACCCCACGTTGAGCCCCGAGAAGATGTAGGCCTGGGTGGCGACCCGCTCGTTCTCCGGCATCACGTCGAGGATGTACGCGCTGCGCCCCCCGCCGCCGGCGTTCGCGTTGATCTCGAAGGCGATGACCATCGCGAGGTAGCCCTCGAAGCTGTTGATGAACGGCCAGGCCGCGAACAGGACGGCCGCCACGGCCGTCGCCGTCGCCCACATGCGCTGGGGGCCGAACCGGTCCGTCAGGCGTCCGGCCGGGTAGGCGACGAGGAAGGACACGACCCCGGCGATGGTGAGGCCGACGCCGACCTGGGTCGCGCTCAGGCCCACGACCTGCGTGAAGAAGACGGCCGAACCGGTCAGGAACGCCCCGCTCCCGGTCGCGAACAGCAGGGACTGCGTGGCCAGCTTTCGCGAGAGCGGAGTCGGGGGGATCAGTCGGCGAACGGAGGGTCCGAGACGGGGCACGGGGGTCATCCGACCATCAACGGGGCCCTATCGCCAGGTTTGGCCCGAAGCTCGACGCGTCGTCGCCCTAGCCTGTCGCCCATGCGCGCGTTCTCCCAGGTCGATGTCTTCTCCTCCGAGCCGCTGCTGGGCAACCCGGTCGCGGTGGTGCACGACGCGGCGGGGGTGAGCGACGAGGAGATGCGCCGGTTCGCCCACTGGACCAACCTCTCGGAGACGACGTTCCTGCTCCCGCCGTCCGACCCGGCTGCCGACTACCGGTTGCGGATCTTCACGCCGAGCGAGGAGCTGCCCTTCGCCGGGCATCCGACGATCGGCAGCGCGCATGCCTGGCTGGAGGCCGGGGGAGTGCCACGTGGCGACGACGAGCTGGTGCAGGAGTGCGGCGCGGGGCTGCTGCGGATCCGGCGTGGCGACCGGCTCGCCTTCGCCGCTCCTCCACTGCTGCGCGAGGGGCCGGTGACCGACGACGAACGGCGGCAGATCCTCGCCGCGCTGGCGATCACCGACGACGACGTCGTCGACCTCTCCTGGGGGGACAACGGTCCCGGCTGGGTGGTCGTGCTGATGCGGGACGCCGACGCCGTGCTCGGCGTGCAGCCCGACTGGTCGTCGTTCGGTGGGCTGGACATCGGGGTCGTCGGGCCCTACTCCTCGGGTGCGGAGTGCGCGGTCGAAGTGCGCGCGTTCTGCCCGAGCATCGGGGTCGTGGAGGATCCGGTGACCGGCAGCCTCAACGCCAGCATCGGCCAGTGGCTGGCCGGCGACCGCCTGCCCACGTCGTACGTCGCGTCACAGGGAACCGTGCTCGGGCGCCGGGGCCGGGTCCACGTCGAGAAGAACGGCGACACGGTGTGGGTCGGCGGCGACGCGGCAACCACGATCAAGGGGACTGTCGGCGTCGGCAACTAGCGTCGGACCATGTTCGAGACACCCGACGAGATCGGCCGTCTCCAGGACCTGCTCGACGCCTCCCACGCGAGGTCGACCGAGCACCTGCGCGGCATCATCAACGACGACCGGACGCTCTCGGCCGGGCAGGTCGCCGGGCTGCTGACCGGGATGAAGGTGATCACGGGCGCGACCGTCACCGCCCGCGGCGAGCCCCGGATCAGCGCGATGGACGGCCATTTCCTGCACGGCACGTGGACGTTCTCGACGAGCCGCACGTCCGCCAAGGCACGTCACCTCGCGCACCGGCCGGCCGTGTCCATCGCCCACGTCGACGGCGAGGCGCTCGCGGTGTTCAGCCACGGTCAGGTCGTCGAGCTGGCCGGCGACGAGCTCGCCGCCGTCGACGCGCACTGGACGGCGCACTACGGCTCGTCGCCGATGTCGTGGGGTGACGTGGTGATGTGGCGGCTCGAGCCGACGTGGATGGTCGGCTACGCGTTCCAGCGGGCGGAGCTGCTCGCCGAGAGGGGCGTCACTGCCTGACCGCGGAACAACCGACCTGGATGTGCGGTTACGCCCCCACGTGAGCCTGCTCTTCTCGCCGCTGACCCTGCGCGGCACGACCTTCCCCAATCGCGTGTGGGTCTCGCCCATGTGCCAGTACTCCTCGGAGCACGGCCGCCCGACCGACTGGCACCTGGTCCACCTCGGTGCGCTCGCGCAGGGCGGGGCCGGGCTGGTGATGACCGAGGCGACCGCCGTCGTCCCGGAGGGACGCATCTCGCCGGAGGACGCCGGGATCTGGAACGACGAGCAGGCCGCCGACTACACCCGGATCGTCGACTTCGTGCAGGGGCAGGGCGCCGTACCGGGGATCCAGCTCGCGCACGCCGGCCGCAAGGCATCCACGCGCGCACCCTGGCGCGGACGTGGCCACGTGCCGGCCGAGGAGGGCGGCTGGGAGACGGTCGGTCCCTCGCCACTCGGGTACGCCGACTGGCCGGCGCCGCGCGAGCTCACGGCCGACGAGCTGGTGGCACTCCCGGGTCTCTGGGCGGACGCGGCACGTCGCGCCCTCGGCGCGGGCTTCCAGGTCGCCGAGATCCACGGCGCGCACGGTTATCTGCTGCACGAGTTCCTCTCGCCGCTGTCCAACCGGCGTACCGACGCGTGGGGTGGCGACCTCGCCGGGCGGAGCAGGCTGCTGTTCGACGTCGTCGACGCGGTACGTGAGGTCTGGCCCGACGACCAGCCGCTGTTCGTCCGGCTCAGCGCGACCGACTGGGTCGACGGCGGGCTCGAGGTGGACGACGTGGCGGTCGTGGCCGCCCGACTCGCCGAGCGGGGTGTGGACCTGATCGACGTCTCGAGTGGAGGCAACAGCCCCGACCAGCAGATCACCACCGGACCCGGCTACCAGGTGCCGTTCGCGACGCGTGTCCGCGAGGCATCCGGGCTCCCGGTCGGCACCGTCGGCCTGATCACGGAGCCGCGTCAGGCGGAGAAGATCCTCACCGACGGCGAGGCCGACGCGGTGTTCCTGGCTCGCGAGCTGCTGCGCAACCCGCATTGGCCGCAGCTGGCCGCGGCCGAGCTCGACGCCCAGGTCCACTGGCCGGATCAGTACCTGCGCGCGCGTCCCTGACGCCGTCGGTGCACGCGCTTAGGCTGGAGCCATGCAGGTGTACCTCGATCTCCTCCAGCGCATCCTCGACGACGGGGTCGAGAAGTCCGACCGCACCGGCACCGGCACGCTGAGCGTCTTCGGTCACCAGCTGCGCTTCGACCTGACCGAGGGCTTCCCGCTGGTCACCACGAAGAAGATCCACACCCGGTCCGTCTTCGCCGAGCTGCTGTGGTTCCTCCGCGGTGACACCAACGTGAAGTGGCTCCAGGACCGTGGCGTCACGATCTGGGACGAGTGGGCCGACAGCAACGGCGACCTCGGGCCCGTCTACGGCTACCAGTGGCGCTCGTGGCCGGCGCCCGACGGCCGCCACATCGACCAGATCAGCCAGGTGATCGATCAGATCCGCAGCAACCCCGACAGCCGGCGCCACATCGTCTCCGCGTGGAACGTCGCCGACATCCCCGACATGGCGCTCGCGCCGTGCCACACGATGTTCCAGTTCTACGTCGCCGAGGGGCGCCTCAGCTGTCAGCTCTACCAACGCTCGGCCGACGTGTTCCTCGGCGTCCCGTTCAACATCGCGTCCTACGCCCTGCTCACGCACATGGTCGCCCGGGTGACCGGCCTCGAGGTCGGCGATTTCGTGCACACGCTCGGCGACGCCCACCTCTACACCAACCACCTCGAGCAGGCCCGGCTCCAGCTCACCCGCGAGCCGCGCGCGCTGCCGACCCTGGTGCTCGACCCGACGGTGACGGCGATCGACGGCTTCGACCTCGAGCACATCGCGGTCGAGGGCTACGACCCCCACCCGGGCATCAAGGCCCCGATCGCGGTCTGACGGCCGCCCGTGGTCTCGACAGGCTCGACCGACGGGCCGCGCCGGCTGACCCTGGTCGCGGCGTACGCCGACAACCGCGTGATCGGCGACCACGGCCGCATCCCCTGGCACCTCTCCGAGGACTTCGCCCACTTCAAGGCCACCACGATGGGCGGGGTCCTGGTGATGGGCCGGGCGACGTACGACTCCATCGGCCGGCCCCTTCCCGGGCGCACGACGATCGTGCTCACCCGGGACCCCTCATGGTCCGCGGACGGTGTGCTGGTCGCGCACTCGCTCGAGGAGGCGCTCGCGCTCGCCGCAGAGCAGCCGGGGGAGACCTTCGTCGTCGGGGGCACGCAGGTCTACGAGCAGGCGCTGCCGCTGGCCACCCACCAGGTGCTGACCGAGGTCGCGCTCAGCCCCGAGGGCGACGCCCGCTACCCGGAGTTCGACCTCGACGAGTGGGTCGAGACGAAGCGAGAGCCCCGCGACGGGTTCACCTGGGTCTGGTGGGAACGTCGTTCACGGAACCCGGGCCAGGGCCTCGCCGTCTGACGGTCATGACCCGACGCCTGGTGAGCCTGCTCCTCGTGTGCCTCACCATGACCGCCTGCGGCGTGCCGCACCTCGCTCCCGGGCAGGCGTGCAGTCCCCCGGCGGGCGGGCGGTGCGCCCAGGACGCGGCCTGGAGGGGTCCGCTCCTCGTGACGGGCGACGGGCGCAGGCTGCACCAGGAGCTCATCTGCGGTGGAGTCCTCCACGCGACCGAGAACGCGGACCAGGTGACCATTCGCCTGCACCTCGACGCGATGGGGCCGGGCACGATGAGCTGCGCCCGGGTCGACGTCGGCGTTCGCCTCGAGGCGCCGCTCGGCGACCGTACGGTGGTCGATGCGGTGAGCGGACGCACCGTCCGCGTGGTCGCCGGCTCCGGTCCGGTCCACCGCCTGCCGTGACCTCTACGCTGCGTGGGTGAATCCCGCGATCGCACTCGAACCGGCCGCAGCGGATCCGCCGTACGAGCAGATCCGCGCCCAGATCTCGGCCCAGGTGGCACGCGGTGACCTTCCGCCCGGCACCAAGCTGCCGACCGTCCGGGCGCTGGCCGAGACTCTGAGGATCGCCCCCAACACCGTGGCCCGGGCCTACCGCGAGCTCGAGCACGCCGGTGTCGTGACCACACGCGGGCGGGCCGGGACGATCGTGAACGGCGACCGTGCGGACCGAGCGGCCAAGGAGGCGGCGACGGCGTACGCCGACGCCATGCGCGCGCTCGGGGTCGGGCAGGATGAGGCTCTCGGGCTGGTCCGCCGCGCCTTCGACCGACCCGTCAGCAGCTGACCACGACTGACAGCAGAGGGGGGCTCGTGACGTTCTTCGCTCTCGGCGACCTCATGGTCGACGTCGTGGCCCGGCTGTTCGCGCCGCTGGCCGAGGGATCCGACAGCCCGGGTGTGATCTCGTACGTCGGCGGCGGCTCGGCCGCGAACACGGCCGCCTGGTTGACCCGGGTCGGGGAGAGCACGACGTTCATCGGGGCGATCGGCGACGACCCGGCCGGCCAGTCACAGCTGGAGAGCCTGCACCGGCTGGGTGTCGACGTCCGCTTCCGGGTCGACCGGACCCGGCCCACCGGGACCTGCCTGGTGCTGGTCGCGCCGACCGGCGAACGCACCATGGTCCCTGACCCCGGAGCCAACCTGTCGCTGCTCGAGCACGACGTCCCGGTCGACGAGTTCCGGCCCGGTGACCACCTGCACGTCTCCGGCTACGCCCTGCTCCGCGACTCCCGCGACGCGGCCTTGCACGCGATGGCGGCCGCGCGGGCGGCCGGGATGACGGTGTCGGTCGGAGCCGCGTCGGCCGCACCCTTGCACCAGCTGGGTGCCGCCGCGTTCCTGGAGATGGTCCCGGCCGACTCCCTGCTCTTCGCCAACGAGAAGGAGGCCGCGGTCCTGGTCGGCGACGGGTCCGACGCCGGCGACCTCGCGAGCCGGCTCGCGGCGGGCGGGCGCCAGGCAGTGGTCACGGCCGGATCCGGCACGGCCGCCTGGAGCAACGGCGAGGCGACGGCCACGATGGCGGCCGAGCGGTTGGACCAGCCCGAGCTCGACACCACCGGCGCCGGCGACGCGTTCGCCGCCGGCTTCCTCGCAGCCCGCGCCCGCGAGGCCTCGCCCGAGGTGTGTCTCCGCGACGGGCACGCACTGGCCGCCGCCGCGTGCCGGACGACCGGCGGACGACCGGAGCCGCGCTGACCCGCCTCGTGACAGGGTGGGAGCCATGGAGCTGCGCATCTTCATCGAACCCCAGCAGGGCGCGACGTACGACGATCAGCTGACGGTCGCGCGACTGGCCGAGGGGCTCGGCTTCGGGGCGTTCTTCCGCTCCGACCACTACCTCGCGATAGGCGTCGACGGCCGACCCGGGCCGACCGACTCGTGGGTGACCCTGGCCGGGATCGCCCGCGAGACCGACACGATCCGGCTCGGCACGATGATGACGTCGGCGACGTTCCGCTACCCCGGCCCGCTGGCGATCGCGGTCGCCCAGGTCGACCAGATGAGCGGTGGGCGGGTCGAGCTCGGCATCGGTGCCGGGTGGTACGACGCCGAGCACGCGGCGTACGCCATCCCCTTCCCGTCCACCGCCGAGCGCTTCGACAACCTCGAGGACCAGCTCGCGATCCTGACCGGGCTCTGGACGACGCCCGACGGCGGGACATTCTCGTACACCGGCTCCCGGCACTCCGTCACCGACTCGCCCGGCCTGCCGAAGCCGGCGCAGCGGCCGCACCCGCCGATCATCATCGGCGGCAAGGGGGCGAAGCGGACTCCGACGCTGGCCGCCCGCTACGCCGACGAGTTCAACCTGCCGTTCGTCGGTCTCGAGGGCAGCGAGCAGCAGATCGCCCGCGTCCGTGCGGCGTGCGAGGAGCTCGGCCGCGACCCCGACGAGCTGGTCTACTCCAACGCCCACACCGTCTGCGTCGGTGCCGACGAGGAGGAGATCCGACGGCGGGCCGCGTTCATCGACCGCACGCCCGAGGACCTCCGCGAGAACGCCGTCGCCGGCACCCCGCAGGAGGTCGTGGACATGATCGGGAGGTACGCCGCCCTGGGCGCCACCCGGATGTACCTCCAGGTGCTCGACCTCCACGACCTGGAGCAGATCCAGCTGATCGCCTCGGAGGTCATGCCGCACGTCTGAGGGCTACGTGGGGTCGGTCGCCATCCGCCGGTCGATGCCGGTGCCGTGGGTGGGGTGGCTGCCGCGTACGTGCACGTCGTACGCCGTGGCGGTGGCGACATAGAGCCGGAGGTCGCCCTCGCCGCTCAGCTCGTCGGGGGTGAAGGCACGGGCACCGCGGTTCACCGGGTCGAACGCCTCGTGGAGGACGTCGGGCAGCTGGTCCTCCGGCACCTCGCGCGCGGTCGCGGAGATGTAGACGGCCTCGGACCGGCCCGGCAGCGTGGTGGAGTCGAAGACCACGATCCGCACTTCCGGCCGAGCCCGCACGTTGTGCGAGTGCTGGGCGTCGGGGGAGGAGACCCAGTAGAAGTCGCGGTACCGCGCGGGTGTGAAGTACACCGGCGACAGCCGCGGCTGCCCGTCGTCCTCGACCGTCCCGAGCACCAGGTACCGGTTGCCGTCGATCACCCGCTGCGCCATCTCCCGCAGCTCGTCGTCCGCCATGCCCCCACCCTGTCAGGCCCTCGTGAGTGTGCGGGGCGAGGTCACGAGAGCAGCGTCCATCGCCCCTCGGAGACGACCTCGACCGTGCCGTCGGTCACCTGGATGGCCGTCTGGTCGTCGATGGCGTACGCCGGACCCCCGATGTCGGCGGCCCACCGCTCCGCCTCGGCGAGGGTGTTGTCCGGCATCAGCTCGTGGTCCAGGTGCGGGAAGATCGAGAAGTCGACGACGCCGAGGGTGGTGTCGCCCCCCGTGGGCGGCCGCCAGTTGACGAAGTCGTCACCGATGCGCGGCGTCATCACCATGCTGCCGGCGCTCACGCCCACCCAGACCGTCTCGGGCAGCGAGGGCAGGAGCTCCGCCAGCCCGGACTCCCGCATCCAGTGGCACAGGTACATCGCATCCCCGCCGTCCACGAGCAGGACGTCGGCCTCGCGGACCCAGGGGACCCATCGCTCCGGGCCGATGCTGGGCAGCGCGGTGAGCTCGAGGACGCCCACGGACTTCCAGCCCAGGTCGCACATGGGTCCTGGGGAGCGGCCACTGATGAAGCGCCAGACCGAGGCGGGCGTGCAGCCGGGGTGGCCGTACTCCGCGGTCGGGATGCAGAGGGCGCTCGAGTCGGCGATGGGCTTGCTCAGCAGGCCGACCAACGCATCGCGGATGCTCGGGTTCGTGACGCCCCCCGACGTGAGCAGCAGCTTCATGTCTCCTCCTGTGCCGGGATGGTCCCGTGGCCACCCTCCACCTTCTCCACGAACGACGACACCTCGATCCGACACCGGCGGCGCGGGCAAAGCTTCGCCCGGTCGCTGGACACGCTGCTGCCGGGTGACTGATCCTGCCCGCACAGGAGGAGCCATGACGACTCGGAGTTCGCTCGCGTTCCGCCGCCTCACGGTGGCTGTCGCCGTGGTGGCTGTCCCGCTGGCCCTGACCACGTCCGCCTCGCAGGCGGCACCGGTCTATCACTCGACCCTCGTTGTCGCGGGTGCCTGGGACAGCAGGGTCGGTCCCGACGGGAGCTACGTCGTGACCGGCACGGCTCCCACCGAGGGGATGTCGACGACGCCCGGCGCGTACCGCGAGCCCCGGTCCAACGGCCAGGGCGCTTTCGTCACGAAGTACGACCCGACCGGCGCGCTCTCCTGGCAGCTGACGATCGGTGGGCAGGTGCGCACCGATGGGCATGCGATCGCGGTCGGTGACGACGGCAGTGTCTATCTCACGGGGTGGATGAACACTTCCGTCGGTTTTCCCACCACGTCGGGCGCTCTGAGCCGCGACTACAACGTTGCCGACGGGGAGACGTTCCTGGCGAAGTTCTCTGCCGACGGCTCGCGGCTCGTCTACTCCACCCTGCTCCCGGGGGTCGCCCACGGCGCGGACCTCGCGGTGGACGACCAGGGGCGGGTGGCCCTGGTCGGCGAGGCGTACGACGACCTGCCGACATCGCCCGACGCCTTGCGTACGACCCCTCCCGCTCGGTTCCAGTCAGCGTCCTACGCCCTGGAGGTCGCCCCGGACGGCGGCCGGTACCGCTGGGCCACGTACCTGCCGGGCACCGATGGCACGGACGCGCTGGACGTCGAGACGGGTCCCGACGGCGAGGTCGTCGTCGGGGGGAAGACCCACGCTCCCGACTTCACGACCACGGCCGGGGCCATCGATGTCGTCGGGTCGGGCTACGACCCGTTCATCTCGGTCCTGAGCGCCGACGGGAGCTCGCTGGTCGCCTCCGCACGGTTCGGCGGCCACGAAGAGTCGGATGAGCGCATCAGTGGGCTCGCGGTGAACCACGGGTCGGTATGGGCGACCGGAATCTCCGACGCGGCCGACTTCCCGACGACGCCCGACGCGTGGTTCCCCACCAAGCCGGCTGACTACCGACGCGCGCCGATGTGGGTGGCTCGCCTCCCGCTGTCCCTCGACTCGTTCGACTTCTCGACGTACCTCCCGGCGCGCGGCGGAGAGGTCCACACCCAGCCTGGGGGTGACGCCGTCGTCGAGGTGGGCGACAACCCCACGACGGGCTTTCCGCAGCCGGGAGACGACATCGTCTCGGCGTTCCTGTACCTGAAGCCCGACGGGACCCTCGACGACGTGACCAGGTTGTCGTTCTCGCCACGCGACTTCGACGTCGACCGCGCCGGGACCGTCTACGAGATGAGCTTTGGGTCCACCTCGCAGCGAGGGGCCCGGCGCGACGTCCTGCCGCGCCATAGGGCCGTGCTCGGCCGCTATCCGCACTGCACCATCACGGGCACGCCGGGTGACGACGTACTTCGCGGCACGCGGAAGCCCGACGTCATCTGCGGCCGCGGTGGCGACGACGTCATCGTGGGCGGCGGTTCGTACGACGTGCTCGTGGGCGGCCCTGGCAACGACGTCCTGCGCGGCGGACGCGGGGTCGACGTCCTGCTGGGGCGCGCGGGGCGCGACCATCTCGACGGAGACGGTCGTCGTGACCTGCTCGTGGGCGGTGCCGGCCCCGACATCCTGCGCGGCGGTGCCGGCCCCGACATCCTGCGCGGCGGTGCCGGCGCCGACACGCTTCGCGGCGGCCAGGGACGTGACGCCGTCAACGGCGGCAGCGGTCGTGACCGGTGCCGCGATCCCCAGCGGGCCACCAGGTTCCACCGATGCGAGAAGGTCGGTACCTGAGCAGGGCGCGGGCCTTCGGTGGTCGAGGAGGGCGCGGGCTCCTTCGGTGGTTGAGGAGGGCGCGGGCTCCTTCGGTGGTTGAGGAGGGCGCTCTGCGCCCGTCTCGAAACCACCTGACCGGAAGGTCGAGCGCCATTGGCTCGCGACAAACAGGTTGCGACCGCGACCGCCGGAAGGGCTGGGGTGGAGCAGTGTCCTTCGACTTCGCGGTGCGCGACATCCAGGGCGACTGGGAGCGCAGCCCGGTCGCCGACGAGTCGCGCGAGCTGGTCCTCATCTCCGTCAAGGAGGAGCAGGTCCCCGGCCCCGGGGCGACTGCCGAGTAGCCTGACCCTCATGACGTCCTCGGCGCCGTTCGGGCGCATGCTGACGGCGATGGCCACGGCATTCACCGACGACGGTGCCGTCGACCTCGACGGGACGGCGGCGATCGCCCACCACCTCGTCGAGCACGGCCATGACGGCGTGGTCGTCAGCGGGACGACGGGCGAGAGCCCCACGACGAGCGTGTCCGAGACCGGCGACATCCTCCGCGTGGTCAAGGACACCGTCGGCGACAGGGCCACGGTGATCGCCGGCGTCGGTAGCAACGCCACCGCCCACAGCGTCGAGCTGGCCCAGCAGGCCGAGAAGCTCGGGGCCGACGCCCTCCTGCTGGTCACGCCCTACTACAACAAGCCCGGCCAGGCCGGCGTCCTGCACCACTTCCAGCAGGTCGTCGCCGCGACCGGCACGCCGGTCGTCCTGTACGACGTGCCCGGACGCACCGGCACCCAGATCAGCCTCGAGACCTACGAGCAGATCAAGGGTGACACCGTCGTCGCGGTCAAGGAGGCGGTCGGCGACTTCCCGCGTGGCGCCCGCCTGCTCGACCTCGGGTACGCCGTCTACAGCGGCGACGACGTCACCAACCTCGCCTGGCTGGCCCACGGCGCCTCCGGCGTGATCAGCGTCGTCGGCCACGCCGCCGGTCGCCAGATCCGCTCGATGATCGAGGACTTCCTCGACGGCAACACCACCGCCGCACTCAAGACCTACCAACGCCTGGTGCCGGCGACCGACGCGATCATGGGGGTGCCCCACTACGGCGCCACCACCGCCAAGGCCTGCCTGCAGCTGCTCGGCGTGCTCGACAACCGCAACGTCCGTGGACCGCTGGTCCCGCTGACCGACGACGAGGTCGACGCCCTGCGCGCCGGCCTCGAGGCGTCGCAGCTCCTTTAGAAACCTGACCAAGAGAGAAAACCCTTTGAGCCACCCTCATCCCGAGCTCTCCGCACCGGCCGAACTGCCGAAGGGGGGCTTACGGATCTACCCGCTCGGCGGGCTCGGCGAGGTCGGTCGCAACATGACCGTCTTCGAGTACGACGGCCGCCTGCTGATCGTCGACTGTGGCGTCCTGTTCCCCGAGGAGAACCACCCCGGCGTCGACCTGATCCTGCCGGACTTCGACGCGATCCGTGACCGCCTCGACGACGTCGAGGCACTCGTGCTCACGCACGGCCACGAGGACCACATCGGCGCCACGCCGTACCTCCTCCGCGAGCGGGGCGACATCCCGCTCGTCGGCTCCGAGCTGACCCTGGCGTTCCTCGACTCCAAGCTGAAGGAGCATCGCCTCAAGCAGACGATCCACCACAAGGTGAAGGCGGGTGACCGGCTGACGCTCGGCCCCTTCGAGCTCGAGTTCGTCGCCGTCAACCACTCGATCCCCGATGCCCTGGCTGTCGCGATCCGCACGGGCACCGCCCTGGTGCTGCACACCGGTGACTTCAAGATGGACCAGCTCCCGCTGGACGGGCGGATCACCGACCTGCGGGCGTTCGCGCGACTGGGGGAGGAGGGCGTCGACCTCTTCCTCACCGACTCGACGAACGCGGAGGTGCCCGGCTTCACCACCGCCGAGAAGAACATCGGCCCGGTCCTCGACAGCGTCTTCCAGAACAACGACCAACGGATCATCGTGGCCTGCTTCGCCTCCCACGTGCACCGCGTCCAGCAGATCCTCGACACCGCCGTTCGGCACCGCCGCAAGGTCGGGTACGTCGGGCGGTCGATGGTCCGCAACATGGGCATCGCCCAGGACCTCGGCTACCTCCACGTGCCGCCCGACGTGATGGTCGACGCCAAGGACCTCGCCGACCTCCCACCGGAGCGCCAGGTGCTGATCTCGACCGGCAGCCAGGGCGAGCCGATGTCGGCGCTCAGCCGGATCGCCCAGCGCAACCACCACTTCGTGCACATCGAGGAGGGCGACACGGTCATCCTGGCGAGCTCGCTCATCCCCGGGAACGAGAACGCCGTCTACAAGGTCATCAACGGCCTCACCCGGCTCGGTGCCGACGTCGTGCACAAGGGCAACGCCATGGTCCACGTGTCCGGACACGCCAGTGCCGGTGAGCTGCTCTACGCCTACAACATCGTCAAGCCGCGCAACGTGCTGCCGGTGCACGGCGAGTACCGCCACATGAAGGCGAACGCCGCGCTCGCG
>Ga0070665_100004479_pt1 | contig 14671 bp, 10 predicted proteins | sample KBSS13metaG_FD_65862 | JGI IMG/M metagenome (GOLD analysis project Ga0070665, IMG submission 65862) | Switchgrass rhizosphere microbial communities from Kellogg Biological Station, Michigan, USA - KBS S1-3 metaG | ecosystem: Host-associated > Plants > Roots > Rhizosphere > Soil ... | reverse complement strand
TAGGCGGCCTTCGGCAAGCGGTAGGCCAGATCTTCCGCCACGCTCCGGGCATCGTCTTCTTCGAGGCGATGCTCCGCCACCAGCCGCGCGAGGAATGCGCAATCCACACGGCGTGCGACATCATGCCGGCCCGGAATCGAGAGGAACGCGCGCGTATCGTCGTTGAAACCAACCGTGTTGTAGAAGCCGGCGGTCTCGGTAGTCTGCTCGCGAAAGCGCAGCAGCCCCTGCGGGCTATCCTGGAACCACCACGCGGGGCCGAGCTTCAATACCGGATAGTGGCCGGCTAACGGCGCGAGCTCCCGGCTGTAGGTTGTCTCATCCAACGTAAACAGGATGATGGACAGGCGCGGGTCGTTACCGAAGCGATCCAACAGCGGCTTCAGGGCGCTCACGTACTCCGTGCGCACGGGGATGTCGGCGCCTTTGTCGCGGCCATACTGTTCGAACAGCTCGCGGTTGTGATTCCTGAACGAGCCCGGGTGAATCTGCATGACCAGGCCGTCGTCGAGGCTCATGCGGGCCATTTCAAACAGGACCTGGGCCCGGAACAACTCGGCCTCTTCGGCAGTGACCTGACCGCTGACAACGCGGGCGAAGAGGCGCTCGCATTCGGCCTGGCCGAGATCCGCGGTGCGCGCTGTTGGATGGCCGTGATCGGTGGCGGTTGCGCCGGCACTGGCGAAGGTTGCGCGGCGGCGGCGATGGGCCTCGAGATAACCGCGCCAGCCATGCACGTCCTGGCCGGTCAACTCGCCAAACTGTTGGAGGGCAGCGCGAAACTGCTCATGCTCCGGATCGACCACCGCGTCCGGGCGGTAGGTGGTAATCACCCGGCCGTGCCAGCCGCTCTGCTGGATCTTGCGATGCTGCGAGAGGGTGTCGAGTGGCGATTCCGTGGTCGCCAGCACTTCAATGTTGAATCGTTCAAACAGGGCTCGCGGCCGGAAGGCCTCCGTGCGCAGCGCAGCGCCGATGGTGTCGTAGTAATGATCCGCCGACTTCTCATCGAGCACGATGTCCAGGCCAAACACAACACTGAAAACGTGGTTCAGCCACAGGAACGACGGCGTTCCACGAAACAGCGTGAAGTTGCGAGCGAACAGCCGCCACGCCTCGCGCGGGTCGACATCCGAAGGTCCCTTACGACTGGGGACGCCGAGGCTCGCGAGCTGAACGCCCTGGCTGTAGAGCATCCGGTACAAGTAATGGTCGGGCGCAAGAAGCAACTCGGTGGCATTGCCGAAGGGTTCGTTGTCAGCGAACCAGGCGGGGTCGGTATGACCGTGCGGACTGATGATGGGGAGATTCTGGACGGCGCCGTAGATGCGGCGGGCAATAGCCCGGAGCGCCGGGTCCGCGGGAAACAGGCGATCCGGGTGCAGCAGGAGTTTTTTTGCCATGTCCGTCGTCAGCCACGCACTGGTGCGGATCATAGCGTGGCGGCCACCCCAAGGTAACCGGTGTCACCCGGAGAATGCGGCCAAATCAGGCAGGTCGGGTGGGCGGCGCGGTCAGCGGTCGGGTGGGCGGCCGGTGTGGTCGGTCAGCCGTCCGCGGGCGGCTGGGTGGAGTCGCGCACAATGAGGTGAAGATTGACCCGGGTGACGGTGGAAAGATCCGCCTCGCCCGGGGCCGTCACGGGAATCAGCTTGGCGGCCGCGAGCCGCCCCATGTCACGGATGGGCATGCGGATCGTGGTCAGTGCCGGTGACAGCCGGCCGGCCAGGGGACTGTCATCGAAACCCACGACCGAGAGCTCGCCCGGAATCGAGATACCGAGCCGATAGGCGGCCTTGTAGACGCCCGCGGCCATCTCATCGTTGGAAGCAAAGATCGCCGTAGGACGAGGCTTGCGCGCAAGGAGTGCCTCCGCGCAAGCAACACCGGAATCGAACGTATACGCGCCCTCGACAATCAGTTCCGGTGGAATCTGCACGCCGCGCGCTTCCAACGCGGATGTGAAGCCGAGCACGCGCTCGTGCGCGGAACGGTGCTGAGAGGGACCTGCAATCAGGCCGATGCGCCGATGACCCAGCGCCTCGAGATAATTCGCTGCCTCCGCCGTGGCCTCACGGTCGTTACATAAAATCGCCATGGAGGTGTTGTCGAGCCGGATCGAGGCGAGCCGCACATACTGACAGTCAATTTCGCGCAACGCCTGCGCCAGCAGCGGGTCTTCCGAGATCGGTGGCAACAGCACCACGCCATGCAGCTTCTGGCGCTCAATGAAACGGCGTATGCCGGGCAGAAAGTCTTCGCTCAGGCGATCACAAGGATGTACCACGAGCTCGAAGCCCGAGCCCCGCAGCGCGTCCAGCACGCCCTCCTGGATATTGACGATGTACTGCGCGTTGGGATTGTCATATATCAGGCCGATGAGAAATGAGCGGCGGAATGCAAGGCCGCGCGCCTGCGGATCCGGGGCATAGCCGATCTGCTGGATGACCGCATCGATTTTGGCGCGCGTTGCCGCTTTTACAAACGGCGACTGGTTGATCACCCGCGACACGGTTTTCTTCGACACATTCGCCAGGCGGGCAATGTCGTTGATGGTTGCCCGGCGCCCGCCCATGGGGTCGGCCGCTTTGCACCCTGTCAGATCGGGCGGCGCGGCGGGTGTTTTTGTTTTTGACATGCCGGTGTCGCGAAGCGCGTCAGTTGTAGCAAGTGCCGCAGTGTACGCGGCGGCGGGGGCTGGACAAAAGTCCGCCGGGCCCTTTAAATGACACCGGTTTCCACCGGACAATACCGCAGCGCAACTCGCCCAGGTGCGCGCTTGCGATCTGGACAACAGGTGTAACGCGCTGATGCCCGAATTTCTATCCCAGGCGACCCTCGCGCGCGTGGCGGGCGAGGTGCAACGTCCTGCCTACGATCGAAGCGCCATAGATATCGGCATCGTTCACTTCGGTCCGGGTGCCTTCCATCGCGCGCACCAGGCGTGGTTTGTTGACACACTGCTGGCGAGCGATCCGCGCTGGGGAATCTGCGAAGTCTCCTTGCGAAGCACGGACGTTCGCAATGCGCTCGCACCACAGGATGGACTTTATACCCTGGCGGCGCTCGATGAGACGACCTCCTACCGGATCATCGGTGCAGTGAAACAAACACGGGTCGCTGCGGAGAATCCGCAGGCTGTGTTGGACCAACTGTCCGGGCCGCGCACCCGGGTAGTGACCCTGACGGTCACCGAAAAAGGTTACTGTCTCGGTGCCGACGGCAACTTGGACCTGTCGCACGCGGATATTCGCCGTGATCTGCAGACGCCGCAGGCCCCCACTACCCTGATTGGATACCTGGTGGAGGCCTTGCGCCGCCGGCGCGCGAGCGGCGTGGGGCCGTTGACCATCGTCAGTTGTGACAACCTCGTCGACAACGGCACGCGGCTGGGCCGCGCGGTTCAACAGCTCGCGCAGGCCACCGACCCCGACCTCGCGCGTTGGATCGAAGACGAGGCCGCCTTCCCTCGCACGATGGTTGACAGCATCACACCCGCGACAACTGACGGGCTGCGTGCGCGTGTTGCGCAAGTGCTTGGCATGACCGATCGTTGGCCGGTGCAGCGCGAAGGCTTCGTGCAATGGGTGATCGAGGATGCCGGGGCCGCGGACCTGCCGGACTGGCAGAGCGCGGGCGTGATAGTGACGGATGATGTCGGAGCATACGATCGCGCCAAGTTGCGTTTGTTGAATGGAGCTCACTCGTCGCTGGCGTATCTGGGACTGCTCGCAGGTCATGAAACCGTCGCTGCGGTAATGGCAGACGCGGATCTTGCGGCATTGGTTGCGACGATGATGACGCGCGATATCCTGCCCACGCTCGCGGCGCCGCGCGGGCTCGACCTGGATGGCTACATTCAGGCCATCCTGAAGCGGTTCCGCAATCCGGCCATCCGCCATGCGTTGACACAGATTGCCTGGGACGGCTCGCAGAAGCTGCCAATCAGACTGCTGGGGACGATTCAGGACAATCTGCAGGCCGGCCGGCCGATTGAGCGGCTGTGTGTGCCCGTGGCGGCGTGGATGCATTTCGTCCGGCGCACGGCCATCGATGGCAAGCAGGTTGTGGACCCGCTGGCGGACCGGCTGTTTGCAATCGGCACGAGCTGTCAGAACCGGGCGTCGCAGGATGTGCCGCTGTTTCTGGCGCTGCAAACGGTGTTTCCGCAAGAGCTCGTGAGCGGGGAGCTATTCACCGGTGCACTGACGCGGGCGTACGACAGGCTGGCAGCGGGAAGAGGCGCAGAGCCCGGCTACTGAGGCACTATTGGATGATGGGAAACAGCAATACACAGGCGGCAGGCATCGCGTGCTTCGGCGAGATTCTGCTGCGGCTTACGGCACCGCTTTGTGAGCTGCTTCTGCAGACGAAGAGCTTTGTCGGACATATCGGAGGCGCCGAAGCCAACGTAGCCGTTGCTTTGGCGCAATGGGGTCATCCGGCGACCATGGTCAGTGTTCTACCCGACAATGCTCTCGGTCATGCGGCCGCCGGCGAGCTGCGGCGTTTCGGAGTCAGAACCGACCCCGTGCAGTTCCGGCCAGGACGCATGGGCCTGTACTTCCTGACGGTCGGAGCAGGTCACCGGCCCTCCGAAGTGCTGTACGACCGGGAGGGCTCCGCCTTCGCGCTGGCGCCACCTGAGCTCATTGACTGGAGCTCGGTGCTTTCGCAGGTCAGTTGGCTGCATATCTCGGGGATTACGCCGGCGGTGGGGCTGCAGGCGGCGCAGGCTGCGTTACGCGCGGCGCGCACTGCGCGTTCGCTGGGTGTTGCCGTTTCATTTGATTGCAACTATCGCGCAACGCTTTGGGAGCGCTGGCATGGCGATGCGCGCCCCATCCTGCGCGAGTTGGTGGACCAGGCGGAACTGCTCTTTGCGGAACAGCGCGACATCAGCCTGATCCTGGGCCACAGCTTCGACGCGGTACCGGCCGCGGGTCAGTTTGAAGCAGCGGGGAAGGTCGCGTTCGAAACCTTCCGCAACTTGAAGCGGATCGCCACAACAGTCAGAGTTCAGCGCAGCGTCGACGATCATGACTTGTCGGGAGCATTGCTTTCGCGTGATGGATTGCGTACCACGCGGACGTACTCGATTGGAAGGATCATCGACCGGATTGGCAGCGGCGATGCCTTCGCCGCGGGCATGCTTCATGGCGTGCGGACGCAGATGGATGATCAGGACAGTGTCGATTTTGGCGTCGCGGCCGCGGTCCTGAAGCATTCAATTCACGGGGATTTCAATCTCGTGAGCATTGCCGAGGTGCAGAACCTGCTGCGCGACTCGGGATTTACGGTGCGACGTTAGAGGAATGATCAGTGGCTGGGATTGAGGATTATCTGAAGTTGTCGCCTGTCATGCCGGTCGTGACCATCGAGGATGCCTCGATTGCTGCCGACCTGGCCCGGGCGTTGGTGCGCGGGGGAATCCGGGTTATTGAAGTTACGCTCCGAACGCCTGCGGCGCTGAGCGCCATCGAGGCGATCGTGCGCGCGAAGATCGACATTGTTGTAGGCGCGGGGACCGTGTTGTCCAATGCGGATCTGCATTCGGCCGCCGGCGCGGGCGCTGCATTCGCCATCTCCCCGGGTGCCACGCCGGCACTGCTGGCCGCGGGGACGATGGCAACCATTCCCTACCTTCCCGCGATCGCCACGGCCTCGGAGCTCATGAGCGGACTGGCGGCCGGCTATCGCTGTTTCAAATTCTTCCCTGCCGGCGCGGCGGGCGGCATTCCCATGCTCAAGTCGTTTGCCGGACCGTTTCCGGATGCCCGGTTCTGTCCGACGGGCGGCATTACGCAGGAGACGGTCAAGGCGTATCTCGACCTGCCCAATGTGCTGTGCGCGGGCGGCTCGTGGCTCAGCCCGAGTGAGGCGCTGGCGGCGCGCGATTGGGTGAAGATTGAGGCGTTGGCTTCCAAGGCAGCCAATTCGCGCGGGCTGGGGCGCTAGCGTCGAGGCCGCGCGGCGGCGTGAGGGCGGCGCGCGGCAGTTGATTTCGAGAGCGGCGGGCTGTGGGGCCAGCAGTTGGCTCATGGGCAGTGGGACACGCGGCGCGGCAGTTGACTCAGTCGATGTTGGGCACGGAGCGGGGAATCGGTTTGTCGGTGCGGGCATACACGCGTTTGAGCTTGACTGACGGGAACTCACCGCCGCCGAGTCGCAACTCTTCCGTCAGGCGCTGGCCGTCCTCCGACAGGCTGTAACGTTCGTAGCTGGCCACGCCCGTCTGCGGCTTCACCTGGATCAAGAAGTCCTTGCCCTTCCAGCCGGAGCTCTGGTCGGCCACGCCCCAGGCCGCCGATACAACACTGACCGAGCCCGGCGTGAAGCTGCGCACGGCGCTGCCGTAGTCAATGGCAAAGCGATCGGCAGACTGTTTGATTGTCATATAGCCCGCGCGCGCCAGGTCTGCCTGAAACATCTTCATGACCGTGGTGTACAGGTAGGCATCGTTGCTGTTTCGATAGACGAGAGCGGGCTGCCCCTGGCCGCCGCCGCGGCGCCCACGGCCACCGCCGCCCTGGCCGCCCCCCTGTTGCCCCCCGGCCGGCGGGCCGGCCTCATCGCCCATGCCGTCATCCGGCGGCGCGCCCCAGCCTCGCTTGAGCGGCTTGGGACGCAACTTGTCCAGCAAGGGCTTGGGATCGTCACTGGCCGCTGCGTCCAATATCCAGCTACCCGACATGTCCACGGTTTTGGAGGGACTCTCATCCAGCCGGGACAGGCCGCAGCCGGCCAGCACGGCCGCGGCCACCATGGCCGGAAGAATCCTACGGGCGCGAACCATCAGCATTGAATCAACCTTTCGCGTAACTTTCCGCAGCGGTACGCCGATCGGGCAACGATATCAGAGGTAGATCCGTTGCCACGCTCCGGAGCGCCAGCGCAGGCACAAAGCACTGCCCAGCAGCATTACATAGATGACGAGAGCGGCCCAGCCACCCACGGACCCGTAACCCCACTGGGGCAGAAAGCTCACCCACCCCTGACCGGGCGCAAACGTGAGCGCGTGTGCCAGCGGAACGAACACGAGCCATGAAACCGGAATAACGAGCGCGGCGGGCACGACGACATCGCCCGCGCCCCGCAGGCACATGCCACTGCCCATGTTGAGCCCGTCGAAAAACTGATAGATCGCCGCGAACCACAGGAGAGTGCCCCCCAGAACCACCGCGGCATGCGCCTCCGCGTCCTGAGAACCAGTGAAGATCGGCAGCAACAACGGAGCGATCGCAGCCAGCAGGATTCCGATCGCGCACATGAACACGGCGGTGATCATAATGACACGGGAACCAACCCGCATGGCCCAGGCCCGGTCACCGGCGCCAATTGACTGTCCTACCAGTGTCGTGCCCGCGGACGCTATTCCGTAACCCGGCATGTAGGCGATGGAGGTCAGCAACATGGCCATCTGCGTCGCCGCGCCGTCGACGGTGCTCAAACGTACCTGCATTATCTGAAACAGGGAGATCCCGAGCAGATCGGCCGCAGGCAACAATCCTGTCGGCACACCCAACTTCAACTGCTGGCGCAGTGGCTTCCAGTGAGGATGCCACGTCAGATGCGACTTGTAGCGAGCGCGGAACGGCCGGCGCAGAAAAGGAATCAGGCTCAGCCCCAGTCCGATCGCCTGGGCGACTGTCGTAGCCCACCCGGAGCCCGCTACTCCCCAATGCAAGTGGAAAATGAACAGCTCATTGAGCGCAACATTGGCCAAGGTGGTCACGATCGTGATCACCAGTGTGATGCGCGGCCGGCCGATGCCGTTGTAGAAGCCGAGCATGCCCCAGACAGCGACACCGAAGGTCGCACCGCCCACGCGCGGGAGCCAGAAATCGGCCGCGAGCGTGCTGATCTCGGGGCTCAGGCCGAACGGCGCAAGCATCCACCGGCCGGAGGCGCCAACCAACACAAACAGCGGCGCCGCGCACAGAGTCGCCCACAAGCCGATCCAGGCTGAGCGCGCGGCGCGCGCATAGCGCCGCGAGCCGAACGCTTGTGCCGACAGCGTCTGTACGGAGGAAGCCGTACCGCCGAGAATCAACACGCAGACCAGCACCAGCCACTGGACAGCAGCAACGCCCGCCAGAGCTTCGGTTGAAATGTGCCCGATGAACCACATGTCAGTCAGGTTGAGAACGATCTGAATGGCGCTGTTCGCCATTAACGGCAGGGCGAGCGCGAGCACCGCCCGCAGGTCCACCCTGGCGATGCCGGAAGCGTCGATTCTCTGTGCCGGCAATGTGCCGGCAACGCTGATTGAGGCGGTGCGTGTATTCATGGCGCGGAAGTACGGGCGCCGACGCGGCACCCGAGCCCGTCATTTTCGCACACGAGGCTTGCCGCCGCAGGCATCGATAGAGCACCTTACCGGGTCATGGCAACCCGAAAAGCGAAGAGTCCCGCCAGGAGCGCGGGCAGGAAGGCTCCCGCCAAGCGTGCGCGGGGAAAACTGGCGCCCGGAAAGAAGTCACGCGGTATTGATGCGGCCGACGTCGCAATCACATTGGACAGCCCGGACGTTGCCGAGCTGGCGGCGGTCGTAAAGGACGCGGGTGGCGCGCCGATCGGGGCGTACCGCGAGCCGCTCGGTGGCCTGCCGTTGATGCTGGCCTCTTTGCCGTTGAGCGCCGTGCAACCGACGCCGTTTCAGCGCGATCTCTCCCCGACACACGCGAAGCGGCTGGCGCAGAAGATTGACGAGACGGCCGCATTCCTCGATCCGCTGATTGTGGTGCGGGGAGAGGATGGGCGGTTTTGGACACCCAACGGGCGCCATCGCTTGGCGGCGGGCAAGTTGCTCGGACTGAAACAGATCACGGCGCTCATTTCTCCCAACGACCGGCTCGCCTATCGCATCCTGGCGCTCAATACCGAGAAGGCGCACAACCTTCGGGACCGGAGCCTCGAGGTCATTCGCATGGCCCGCAGCCTCGCGAAACAACAGGGAACTGCCAGGGAGTCGCAGTTCACGGCGGAGTTTGAGTCACCCGACCTGCTGACCCTGGGGATTGTGTATGAGAAGGCTTCGCGCTTTGCCGGCGGCGCCTACAGCTCGCTGTTGAAGAAGGTGGACCGCTTCAGTGAGCGCACCCTGCCCATGAGCTTGCGTGAGCGCGAGGGGTTCGCGTCGCGGCTGCTGGAGATCGACACGCAGGCCAAGAAGATCATCGCGGCATTGCAGGCGAAGGGGTTCAAGTCGCCGTATCTGCGCAATTACGTAGTGGCGCGAATCAACCCGGTGCGCTTTCACAAGGTGAAGAAGGGCGACACGAAGCCACCGATGCCACTGGCGGAGGCACTGACTCGCATGGCCGCGTCGGCCAAGGCATTCAAGCTGGAGTCAGTGTCCAATGCCGATCTCGCGTGGGTGGCTGTCGGCGCGGGGGCGCAGGCCGACAGCTAGCGCGGAGGTTGGCGCGGGGCGAGGCGCGGTCAGTGTTGGCCCTCGGCGCCGGCGGTTGGAGCCTCGGGTCAGTGTCGGGCCTCGGCCACGCGATACACGGGGTAGAGATTCAACCGCTGGTCCCAGGCCGGTGACAGGCGGTAGAAAAAATCAAACCGCGCCTGGGGGCTGGCAGCAAACTCCGTGTCCTCGGCCACCCTTTTCTTGAAGGCCGCGGCGACCTTCGGATCCTTGGCGAGGATGTCGCGCGCAACATCTTCAGCCACGTAGGCCTCGAGGTATTCCTTCTGCTCGAAGGCGGTGTTGAAGAAACCCCAGGCCGCGAATGAGTCGGGGGCGCGCGGCTCGAGAAGCGCAACCAACACTCGCGCATTGGGTTGCGCGATGGGCACGAACAGGGAGCCCGCGGCAATGTCACGAGTCTCGGGCTGCCACTGACCCTCGAATGTCATGGTGGTGTGGCCTTCGAATGGAATTTTTGAATACGCGACCTTCGCAGCGCGGAAGGTCTCAACGTGAGCGGCGGTTTCGGACTTCGCCAGGCGCTCGAAGCGCACACCGTGCAATGTCAGCTTCTCACCAACCCAGGCGGCATCGGCGGCCGCAACAATGTAACCGCCGGTCGGCGCCACGACATGAGTCTTGGGGACAACAACGTCCTTGAACGGCAGGTGCCACACTTCCGGCTTCGCAGTGTCGTAGCGCGTGACGAGATTTCCGGAGATCGCCGAAAGCTCGCGCGTGTAGGCATATCCCTGGAAGTCCACGGTCGCGACATGGGGACCATTTTCAAAGTCGAGTGCGACATCCTGTCCGCCGAGGTGCGCGGCGCGCTCATCGGCTTCGTGTTGGGCCGCTCGCCACTGCGCCCCCTCCTTCGCCATCATCTCGGTCAGCGCGACGATGATGTTATGTGTGACGCGGACACGAGTGGCGTAGTTCTTCCATGAGTGTGTTTCGACCAGCAGCGCGAACCGGTTGTGCAGATCCCAGTAGCCGTTGGAGAAGCGCGGCAAGGGCGGGCCCGCGGCAAAGCCCGACGCAGGGTCGTCATCGGTCACAAAGCTCGGATAGAAATCGAGCGGCATTGAGCCCTGGGCCGCGATCTTTGCATTGAGCTCCTTGACGAGCGCGCCTCCCAGCGGATGCAGCTGGGCATCGCCTGCATAGTACGGCTCCAGTGTGTTGGAGACATCGTGTTGGAATTGCGCGCCGTCCGTGACATGCAGGTCGACATACAAGGTGGGGTCCCAGGTGCCGAGCAAACGCAGCATCGCCTGCATTTCGGGAGTGTCCGCCTTGGTGTAGTCGCGATTCAGGTTGAAATTGCGCGCATTGGCACGCCAACCCATTTCCTCGGGACCGACCTGGTTCTGCCGGTTCCAGTGTCCGAAGCGCTCGTGTCCATCGACATTGAACACCGGCACAAACACGAGCACGAGCGATTTCAACGCCGGGCTCGGGTCGCTCAGCAGCTCGCGCAGCGCCCAGAAACCGGCATCCTTGCCATCGATCTCACCGGCGTGGATTCCGCCTTGCATCAGCATCACAGGCAGTTTCTGCTCGCGTGCTTTTTCAGGCGTCAGAGCACCTGACCGGCTCACGACGAGCGCGAACATCGGTCTGCCTTCGGGAGATCGGCCGAACGTCGTACAGCGGACAGCGTCGTGCCAGGTCCGCTCGTATTGCGCGCACAGGCGGACTACTTCGTCGTAGCGTCCGGTGCGGACGAACTTTGACTGCTCTGCAACCGTCTGCAGAGGTGCATCTTTGGCGAAAATTACGGGGGCGGCCGCGAGCAGTGACAATACCGCTGTCACCAGGCGAGTTGGGGATTGCATAGGCGGCGCATGATACCGGCACGCGCCGCCCCCGAAAGAGCCACAATGCGCAAATAGTCTGCCAAAACTCCCCGGGCGCCAGAGGCGCATCGCCCGTGGCACCGAGCAGCCGGCAAAAACCACGCTTTTTGCCGGCGTGCAACGAAGTCGGGCTCCGCGCGGCCAGTGCCGCGCCAATCAAACTAGGGGCTCACGGCGTGCACCTTCGAGAACACCTGCGACACGATCCGATCGCAGCGGTCCTGCGAGAGTTCGAAGATGTTGAATGGGTCCGCGCGCAAGCGGCGGGCGACATCCACCTTCAATCTCTGCTGTGCCCGGTACAGGCGCGTGCGCACAGTCGTTTCATTCAAACCGAGGCACGCAGCAACCTCAACACCGCTGAGGTCTTCGACGACTCGCAGTACGAGCACAGTGCGGAATACTTCCGGCAGTGCATCGATCGCGGCCTCGAGCTGTTGCTTGCTCGCAGTGGGATCATCAGTTGCGGACGCCACTTCCGGGGTCGGCGCCGGTGTTGCAGCTAGCGCCGAGGTTGCAGCAAGCGCCGGGTTTGCATCAGGCGCCGCGGCCGTTGAATGGCGGCGTAGTGTCAGGGCTTCATTGAAGGCGAGACGTGCCAGCCACGCTCCGAACTTTCCTGCGGGCTCGTAGCGGTCGAGATTGGCGAACGCGCGGATGTACGCCGCACGGACGGCCTCTTCGGCCATGTCGTCCTTGCTCAGAATGCTTCGCGAAATCCGGTAAAGCCGGCGGTTGTACCTGCGCATGAGCGTTTCGAAGGCACGCGTATCGCGCCCGCGAGTGCGCTCGACGAGCAGCAGATCGGGAAGGTCGGTAAAGGACTGCACCGAATCTACAACGCGCTTGGCCTGCAACCCGCTCGCTGCATCCGTGACGGAATGGGAAACTCTTGTTTGCTCCAGCATAGGGAATGACCTTTCGTTGACAGCGCTGTCATCGCCGTGTGATCCTCACCCCAAAATGCCGCTTTGAGGCGGGCACGCTGGGTGTTTCCATGGAACTGAGATGCATACGGCTCGGAATGAGAATGGTTGTGGGCTTGGGTTCGCTGTTGTCCGGTACCGGCCTGGCCGCTGAGCCACCCGTTCTTGCTGCCGACCCCGCGCTCGAGGTGCGCATCGATCAATACTCGCGCGAAATGACGCTCGAGCAGAAGGTCGGCCAACCCATCCAGGCCGACGTTGGCAGCATCACACCCGATGATCTTCGGCACTTTCCCCTCGGACCGATCCTGAACGGTGGCAGTACTTCACCTGGCAACAACGAATTTGCTCCACCGAGTAAGTGGCTGGCGCTCCCGGATCGGTTCTATGGGGCTCCAAGGGATTCCGCGTACCGACCGAACAACAACCTCACAGGCGCAACTATTTCTGCTCCGTGCCGTGCACGAGCCCCTGGTGTTGATCAAAAATCAAATGACGTGTTGCCTTCGGATACAGGGCGATGATGTGAGCAGAAAAACCATCCACGATGTCGCCAGGGCCGCGGGAGTGGCCATCAAGACGGTCTCGCGCGTGCTCAATGACGAGCCCAATGTCAGACCCGAGACGCGCGCGCGGGTGTTGGCAGCGGCAGAGCAGCTCCAGTACCTGCCGAGCCTTTCCGCACGCAGCCTCGCCGGCCGACGCTCCTACCTCATCGGCCTGATCTACGAAAACCCCAGCGCCAACTACCTCATAGACCTGCAACACGGGGCCATGGCCTGTTGCCGCCGTGAGAAGTTCCGGCTGTTCGTACACCAGTGCAGTGGCCGCGGCGACGATCTGATTCGAGATGTCATGGGGCTGATCGACCAGACGCACGTGGACGGTTTGATTGTCTCACCGCCGCTGTCCGAGTCGGATCTCCTGCTCGCGGCGATCGGTCAGCGTGGACTGCCGTTTGTGCGAATCGCGCCCGGCAGCCTGCCACATACATCTCCCTATGTTGATATGGACGATGCCGGCGCCGCGCGCGAAATGACGGAGTACCTCATTTCGGAAGGCCATCGGCGCATCGGTTTCATCATCGGACATCCCAACCACGTTGCGAGCGGCCTGCGCCTGCGCGGGTATCGGGAGGCACTCGAAGCGCATGGGATCGATTTCGATCCGGCGTATGTGAGCCAGGGCTACTTCGTATTTGAGTCCGGGCTCGAGGCCGCGCGGCAGTTGCTGACGCTGCCGACGCCACCCACGGCGGTCTTCGCGAGCAACGATGACATGGCGGCCGGCGTGCTTCTGGCCGCCCACGAGTTGGCAATCCCAGTGCCGCAGCGACTGTCGGTTGCCGGCTTTGACGACACTTATATCTCACGCATTGTCTGGCCCCGGCTCACCACCGTACATCAACCCAGCTACGATCTTGCATTTGCCGCCACGGAGCTCTTGCTCCAGTCATTGAAGGACGGGAATAACGGACGCACGGCGCGCCTGCCTCACAAATTAATCCGCAGAGAGTCGACCGGGCCTGCCATTTCTGGAATAGGGCTCACTGCGCCGGCCCCGTGCGATCGCTAGATTCCGGGTTGCTGCAAGTTATACTGAAGATCAATGAACGCTCAAATTCACTATCGTCGAGGCACCGACCCGAAGACTGAAGACGAACGGGTTGCGATGGGCAAGGAGGCCTTCAAGCGCGACTTCCTCGACAACCTCTTCTGTGTCCAGGGCAAAATTCCCACCCTCGCGACGCGCCACGACTATTACATGGCGCTGGCGTACACCATCCGCGATCGATTGCTGCATCGGTGGATGAGCACCGCGGAAGCCTATACGCGGCACGGATCCCGGACTGTTGTCTATCTGTCGGCCGAATTTCTCATGGGACCGCACCTGGGCAACAACCTCCTCAACCTGGGAATCACCGAGGAAGTACGCCAGGCGATGCGGGAGCTTGGACTCGATCTGGACGAGCTGATTGTCTGCGAGGATGAGCCCGGGCTCGGTAACGGGGGTCTGGGGCGCCTGGCCGCCTGCTTTCTGGATTCGCTCGCCTCGCTGGAGATTCCGTCGCTGGGGTACGGCATCCGCTATGAGTTCGGCATTTTCCAGCAGGAGATTGCCGATGGGTGGCAGATTGAGAAGACCGACAAGTGGCTGCGCTTCGGCAACGCATGGGAGCTGCCGCGCGCCGAATGGGCCGTGCAGGTGAAACTGGGCGGGCGCACGGAAAAATACACCGATCACGAAGGGAAGTTGCGGGTCCGCTGGCTGCCAGCGCGAGTGGTGCTCGGCGTACCGTACGACACGCCCATTTGCGGCTACCGGGTGAATACCGCCAACACGCTGCGCCTGTGGCGCGCGGAAGCACCGGAGTCGTTCGATTTCTCCACCTTCAATCGCGGCGACTACTACGGCGCGGTCAACTCGAAAGTCACTTCGGAGAACATCAGCAAGGTGCTGTATCCGAA
>Ga0070665_100004478_pt1 | contig 14671 bp, 7 predicted proteins | sample KBSS13metaG_FD_65862 | JGI IMG/M metagenome (GOLD analysis project Ga0070665, IMG submission 65862) | Switchgrass rhizosphere microbial communities from Kellogg Biological Station, Michigan, USA - KBS S1-3 metaG | ecosystem: Host-associated > Plants > Roots > Rhizosphere > Soil ... | reverse complement strand
CGACGCGTGGGAAACCGCGAGATGGCTGCTGGCCGGAACCGCGCTCATGGGAATCGTGTTCACGATCCTGCCGGGGCGCAAGACGTGAGACGCGAGACGTGAGACGCGAGACGTAAGCCGCCGCGAGGGACTCAGTCTCTCTCCTTCTCCCTCTCGCTCTCGGGCTCCTGCCGCTGATTCTGAAGGACGCGGCCCTTCGCGGCCACGCGCTGGTGCGTTTTCTCGCACCATCCGAAGACCTTGTCGAAGGCCTTCTGCTGGGCGCCGTGCGTCTCCGCGGTCATGCCGACGAATTGTCGCGCCTGGATGTTGCGCATCTGGTTCAGGACCTGCACCCGCAGAGTCGAGTAACGGGGGGCCCAGAGGCTCTGCGGGAGCGATCCGACCCGCGCATCGCGCAATAGCGAGATGAGCGTCTTCAGCTCCGGATCCGACAGGCGGAGCTCGCGCTCGACGGCGGGCTGGCGCGTCAGGTCCCGGTCGACCGCGCGGCTTCCGTTGATGCGCAGCATCCAGTTCTCCTGGCCGGCTCCCGGATCGGGCTTGTCCACCTTGCGGCGGGCGAGCACCTCGAGCACCTCCGGGGCGATCGTCCCGCCGGCGAGTCGAGCGAGGCCGTCGTCGAGATTGCCGACCTTCTCGCCGCGTGCGGCGGGTTGGCGCGAGAGCTCGAGGACCTTCTTCGCCAGCGCCTCGAGCTCTCGCTCGGGCTTGTCGCCCATCTGCCGCACGACGTGGGTCACGTCGCCGAGCCTCACGATGATCCGCCCGTAGAGCTCCGTCTCGTCGCGCTCGTGCTTCTGGTTCCTCTCTTCTTTCTCGCGGACGTCGATCGGGTAGGCGCCGAAGTGGACCTCGCGCAGCTCTTCCAGGATCGACCGGACGTCTTCCGGGGTCAGCCGGAACTGCACGGCGCGATTCCAGGTTCCGACGCCGTTGCCGAAGACGCGCACGGCGGTGAGCAGGTTGGCGGAGGTCGGCCACGTGACATCGATCCAGAAGCTGTCGGCGTCGCCCGACCCCTGCAGCAGCTTGTCGAGACCCGGCGCGAGGACGTCGGTCCCTTTCGGCGCGTCCTCGTCGCGATCCTCCGCCACGCGCGTGACGCGCGCCCGCGGCGTGGCCGCGCCGGCTCTCGTCGGCGCCGGCGGCTGTACCGCGGCCGTCGTCGGTGCGGCTTGTGGCGCGGCGAGGGCGAGCACGAGCGGAGCCGCCATCGCGAACGCGAGCCCCAGAGACAGCGGCAGAGTCCCGGTGAATCGGTGAAGCTTGGACATGGTCTCCTCGTGTGTCGGCCGCGCGTGAGGGGACGGCGGCGGATCAGCCCGCCGTCGCGGTTTCCGGACTCTCGTCCAGCAGCTTCTGGATCTTCGCGGCGAGGATGAAGTCGTTCTCGTGGAGGCCGCCGATCTTGTGCGTCCACAGCACGAGGTCGACGACGTTCCAGTGGATGAGGATGTCCGGATGATGACCCTGCTCCTCGGCCAGCTCGGCGACGCGGTTCACGAACTTCATCGCCTCGACGAAGTCGCGGAACTCGAAGCGGCGGGCGAGACGCGTCGCGCCGTCCTCGAGCCGCCAGCCGGGAGTGGCGGCCGCGAGCTCCGCCGCCCGCTCGGGGGAGAGGCGGGGAACGCCGCCCCGGCACGGCTCGCAGCGTCGCTCGGCGAGGCCCTCCATGTCGTCGACCATCGGGCGTGGATCCTAACAAGGCGGAGAAGCGCGAGGCGTGAGCCGCGGGACGGACCGATTTGACCGCGGCGAGCCCATCCCGGATAATCCGCGTCCCTCGGAGCGACTGGGAGGTCGTTCAATGGTAGGACAACTGGCTCTGGACCAGTGAATCGGGGTTCGAGTCCCTGCCTCCCAGCCAAAAGGTCTCGGGCCTCAGATCTCGAGCAACCGGCTCAGCGGCGCCCCGGGATCATCGCCGCCCGGACGTCCAGGACGAAGGCCTCGAGCCGCCGATCCCACGTGTGGTCGCGCAGCGCGCGCTGCCGGGCGCGCCGCCCGAGCGCCGCGCGCGCCGGCTCGTCCGCGATCAGCCGCGCGGCCGTCTCCGCGGCGTCCTCGGGGCCGCGATGGGTGGCGATCTCCTCGCCCGGCGCGAACCAGTCGCCCAGGCTCGGAAATTCCTCGATCAGCGACGGAACGCCGCAGGAGGCCGCGAAGAAGGGCCGCGGCGTGATTCGAAACGCGTCGCGGTACTTTCCCACGGCGTCGTCGAGCCGGGCGGTCTCGAGCGCCAGGCGGGACGCATTCAGCGCGGCGCGGAGCGCCTCCGGGGTGTCGCGGGGCGGCTCGACCGGAACGCTCCACCGCTTGTCACCCGCGTAGGCGTGCACTCGTACGCGCACGCGTTTTGCGAGGGCGGTGACGATCGCATCGCGGTAGGGAGTCCACTTGCCGTAGAACACGACGTCGCACTCGCGGTCCCGGCGCTCGCGAGGCGGCGCGTACAACTCGGGATCGGTGGCGGGATCGCAGCGTCGCGCCGTGACGCCGGCCGCCCGGTAGTCGGTCAGCACCTGGGGATCCTGCGTGTAGAAGAGGTCGAACTCGCGCGCGATCTTCAGCGACGCCGCCAGGCCGTACGGATCCGAGAGCGCGAACCCGGCCAGAACGACATGGCGGTTGCGCAGCTCCCGCAGCGACCGCTCGGAGAAGTGGAGCGCTCCTCCGAGGCACACGGCGACGTCGGGCGAGGGATCCGTGTGCTCGAGGACCGCCTCGTCGGGAACGATCGCCGGCCGGGCGCCTCCGGTCGACTCGAATGCCGGGTAGCGCTGCGGCTCGACGATCTTCGTTCGGAACGCGCGCTGAAACGCGCGGACCGCGGGAAAGAGGTTGTTGCAGAACGGCGGCTGACTGACGTTTCCGAAGAGAAGGAGGTGGAGCGAGCTCATCGCGCGACGCCGAACGCCCGGACTCCGACCAATCGTCGCGTGACCGCCATCACGTGACAATGTACGACGGATGCGCGCGAGCGCCCGGCGGGTAGCCTAGAATCCCGGAGTGCGCGCCTCCGGCTCCTTCCGCACTGTCGTCCTCTGCCTGCTCGCCGCGGCGGCCGCCGCCTCGCCGGCCCGCGCGGCGTCGTCGATGCGGTTTCACGGCAACGGCTCGGCCGACATCGACCGGGTGAAGATTCCGATCGACGACCCGGCGAACTCCAATCCCGGGCCTCCGGCGGACGTCGGCGCGGAGGACTTCACGATCGAGTTCTGGATGCGCGCGGCGTCGTCGGACAACACCGCGGCATCGGTCGCGTGCGGCGCGAACGTGGAGTGGCGTCACGGCGACGTCATCGTCGATCGCGACCGGCTCGGTCTCGACCGCAAGTTCGGCGTCTCGATCGCCGGCGGGCGCGTCGTGTTCGGAGTCAGCGGCGACGGAACGGGGGATTGGACGATCTGCGGCGCCCGCCCCGTGCTCGACTCGATGTGGCACCACGTCGCGGTCGAGCGCGAGCGCGCGACCGGGAGGATGCGGATCTTCGTGGACGGCCTCCTGGACGCCGAGGGCGACGGCCCGGGCGGCGACGTCTCGTACCCCGACGACGCCGCGTCTGCCTCGTCGAGCGATCCCTACCTGGTGCTCGGCGCCGAGAAGCACGACGAGGGGGCCGCGTTCCCGTCGTACGACGGATACCTCGACGAGGTCCGGATCTCGAAGGTCCTCCGCTACGGGGGGCCCTTCACCCGTCCGGAGACACCGTTCACGCCGGACGCGGACACCGTGGCCCTCTACCACCTCGACGAGGACGCCGGCGACGCGGTCCTCGATTCCTCGGGCGCGGCCGGGGGCCCGTCACACGGCCAGCGCTCCTTCGGCGGATCGCCGGCGGGCCCGGAGTGGGCGGAGAGCGTCGCGCCTCTGGGCGGGAGCGCCGGCGTCGCGCTGACTCCGGTGACCACGGCCGTCTCGTCGCCCGTCCACGTCACGAACGCCGGCGACGGGTCGGGACGCCTATTCATCGTCGAGCAGGGCGGCGTCATCCGCATCTTCAAGAACGGCCAGCTTCTCGCCACGCCGTTCCTGGACATCCACGCATTGGTCACGGCCGGCGGCGAGCAGGGCCTCCTGTCGGTGGCGTTCCATCCGAACTACCCGACGAACGGGTACTTCTACGTCTACTACACGAACAACCTCGCCTTTCCGGGCGACATCACGCTGGCCCGCTACCAGGTCTCGGCGAACCCGGACGTGGCCGATCCCGCGTCCGCCCAGATCCTGCTGGTCGTACCGCATCCGGTGAATTCGAACCACAACGGCGGGCAGCTCATGTTCGGCCCGAGCGACGGTTATCTCTACATGGGCACCGGCGACGGCGGTGGCGGGGGCGACATTCCGAACAACGCCCAGCGCCTCGACGTGCTGCTCGGCAAGATCCTCCGCCTCGACGTGGACGGCACCGGCGCGGTCCCGTGCGGGCAGACGGCGGCCGCGCCCTACGCGATCCCGCCGTCGAACCCGTTCGCCGCGATCTCCGGCTGCGACGAGATCTGGGCGTACGGGGTCCGGAATCCGTGGCGGTTCTCCTTCGACCGCGCGACTTCGGACCTGATCATCGGCGACGTCGGCCAGAACGCGTGGGAGGAGATCGACTACCAGCCGTCGACGAGCGAGGGTGGCGAGAACTACGGCTGGCGGAAGATGGAAGGCTTCCACTGCTACAACCCGCCGAGCAACTGCAACGACGGGTCGCTCACCCTCCCGATCCTCGAGTACGACCACTCGGGTCGCTGCTCCGTGACGGGCGGCTTCCGCTATCGCGGTAGCGCGATTCCGGGACTCGACGGCGTCTACCTGTATGCGGACTTCTGCAGCGGCGAGCTGTGGGGAGCCCAGCAGGCCGCCGACGGAACATGGACGTCGAGCCTGCTCCTGAACACCGGCTACAACCTCTCGTCCTTCGGCGAGGATCAGGCGGGGGAGCTCTACGCGACGAACCTGAACGGCGGCGTCTACCAGCTGACGCCGGTGCCGAACCCATCGCCCGTGTTGTCGAACCTGTCACCCGGTTCGGTCATTGCGGGAGATCCGGGATTCACGTTGACGGTGAACGGCTCGGGGTTCGTCTACGGGTCGGTCGTTCGCTGGAACGGCGGGGACCGGCCGACCATCCGCGTCTCGGCGAGCCAGCTGACTGCCGACATCGCCTCCACCGACATCGAGACCGCGGGCCCGGCGACCATCACCGTCTTCTCGCCGGCGCCGGGTGGAGGAACCTCGTCCGCGAGGACGGTCAACGTCAACCCGACGTTTCTGGACGTGCCGGCCTCCTACTTCGCCTACAGCTACATCCAGGCGGTCTTCAACGCCGGCGTCACGGCCGGCTGCGCTCCCCGTCTCTACTGTCCGGACGCGGCGACGACGCGCGCGCAGATGGCGGTTTTCCTCCTGAAATCGGACCAGGGAGCCGACTACGTCCCGCCGCCCTGCACGGGGTCGGTTTTCGCGGACGTGCCCTGCCAGGGCGGCGCCTTCGATCCCTGGATCGAGGATCTGGCCGGGCGCGGAATCACCGGCGGCTGCGGCGGCGGGAACTACTGCCCGCAAGCTCCCGTCAGCCGTGCTCAGATGTCGGCCTTTCTCCTGAAGACGGATCAGGGCGCCGGCTACGCACCCCCGGCCTGCACCGGAACGGTCTTCGCCGACGTGCCCTGCGCGGGAGGCCTGTTCGATCCCTGGATCGAGGACATCGCCGGGAGAGGAATCACCGGCGGCTGCGGAGGCGGAAACTACTGCCCCGCGTCTCCCTTGACGCGCGCACAGATGGCCGTTTTCCTGACGAAGACTTTCAACCTGCCGCTTCCCTGATACGGGCTCGCGCTCGCGAGCGGAACCTGCAGGCGAACAGCGAACATCGGAGCGGTCCGCTTCGGAGGACACGCGGCAACGTCGCGCCGGATTCGTCCATTTTTCTGGTCTTTCGCGCATCCGTCCTGCCGACTCGAGCGCGGTGCCGCACGCCGCACGCTTTCGTTTGCGGCTCGAGCACGGCTCCGTCTTTGCGGCCTAATCCTCTGGTCAAGTCCTACGCCGACGATGGAAGCCACCGATCCGACGTCGCGATTCCGCAGTGACCGCTGCCGAATGGCGGGTTCGGCACGACCGCGAGTCGACCGATAGCGCGACGCCGTGAATCGGAAGGCGTCGCGCATCCGCCGTCACTTTCTTGTTGACTCCGGGTTGACCGGGGTAAATAGTTTCCAGCGATTTCCCCAGCAAGATTCGTTTTAACAACCTAACGGAGGAACGGCATGGACCGGAGCTCGGCGAAAAGGCTCTCTGCCTTCATCGTCTCGGTGGCCGCAGGCCTGCTGTTCGCACCGGTGTCCGCGCTACTCGGCGCGAACACGGTCGAACAGAAAGCTGCGCCCAGTATCAAGCACGGGATCTCGATTCGATCGGGGGTCTCGCGGCCGCTTCGTGAGATGAATCTGCCCCGGCCGAAGCCCGGTGAGACGCGCCGGGAGATTCACCACAAGCCGCGTCCGGGCTGGAATCCTCCAACGGACAAGCCGCTCCGCCACGACCCGGCGCGGCAGTCGACCTCCGCACCCAACGAGATGCCGGGGCCGATCGTCAGCTTCGAGGGCGTCGGCGACGTCGACTTCCTGCAGCCCGCCGACACCAACGCGGCCGTCGGTCCGAACAACGTGGCGCAGTGGGTCAACATCTCGTTCGAGATCTGGGACAAGGACGGCAACTCCCAGACCGGCGGACCCGTCGCGGGCAATGCCTTCTGGCAGGGCTTCGGCGGAGACTGCGAGAACATCAATTCCGGCGATCCGATCGTCCTGTACGACCAGCTCGCCGATCGATGGGTGTTCGCGCAGCCGACCTTCGACATCTTCGGCGCGACGATCAACAGCATGTGCTTCGCCGTGTCGGCGACGCCGGATCCGATGGGCGAGTACAACCTGTACCAGTTTCCGTGGGCGATCACCGGCTCGCCGTTCCCGGACTACCCGAAGGTCGCGGTCTGGCCGGACGGCTACTACGTCACGGCGCGTGAATTTGCCGGGTCGAGCTTCAGCATGGCGGTGACCGCCGTCGACCGCAACGCGATGCTCGCGGGTGCGGACGCGTCGCAGGTCTACGTCAACCTGGAAAACGGCAGCATGGACGGCCTCCTGGCGGCGAACCTGGACGGTACGAACCTTCCCGGAGGCCCGGCCATCTCGCGCCCCGTGGGTTCGCCGACTTCTCCCGAGGTTCTCGTCAGCACGGGCCATCCCGACCGGGACGGCTCGCCGACTCCGAGGCTGCACTTCTTCTACTTCCATCCCGATTTCGGGACGCCGGCCAACTCGACCTTCACCGGCCCGGTCGACGTCGACGTCGACGACTACAACCCGGTCTTCGAGTTCGTCGACACCGTGCCGCAGCCTCCGCCGGGTGGCGGGCTCGAGGCCAACGGCTGGATCCAGTACCGCGCGGTGTATCGGAACTTCGGGGACCACGACGCGCTGATCGTCGAGCACGACGTGCGTTCCGACGCCGGCATCGTGGGACCGCGCTGGTACGAGGTGCGTGATCCCCTGAACACGCCGGCGGTCTTCCAGCAGGGTTCGTACCTGCCCGATGACGACGTCCATCGCTGGATGGGCTCGGCCGCCATCGACTTCAGCGGCGACATCGCCGTCGGATTCAGCGTCACCGACGACACCTCGACCAATCCCGGCATCCGCTGGGCAGGCCGCCTTCCGGGCGATCCGGCCGGCGAGCTCTCCCAGGGTGAGGCGGAGCTGATCGCCGGCGACAACCCGTTCGGAGGGTTCCGCTGGGGCGACTACAGCTCGCTCGCCGTCGACCCGGTCGACCAGTGCACGTTCTGGTACACGACCATGTACGCGCCCGGCTCGGCCGGCGGCGACTGGTCGACGCGCATCGGGTCTTTCAAGTTCTCCAACTGCTCGATCGGACCGACCGGCACCCTCGAGGGAACGGTCACCGACGGCACCAATCCGATCGCGGGCGTCAAGGTGACCGCGGGAGCGGCCTCCGCGACGACCGACGCGTCGGGACACTACACGTTCACCCTTCCCGTCGGCACCTACGACATGACGGCTTCGAAGTACGGGTTCTTCCCCGGATCCGCGGAGGACGTCGCGGTCACCGACGGCGGTGACACCGTTCAGGACTTCACCCTGGCCGCGGCTCCGCAGACCATGGTCAACGGCGTCGTCCGGGACGGCTCCGGCGGAGGCTGGCCGCTCTACGCGCAGATCAAGATCACCGCGCCGGGCGCTCCCACCTTCAATCTCTACACCGACCCGGTCACCGGCTACTACAGCCAGGTCCTGGTCGAGGGCACCACGTACAACTTCGCGATCACCGCGCTCGTCCCCGGCTATACCCCGGGTGGCGGACCGCTTCCGCTGGGCGTCGTGACGCCGACCGGGAGCGCGGTTGTGAAGAACTGGGACCTGACGGTCGACGTGCTCGCGTGCAACGCGCCGGGCTACACGCTCGACATCAGCGGCCTGTACGAGACCTTCGACAGCGGCTCGATTCCGGCCAGTTGGATCGTCGAGAACAACTCCGAGGACGGCGGCCAACCGTGGATCGGCTTCGAGGGCGCCGACCCCTGCGGTGAGTTCTCCGGCAACATGACCGGCGGAACGGGTCCCTACGCGCTCGTCAACAGCAACTGTGACGGGTTCGTCACGGACGACACGAACATGATCACGTCGTCCACCGACCTCTCGAGCGCGACGGCTCCGGTGGCCCGCTTCAATTCCGACTACCAGGATTGCTGCGGCTCCATCATCGACGTCGACTACTCGACCAACGGCGGGACGAGCTGGACCAACATCTTCGAGAAGTCGGGCAGCAGCGACCGCGGCCCGAAGGTCATCTCTCTGCCGATCGACGCGGCGGGTGCGGCGGACGTCAAGGTCCGCTTCCACTTCAACGCGTTCTTCGGCTGGTGGTGGCAGGTCGACAACGTTCTCGTCGGCGAGGCGGGCTGCATCGCGCAATCGGGCGGCCTGCTGGTTGGCAACGTCCGGGACGGCAACAACGGAGCCGGCCTGAACGGCGCCACGGTCAAGAACCTCGGCTCGGGCGGCGAGACGAAGACCTTCGCGACCCCCGGCGACGACGCGCAAGACGACGGCCTCTTCGTTCTGTTCTCGCCCAGCGGCAGCCAGAACTTCGAGGCGTCCCAGACGAACTACACCTCGGATCAGCACACCAAGGTCGTCGTTCCCAATTCGGCCCAGCGGCAGGATTTCGTCCTTCAGTCGGGTCACCTGGCGGTGGCGCCGGCCGCGCTGAACGCGCGAGTCAACCCGGGCGGAACGGACGATCAGACCCTGACGCTGACCAACTCGGGCGGCGGCTCGGCGGACTTCCAGATCATCGAGATCAACGCCCCGCTTCTCCAGACCACGACTCACGGCTTCGCCAACAAGAGCGTGCATGATCAGGCGCTCGCGCGGCTGCCGCAGGGCCCCAAGGGCCCGCTCGGAGCGGATGCGCGGTCGACGAAGGGCCTGGCGCCTCTTCCGCGCCCGGCTCGCCCGCACAAGATCCTGGCGGCGGGCGACGTCATCGCGTCCTATCCGTCGGGCATCGCCTACGGGTGGGGCGTCGCTTCGGATGGTGCCAACACCTGGTACTCGAACCTCGGCGTGGCCGGGGGTGACGACAAGGACTACCAGTACGATGCGGACGGCAACCTGACCGGAAACGCGATCGATGAGAGCGGCGCGATCTCGGCCTGGGCGGCGGACGGCGCGTTCAACCCGACGACCGGCAAGTTCTGGCGGGTGGACGTGGTCGACTCCGGCAGCTCGTGCATCTTCGAGGTCGACCCGGCCACCATGTCGGTCACGGGCAACACGATCTGTCCGAACACGGGTACGTCGGAGCGCGGGCTCGCGTACGACCAGGTGACGAACACCTTCTACACGGGCTCCTGGCTCGACGGCACGATCTACCACTTCGATACGGCCGGCAACGTCCTCGATTCGTCGGCCGTGAACATCCCGATCTCGGGTCTCGCGTACAACGCGAGCAACGGACACCTGCTCGTCATGCAGAACTCCGACTCCGGGGACGACATCACGGTGCTCGACGCGCTGAACAACTACGCGGTGCTCGGCAGCTTCCCGATCCTGGACGGAGGCTCACCGGCGATCACGCAGTTCGGCGGAGCGGGCGCGGAGTTCGACTGCCTCGGCAACCTGTGGGTCATCGATCAGAACACCCAGACGATCTACAAGGTCGAGTCGGGTGAGTCCGCCGGCTGCGCGGTCGACATCCCCTGGTTCTCGGCGGATCCGACGGAGGGCTCGGTTACCGCGAGCGGCGGCACGGCCGACGTGAACGGTCACTTCGACGGCGCCGGGCTGCTGCCCGGACTGCGCCAGGCCCAGATCCAGGTCAAGACCACCACGCCCTACACGGTTCCTGGCATTCCCGTCACGCTCACGGTGCGGTTCAACGACGTGCCGGACGACAACCAGTTCGAGGCGTTCATCTACGGCGCGGCGGGAGCCGGCATCATGTTCGGCGGACCGCCGAACTGCCCGGCCGGCATCCTCAGCTTCTGCCCGGACAACGCCGTGACGCGCGCCGACATGGCGGGATATCTCTTCCGCGCGGTGCACGGAGCGAACACGCCGCCGCCGGTGTACCAGAACACCTTCGGGGACGTGACGTTCAACGACTACAACTCCTTCTACATCCAGGGGATCTTCGACGACGGGATCACCGCGGGCTGCGGCAACGGCAACTACTGCCCGAACGCGCCGAACACCCGCGCCCAGATGTCGGTCTTCATCTGGAAGGGTCAGAACGGCGACACGCCTCCGCCGGCTTGCACGGGAGTCTTCACCGACGTTCCGTGCCCGAGCGGTTTCGCGGTCGACTACATCGAGGCGCTCTTCAACGAGGGCGTCACGGCGGGTTGCGGTGGCGGGAACTTCTGCCCGAACGCCAACATCACCAACGGTCAGATGTCGGTCTTCCTCGTGAAGGCGTTCAGCATCCCGCATCTCTGAGACTCACGCTTCTGCAATTCGGGGCGCGGCTTCGGCCGCGCCCCTTTTTTTTGATGCCTCGGGCTCGGGCTCGGACCTCTAGCGGTCCGCTTCGCGGACCGTGAAAATGAGAGGGGAAGTCGCGCACGGACCCTCTCCCATCGATCGACGGCGTTCTCGGTGAAGCCTTCCGTGCGGGAGGAGCCGGATCTCTCCTGATATTTTGAGTCGGTGCTACTGAGCCCCTGGCTCCTTGCCGCCGCGGTCGCGGCTGCCGCGTCCACGCCCGCCGTCACCTCGCCGCGACCTTCCATCGTCCTGATCACGCTCGACACGTTCCGCGCCGATCACGTCGGCGCCGTCCGCGGGGGCCGGCCGCTGACCCCCGCTCTGGACGGGCTGGCGCGGTCCGGGGTCCGCTACACGCGCGCGATCACCGCATCCCCTCTGACCCTCCCGGCGCACTGCACGCTCATGACGGGGGTCGATCCGCCGGCTCACGGCGTCCATGACAACGGAGCGTCGGCGCTTCCCGCGGACGTGGCGACGCTCGCGAGCGTCCTGTCGGCGCGCGGCTACGCGACCGCCGCGTTCGTGTCCTCGCGGGTTCTCGACCGCCGCTTCGGTCTCGACCGCGGCTTCGATCTCTACGACGACGCGATGACGGCGGAGTTGGTGGGTGAACAGGGATACCCGGAGCGCGCCGCGGAAGCCGTGACCGACGCCGCCCTCGCCTGGCTCGCCCGGCGGCCGTCCGCCCGGCCGTTCTTCGTGTGGGTCCACTACTACGACGCGCACGCGCCGTACCAGCCGCCGGGAGACTGGAAGGGAGCCACCGCGGCGGCGCGCTACGCCGGCGAGGTCGCGCACGTCGACCGGGAGCTCTCGCGCCTGCTGGCGCGCTCGACCGCAGCCGGCGAGGTCATCGTCGCCGCGGTCGGCGACCACGGAGAGATGCTCGGCGAGCACGGAGAGAAGGAACACGGCATCTTCCTGTATCGCTCCGCCCTCGAGGTCCCCCTGATCCTCTCCGGCCCCGGCGTGCCTCCCGGCTCGAAGATCGACGATACGGTCGGGACGCGCGCGCTGGCGTCGACCCTGCTCGGGCTCGCCGGCCTCGGGGACGCGGCGCATGCGTTCGGCGATCCCCTTCCGGGAATCGGCGGACCGGGTCGCGTGCGCGCCTCCCGGCCCATCTACAGCGAGACGTGGCTTCCCGCCACGGCGTACGGCTGGAGCCCGCTCTCGGCCGCGACCGACGGCGCGCTGCGGCTCGTTCGCGCTCCGCGACCCGAGCTGTATGACTTCGTGAAAGATCCCGGAGAGATCGACAACCTCCAAGCCGGGAGCGCCGACGATTCGAGGCGCCTCGCCGACTGGCTCGTTTCCGCCGGGCGCGACGCGCGCACGGCCCCTCCTCCCCGGGTGTCTCCGGCGGAGGCGGCGGAGCTCGCCGCGAGCCTTCGCAGCCTCGGCTATCTCTCCGGCTCGAGCGGCCGAGCCCGCGGCGGGACGATCGACCCGAAGGACGGCATCTCGCTCCTGGCCTCCTTCGAGGAGGCCCGCGACTGGCTCCGCGCCGGCCGCGCCCGAGAGGCCGCAGCCCGGCTTCGCGAGCTGACCCGTCGCAGCCCGGGGAACGTCCCGTTCCTGACGCGCCTCGCGGACGCCGAGGTGGCCTCCGGGAACCCGCAGGCCGGGATCGCGGCGATGCGAGAGGCCCTCGCGCTCAACCCGAATCTCGACCTGCTCCACTCGAGCGCCGCCGCGCTGTATGAGCGTGCCGGACGATCGGGCGAGGCGAAGACGGAGTACGAGGCGGCGCTGGCGCTCAATCCCCGTTCGGCCCCCTCGTGGCTGGGCCTGGCGCGGATCGTCGGAGCCGAGCAGTCGCCCGAGGCGGAGCTCGCGGTGCTGGCCCGCGCGGACGCGGCCGGTACGGACAGCGCCGCCATCCTCGCGCGGCTCGCGCAGCTCGAGCTCGGCGCGGGCCGAGTGGCCGACGCGTCCCGGCACGCCTCCCGGGCGACGCGCCTTCTTCCGACCTTCGCGGAGGCGTGGTGGGTCGCGGGTGAGGCCGCCGAGGCGCGCCATGCGACGGCCGACGCGCTCACGGCCTACGAAGAGGCGGTCGACCTCGGCCTGTCGGATCCGCGCGCGTTGCTGCGGGTCGGGAAACTGCAGCGTGCGGCGGGCCGGGAAGAAGACGCCCGGAGGTCATTCCGCCGCGCCGCGGACCTCGGCGGGCAATCGTCGGTGGGGACGGACGCGCGCCGCCTTCTCGCCGACTCGCCCTGACTTTTCATCCAGAGCGGTTGTCGCGCCGCTTCGTTCCTGTCCGGAAGAGATGGGCGAGACTCGGCGGCCGGACGCGGGCGGGCTCTAGGCGGGTGCCGGGCCGACGGCGTCCGAGTCCCCGAGGGACCACTGGTGATACGCCTCGGTGACGGACGGCGTGTCCCCGTCGCAGACGACGCGGCCGTGGTGCAGCCAGATCGTCCGGTCGCAGTTCTCGCGGACGGTCTTCAGTGCGTGGGAGACGAGCAGGAAAGTCTTGCCCCTCTGCTGCAGGCCCAGCATGCGGTCGTGGCACTTGCGCTGGAACTTCTCGTCGCCGACCGACATCGCCTCGTCCACGAGGAGGATGTCCGGGTCGACGTCCGTGGCGACCGCGAACGCGAGCCTCGCCGACATTCCCGTCGAGTACGTGCGGATCGGCGCGTCGATGAACTCCTCGAGCTCCGCCCACTCGACGATGCGGTCGAGGCGCAGCCGCGTCTCGGCCCGCGTGAAGCCCAGGAGGGCGCCCTGGAGCATCACGTTCTCGCGGCCGGTCAGCTCGCCGTGGAACCCCAGCCCGAGCTCGAGGATGGGCGCCACCCGGCCGCGCACGACGACCCTTCCCTCCGAGGGCGGCAGCACGCGGGAGATGACCCGAAAGAGTGTGCTCTTGCCCGCGCCGTTGCGGCCGATCACCGCGACCCGCTCACCGGGCGCGATCGAGAGCGTGATGTCCGACAGCGCGGTGAAGTCGTCGTAGAACACGCGGCGCTGGATCTTCCGGATCGCGTACTCCTTGAGCGAAAAGATCCGCTCCCGCGGAATCTGGTACCGCAGCACGATCCCCTCGAGCCGAATCGCCTCCGACACGCCTGCCTCAGCTCCAGTACGCCATGCGGTCGGTCCGGCGGCAGAAGTAGACCCAGCCGCTGACGAGCACGACGGCCGACAGCGCGAGCGACACGAGGACGAGGCTCGCCGCCGGGATCGTGCCGTCGTAGATCGGCTTACGGAAGACCTGCACGAGGTAGTACATGGGGTTGAGCCACAGCGCGACGCGGAACCGCAGAGGCACGATCGACGGGTGGTAGACGATCGGCGTGAGGAAGAACCACGTCTGGACCAGCACGGTGTACATCTCGCGCACGTCGGAGAATCTCGACGTGACCGTGAAGAGGATCAGCGAGGCGCCGGCGGCGAAGAGCGTCGTGATGAAGATCGACACGGGCAGGAAGACCCAGGTGGCGTGGAGCGGGAACCCGGTCGCCGCAATGATGAGGATGAGCGGGACGAGAGACAGCGCGAGGTTCACCAGGCCCCCTCCGACGACGGCCGCGACGAAGACCGAGCGGGGGATGAACGTCCGCTTCGCCATGTCGTTCGAGGACTGG
>Ga0070665_100004477_pt1 | contig 14675 bp, 19 predicted proteins | sample KBSS13metaG_FD_65862 | JGI IMG/M metagenome (GOLD analysis project Ga0070665, IMG submission 65862) | Switchgrass rhizosphere microbial communities from Kellogg Biological Station, Michigan, USA - KBS S1-3 metaG | ecosystem: Host-associated > Plants > Roots > Rhizosphere > Soil ... | reverse complement strand
GTCAGCAACTACCACCGCAACGAGCGAGGCGGTCGCAAGATGATCGGGATCACTTCGACGACGGATACATGCAGCCGAGGACATCACGCGAATCGCCTCCGAATACCTGGTCTGCCGCAACAGTGAAACGGGTGACCATGCTGCTGCTCGTGGTCGCGGCAGTAAGTGGCGTGGTCGGATGGACACTGAGAACTCTCGGCCACCCAAGCCCAGGAGCCGAAACTGCGGCAACCCAGGAGCTCAACACGGCGAAACACCAAACGTGTGGTGGTTATCGGGTGCTCAGCAATCAGTGGTCAGCGGCATACCGCGCATGGCTGGCGGCCGTGCCACAACCGCTTTCGATGAGCGACCCTGTCACCCAGGCCGAGACAACCAGATTCGACAATGTCGCGAGAGGCATAGCTGAGCAAATGATCTCCTCTGTTACTCCTCATACGCCCAACGACCTTCGCAACGCAATAACCAGCGCCGGCGCCGCGGTTAACTCCCTCGCCATGAGCCACAGCCAACAGACGCCTGGCCCAGGCGAGAACGCCGCGGCCGCCCGGGCCGCCGTTGACCGCGCAAACCACGCTTGCGATATCGCCTAGAGCACAGGAAACACACCATGCCACTTCCCACGCCAGAACTTCAGGCGAAATGGCGACGCCATTTTGCGGACAATCTGCACGGAACAGATCGCGAGGTCGACGCCGCCACCAAGGCAGCCATGGCCGCCTTAGTGCGCGGTGAACCCGATGATCGCATTCGCGCCGCAGGCTTCGCGGCAGTCACCCGGCTGCGCGGCAAGACCCGGCCAGTAACCAGTCCAGCTCGTAATCCGGCAGTACCGCCATCGCCAGCGATCCTGCACCTCGATCCCGAAGAATGGCAGGGGCCATCTCAGAGCCCGACGCCACATCACCCATCCAGAACCGCCGGCCCCACCGGGTCGAAGCCCGGACGCTCCCAGCAGTTCTCTGGTCCCACATCGGCGGTAGCGCGGGCGCCACTGCCCAAGGATCCTCGCACGAACCGGCATCAACCACAGCCAGCCGGGGGCAATCCGACGCAGGTTAAGAACGCCATCTCGACCAGCATTCGCGGCACGGCACGCGCCGTGCAGCAACGTACCGTCGGCATGCAGCAGTCACAAAAGGAGATCCTGTCGTTCCGCGTGCACCAATTCGATGCAGCCGGTAACCCGCTCGATCCGAAGCCGGTCGAGTTGCGCGCCCCTTTGATCGGCGGGGGTATCAGCGGACAAGTCAACGAGGGCGACGAAGTCGAAGTCAGCGGCAAATGGCACAAGGGCACACTGCGCGCAGCCGTGATTGTCAACATCTCCACCGGCGCCCAAATATTTGGGCAGTCCTCTGCCAAGATGCGCAAGCGGATACTGCTGACAATTGCCGGCGTCCCCGTCTTTTTCGCCCTCTTTTTCGGCGGTTTCGCTCTCTTCGCTTCGTGCCAGCAGCGGCAATTTGACGAACACGGCGTACGCATGCAACAAGAAGGCCACAAAAATTATTGCGAAAGTCTGCAGAAGAACGGGATGCGCCTGGATGCTGAATGCCGCGAAATCCTCGGGGTTGGATAATGTCTGAACACACGTCCGTTCATGCGGAGCTCGTGGGCCGCCCGTGGTCTATAGGTCATTGGGCGCGGCGCCCCGGAAACGGGCGGAGCTGCTGGCCGGTCGTACCGCGTTTCAATGCGCATCGTGGAGTTGTCGACGTCCCCAAACGGGGGACGCGATGGTAGCGGATTCCGTCACGACGGACAGGGTCGAGTACCTGCAACGCTGTGGTGGGTTGCCGCCAGCGCCGACGCCGCCGTATGGCGGTGGAGATCCAGCTTCACGTCGACTATTACACGTGCGTGGTATCGGGCGCCCCGACACCGACCGGCAAGCCGCATTGGACAGAAGTGAACGGTGGCGCCCGCCGACGGCTGAATTGATTACTGGACTGTACGGCTATCGAATCCCGCTCGCCTTCAGGGTGCAGGGATCGCGTGATGGCGTCGCGATCAGCTTCGGTACGTGGGCAACCAAGGCAGCGACCGATCAGATGCAAGCGACACGGATAAGCATCATCGCATCGGTGCTGCAGGGCCTATATCCGATCGTCGATGCCGTCGTGCCGTCCACGATCACGACCCGTGCGTGGCCCCACGGCGGCATCGCATTGGGCGTCCCGGCGCCCCGCGGACTCGACCAAAACGATCGCGCAGCACCCATCGACCGCGTAATCCGCTCGCTTGGCGGCACCGAATGGGAACTCCTGGTCCTGGCGTACCCCGCGTCAGAAGGCGCCATCGGTCAGCAGCGCGACTCGATCCTCAACGAGATTCGTGCGGTCTCAACGGCATCGCAGAACGAACGTGCGCCGAGTCCTCTGACCGAGCAGTATGTGGACCTGCTCAAAATCGCGTTGGCTTCTACTGGCGACGGCATGGCAACCGGGGCCTGGCGCACCGCCGTCTATTTGCTCGGCAATCCCGACAGCTACCCACGCCTCGCGAGTGCGTGGCGAAGTGTGATGTCTGGCGCAAAATCGCTGCCCGAACCCGTCCGAACAACCGTAGACCTTCCACCCATCAGCGAGCTCGCCCGCCTGTGGGCGCTGCCGGACGGAGACGGTCCGACGCCGCCGGGTCATTACCGCCGACCGTTCGAGTACCAAACGCTGCTATCCACAACGCAATTGGCAGACTGCATTCACTTGCCCGAGCTAGAAACGCCCGGCTTCACCGTGCGACCCGCACCCACATTCTCGGTATCGCACCCACCACCCCAGGGCAACCGAAAAACAGTCGACATAGGGGAGATCTTGGTCCATCGGCGGACCACCGGTCTGCCCTACAGAATCGAAGTCGACCAAATGACACGCCATGTATTCGTAGCCGGCCTTACCGGCTCCGGCAAGACGAACACGTTGATGTACATGCTGGGACAGGCGGCCGCGGACGGAGTGCCGTTCCTGGTTATCGAGCCGGCGAAAACGGAATATCGAGAACTCCTGGGAAACAAAGACATTGCCCGCCAGCTGCGCGTGTTCACCGTGGGCCGCGAGCAGGTCGCACCGTTACGGATTAATCCGTTCGAGGTGGCACCGGGCGTCGATGTGTCCACGCACCTTGACTTACTCAAGGCAGTGTTCACCGCCAGCTTCGCGCTGTGGATCCCGTTGCCACAGGTACTTGAGCAGTGTCTCGTCAACCTCTATACCGAACGGGGCTGGGACTTCGGGTCGAGCCAGCATCCACCCGGCGGCGCAACGGGATCACCGGCGGTACCCCGACTCGCCGATCTAGTCGCCGCCATCGAGCGGACCGTGCCGACACTCGGCTACAAGGGTGAAACGACCCAAGAGATCACGGCCTCACTAACCACGCGGCTCAACGCATTACGGCGCGGAGCTCGGGGCCTGATGCTCGATGTGGAGCGATCCATCCCGATGGCGGAGATCTTGCGGCAACCCACCATCATTGAACTCGAAGCGCTCGGCGACGACGCGGACAAGGCATTCATGATGGGCCTGCTGTTGATTCGCCTCTACGAGCACCGCCGAGCCGCCCACGCTGCAGCCCTAGCTGCTGCGGCCAAACGAAACAAACCAGCGCCGCCGCCAGGTCGACTGCGCCACATCGTCGTCATCGAGGAAGCCCATCGGCTGCTCGGCTCAGAGCGCAAACAAACCGACGCGTGGACTGCCGACCCGAAAGGCGCTTTCGTCGACGCATTCAGCCAAATGCTGTCCGAGGTTCGCGCCTACGGGCAGGGCATCATCATCGCCGACCAAGTCCCCGTACGGCTTGCGCCCGACGTCATCAAGAACACGAACCTCAAGATTGCGCACCGCCTCGTCGCCGGCGACGACCGGGAAACGATGGCCAAGGCGATGTCCATGAAGGAGGAGCAGGCGGCCCAGCTGGCCGTGCTTCCCACCGGACGTGTCGCCGTATTCAGCGAAGGCGACCAGACGCCCGTCATCGTTCAAGTACCTCAGGCGAAGGACCGCTCTACCACGGTGGCCATCGACGACGCCGCCGTGGCGACCGCGATGCGCACCTGGCGCCGTGACCCTGCGGTCAGTAAGGTCCTCACGATCAGCGTTGCGTGCCGCGGCGCCTGCGCCAACCCGCAAGCCTGCCGGGAAGCTACGGTCCTCACCGAACTGCCGGACGCGAAACTTCTCGCCACGCGGCTATGGCAGACCACGCTTGAGCACCCAGACGGGATCGACGCGGTATGGCCCGACTTGAGAACCTTTGTCGCAGCTCAGCTCGCGGGCACGAGCGGACCTACTTCCCCACGGGCTGGCACCGACCCGCTCGATCTGAAAACCCGCGTCCACAGCTTCGCGCTCCACGCCATGGCGACCATCACGGCCCGCCGGGCCATACAAGGCGGGTGGACGTCGACAGAGGTCGCGCGCCTGGACAAACTCTTCGGGGCGATAGTAGACGAGCGAGTCACGAAAACGGGCAGGTGGTTGGGAGCCACCAAGGCGCGCAAAGACCTCCTTGATGCTGCGGAACGGCTTCAGCGCCGAAAATTCGATCCGTTCCCGCTGTGCGAGAGGATATGCGATGACCGTCGCTGCCCTTATCTTCATGGCATCCTCGACATCCGCACCGCGCCACGCCACCTCACTGACGTCGGTTCGCCCGCCGGTGAAGAACTTATTGCCGCAGCGACCAGGCTCGCCGATGACCTGATTGAGACTTCAGTAGACGCGCCAGACGGCGCCGAACCGCTCGCGCATGCGCGATACCGGGCCGTTGCCTGCGCCGCGCAACTCCTGCGCTGCAGCACAGACCACCCCCACCACGGAGCCAAGCGGGTGGTCGAAGCGCTCACCGCGGCGGGCTGGTCCTTCTGACAACGAAAAGGAGATCCGATGACGCCACGCTCAGTCTTCGATACGACGCCAGGCGGAAAGCAACTGTACAACTTGATCAGCGAGTACAGGTGGCAGCAAGCTGCTGAACAGCTGAACGGCTGGAACCGCGAAGGAATCAGTGCCGCTCTCAACGAACTGCGACCGCGCCAGATTGAATCGCTGTACCTCGGCGCTATCGCCAATGACAAGGTCGGCGAAAAAAGCAATATCGCTCAGGTAGCGCTCGGCTCCTCCCCCGAACTAGCGAAAGCGCGTGAAGCGGTGGTGGCGAAAGGGATCTCCATGAAGGAGTTCGTCGACTACGAACTCGTACACCGAACCCGCGGCGAGACAATAGATAAGTATGGATTCGGACGCTACTGGGAGATCCGGAGCGTCGATCGTTCTCTCAAAGATTCACCACATTTGGATCATCTTTATATGGAAGTTGATAACACTGTCTACCTACACGAAGGTGGGTTTGTTGGCACCAAGGCTGAGAATACGGGTCGCAAGGTCGCCGAGTTCACCCCGCCGGGCACCTTCGGCGCGTTGACAGGTCTTGCTGCGCGCGGCTTGGGAGCGGACGAGAAAACGATCCAGGCAGTTCAACAGATCACAGACCTCGGGGGCGACGTACTCGGAGGTGTAGCCGGAATTAGTGCCCAACGAGCTCAGTACAACGCGGTTCAATCGACACGGTCTGGGCCAGTAGCCGCTGAAGTGAGACCCCAGGAGAAGGCCGGTACGAAACAAGGTGTTTCCCCCGCCCCCGCTACCCGCTCCGAAACCAATAGACCCCAAACGCAACGAGCGAGTGCAGGTCCCGTCATGACAGGCGGGGCGCCGCCCTCGCCCGCAGCGCCCAGGGGCGAGGTCTCCATAGAGTTATCTTCCGCACGGGTCGGCAACGCGCCGAGTTCTCTCACCTCGGCGCCGGCTGATGTGGGAGACAAGGCGTTCAAGGCGCGATTGACGCGCGATGTTGAGAACGTGATGCGCGCGAATATGCGGAACACCATTGGTTCTGGCGGTGAGGCGGCCGCTCAAATCACCGCGGGCACAACCACCATGGATTTGAACGCCATTAAGACCAACTTCCCCCAGCTCGACACGGCTTCCCGACAAACATTTGCGTCGGTGAAGGCCTTCGGCGTTGGCAAACCGCTTGACGATTCGGTCATCAAACGCTACGACAACGAGTTGCAGTCACTGCGGACGTCGGAGGAGCCTGGCGTACCAACGAAGCTAGGTAAAGCGGTCAACCTTATTGCGACCCATCGCGACGCCTTCCAAGCATCCGGTTCCTGGCCAACCGGACTTGCAAGAGATGCGACGCCAGAGCAGATCGCAAAATTCATCAACCAGCAAGGCGTCCTTGCCATTCCCGCTGACCACGTCAAGGCGGTTCAGACCGCTGTTGCCGTAAATGCCCAAAATAATCCGGAGGCCTATGGGCTCACAAAAGGCCCCGGGTTGGAGAAGGGCATCGAGCGCCTCACCGCGCGCGTGCAGTCGCTGGGGCTGACATCCGGCGAGATCGCAGCCATAAGCAAAGAGGTTCACGCAAATTCGGCGCCCACTACTCGGGAAGCCGACTTAGCCAGTACCCCCAAGGTCCGAGTCGCCACCGAATCGAAACCGGACTTCCCGAAAATACGTGTATCCACGGACCCGAAAATGCGCATATCTACCGAAGATAGTGGCAACCACGAGCATAGTCGCGCAGAATCCGAGCTAGGCGATCTGCAACCGCAACTGCGTCAACGCCAAGCCGCTGCGACCCAAGCTACATCAACACCGAGCACGCCGGCAGGACAGGGCGGCGCCAAACCGCCACCGACGGCCCCCGTCACCGGCGGCACATCAACACCGAGCACGCCGGCAGGACAGGGCGGCGCCAAACCCCCACCCACCCCGCCACCGAAGCCCGATGATGTGAGGACAGCGCCCAAGCAGGACGGCCCCAAGTCGGCGCCGTCTCCGCCGACAGTAAGAAGCACGCCATAATGCGCACATACCAAGGAAGAAACCGCGCCAAAGGGAAATCTATTGTTGGGCTGGCTATGAACGCATTTCGCCGCAACCAAGGTGCAACTTCATTGCTAGACATGACCGACGCAGGGTTATTCATCGTGTCCGACGAAGCGTCCTCGAAACGCGTCGTGGCGAAGAATGCAAACCACGCCGAGCGCCGCGACGCTGGGGTGATCTGTGAAACGATGGCCGGATGATAAGCGGCAAAAAAGACCCCGATGAACTGATCAATGTGAACATTAGAGTCACGAGGCGTTCAGCAGAATGGTTGGCCCACTTCCTCAACGAGTATCTCGAGGACCTGCCCCAAGGCGCTGTACCCGAAGGCCACGAGATCATCATGCATCTTTGGCCTGTTGTGATGGCCGACGAAACCGTCGAGGACAACCCCTAAAGCGCAACGCACTCGTATGGCTTGCTAGACAACAGCTCTCGCGCGCACATAATTGATTGAAAACTTTTGCGGCAGCCGACATGCCTGGATACCGCCCGACTGTATAGCGAGCCGCGGATTGGTTGACATAATTTGCAACTAGCGCGGGAAGCAGTGCAGCAGAGGCTCACGTTTCGTGGATGATGTAACGATTATATCCGGCGCTGATTATGTTGGGGGACAGCATGATTCGGATGCCATTGCCGCTGACATGATCTTCAGCTTCACGCGAACGATGGTAGCGCAGCGAATCCGGGATCGACCTAGCAGTACGGGCAACGTGGTATGCCCACGCGCGCACACGCGACAACGGATGATCGCGGAACTGCAGGTCGAACCGCGGGTCGTCGCCCGCGTGAAAGGGGAGTCGTCCCTCGAGCCCGGTGAAACTGGGCGAAACACGCTGGGTGCAGCATTATTGGACCGCTAAAACCGTCACAGGACGTATTGAATGTACCAGTGGCTCAGGCCACTGCTGCGAAACTGCGCGCCTCGTGATGTCGGTCCCGTGGCGCGCCGGCAAGGGTCATAGCCCTTCGATCTCCACCCATCCCCCTTGAACAACTCTCCGCGATGCACAGCGAGGGTGTTCGTCATCGCGGTGCCGCTGGCGCTGCCGACGGTAGCCAAGCTTTTCCTGGGCAGGCGTACTGTCATGGATAATGACGATTATCCATGAAGTGGGGCAAAAGCTGCTGGCGCACGGCATGATTAGGTTCACGATAGCGTCACAGTGACGTAGTGACCGTATGCCAGCGATAGGCGGACAATGCGCCGAAACCGCAATCCTGTGGTGGTTGTGTTTGGCGCTGGCAAGGATCCTGCTGGATCACCGACGGCCACGACGCGGGCGCAATCTGGTCGTCTCGGTGTGCATCATGATTTAGGTCGCCATCACCGACACTGGCTTAGGTTGACCATAGATAAGTTATCGCCACTCGAAATATCTTGGGCGACAACAAAACTAAATATAGTCGATCTCGATATCGCGGCGGCCGTTGACGTAGCGGTTTGAAATCATCACCGTGCCCGCCGCGGTAACGACCTCGATACAGTCAACTCCCAACACTCTTTTCACGCGCTGACCCAGTCGCTGGGCGGCTTCATCGAGCATGGTGCAGCCCGCGATTTTAGCGCCGACGGCATCGATATCGACGAACAATCCCATCGTCTCCTTCAGTCGCTCGGCACTTACACCATATCATTACGTCACTGTGACGTAATGATATGGTGTAAGCCAAATGCAGGCACGGTGCTCCGTGGAGCGGATGGCCAGCGATGGTTCTGGACCGAACGGTGGCGGTCGAGTTGATCGAGATGACACAGACGACGCTGAGTCCCCCACCGGTAGCGGATGAGCCCCGACGAGGTACTTACATTTACGTCACGGTGACGTATTAAACGCGCCTGAGCCAGTACTCGAACTCGTAGCGCAACAGCTTGGAGGGACGCGCTGGCGGCCGCCGAGCCGTTTGATATCGGGATGCTTACCCGGATCACGGATGCAGCCGCGGTCGAGGAGGCCGACACACGGGGCCTCATCGCGGTCGAACGCATCGATGACCGCGCGGAAGTGCGCGTTGCGCATCCCCTATATGACGAGGAACGCAGAAGACGCGCCCCACCGACTCGGCTGCGGCGCCTGCGGGGGCTCATAGCCACTGAACTCGGCGCCGCCGACGACTGTTGTCACCGACTTCTGTGTAAGGACTCGGCACTCGACATTGCCGAACGGCTGCCACGTGAGGCGGTGTCCCAGCACACAGAAAGTCGAGTAACCACCTACTCGCATCACCATGTAGCCGGTAGTTAAGCATCGAATCGACAGGCGACCGCGACAGCGCCTGCGGAGTGGAAATGGAGAAATGACCATGATGACGTTCAGAACCGCAACGAGTACTGCCAAAGGCGCTGGGCGCGTTGCCACATTAGCGATCGCGTTAGTAATCGGCGCTGGACTGGCCCCGACGGCCCACGCCGATCCCACAGTGCCTGACCAACCCCAGTGCGTCGATAACTCCGGGGGTCTCCCGTCCGCTGGCGAGCAGGTGACATGTGGATTTCCGGTTGAGAACAGGGATGACGTCCCATACAAAAACATCACCGTGACGCTCGGTCTACCGCGTTCCAACGGCTCCCCAAAGGCGACAAAATATGTGAGCAGTAACGGCACTTTCGACGGAGACAAAGCTGTGTTCCGCCGCGATGTCCTCAACCCTTCTGAGATATTCGTGGCAACGCTGGTTTTCACGATCAAGCCGAACACTCCTGCCGAAACCAGGCTCAATGCCATCGGAGGCTACGGTTTCACCAGACCCAACGGAACCGTGGGAGGAGTTGACGGCGGCTACACTGTGGTGGTCTTCGCACAGTAATGCCCTCAGATCCGCGGGAGCCGCTGGGATTGCCACCACTGGCTCCGAACCACGTTGGGCGCGATGGTCAATTAAACATTGGTGCCAGGTCCCCTGCAGCCGATGTGGGTGGCGGGCCGCCCCGATCCATGCAGTTTGGGTGTTCTTATTCCAGTTGACGGTCAATGTCACTTCTGTTGCTGCCGCGTATGCTTCGTGACAATCAAGGGGAGCCGTCGCTGAACAGTTGATGCCCGGTGGGGTTGGGCAAGAGATCTATCGCGTAGGACATCCTCTGCCGCCCAAACCATCTCGCTGCTCACACGCGGATTACCGCAAAGTCACCGATGCCCTCGAGAGCGCCGAAGTCGTCATCCTGCGTCACTAACGGCAGATGCTTGGATGCTGCAATAGCTGCGATCCATAGGTCGCTGACCCGCATCCGGCGGCCAGTCTCGGCCAGGTGGACGCGCAACAGTGCCCACAGCTGGGCGGCTTCCTCATCTACTGGCAGTGCGGTCATGTCAGCGACAGCGTCCAGCGTTCGAAGACGACGAGCGCGAATCTCAGCAGTCCGCGCAGCCAGTACACCGGCATTTAACTCAGCGAGCGTCACCACCGTCGTCGCTACCTCGTCAGGTATAAGCGATGCTCGCAGTGGCCGCTTAGTCTCACTGGCGATAAACACCGAGGTGTCCAAAATTCCTGCCGCGGGCCGTTCGGTTCTCACAGCTCGCCGAGTTCGTCTGTGGTCTCGCCCGCGAGTTCTGCAAGGTCTTGGCGAAGTCCGGCGTCTGCCTGGCTGGTCTCGAGCCGTTTGACCAGTTCTGCATTCGACAACCATCGACGGCGGCGCGGTTCGACAGCGGCAATAATCGCGACGGGCTCTCCATTCACCGTGATCGTCACCTCCTCCCCCGCCTGAACTCGGCGAAGGACACCGGCTGTGTCGTTGCGAAGTTCCCGAGAGGCTACGCGCGACATGCTACAACGCATATTTTTCTCGCCCCGAATGACCGGCCCGGACGACGCAACCCCACAACCGATCTCTTGCGGCGTCCACAGCTCCGCGACCGCGTACGGATCACCGCGCTGGGCCGCGAAAGTGGCACAGCGCCAAGGATCCTGGTCGGAACTGTGCCAGCGTTTTGACCTTACGGCGGCGGGACAGCACCCTCCGACGACCCATGCTCGCCTCGCGCCGTCGACACTCGGCCGCCGAGAAATTGGTGCAAAGAGGGTCGGTACACAGCGCATAGGCTCGATATATGCCAGCCAGCACGCGCTCCCGAGCCGGAGTGCGAAACAGGAGGGATGTACCTATGTCTCGAAGTTTCCGCTTCATCGGCGCCGCAGCGGCAACCGGCGCGCTCTTAATCGCCGCGGCCGCACCAGCTGCCGCTTGGCCTACCCCGCTGACCCCCGATCAGACGCAGTACCTGAACGCGGTGCGCGGGACCGGTTTCCCAGGAGACGACGATCAGCTTCTCCTGGCAGGTCTTCAGGCGTGCCGCCAGTTGTATGGAGGTCAGGCGCGGGCAGCCGTGGTCGACGCCACGGCCGCCCAATACGGTGCGAGCCCCGAGCAGGCGAGCGGCCTCGTGAATGCCGCGCGTGGCACAATATGCACTCAAGCACCGGGCTAAGCCTGCGGGCCCGACGGCGCACACTTGCGAAAGTCCGCGCTGCACATGGCGTTTGGCTCGACACTCATCGAACTTCGCTGCGACCCGCGTGTTTGACCTTCGCGGCGCGCGCATCGCAATTTGAGTGGTCTGGTCAGTTCTGACGGCACCGATCCCTAACTGACGGGGCATGCGCCATGACGATCACGCCACCGGGGTCAGGCGTCAAACCTCAACGGAATCGCGGCAACTCGGCCTCGGCATGCGCTGCACGCAACGTGCGCGGGCTCCACAACGTTCTCAGCGTGGTGTTATTCATGATCCAGGTCGTGCGATGGCCAGTCACCTACATCAGTTTGCTTGCCATATCGGTGCGCATCGACACTTGCGCATACGAGGCGTGCGGGAGCGAATAGCGGATCACGCCGGCGATTTACCTCGCCGCGCTGTCCGCACCTTTCAGGATGCTCTTCGTCGGCCGCGGCCTATATCTACTCGCCCAACGCAAAATCGTATTCTGGCACCGCTAGCGCGATGACTCGTCCGGGTCTTCATGCACGCGGCCGCGTGGGGCCATAGCCTTCCAAGCCGGCCCGATCTATTCGAAGGGGAGCCGATCTCGGATCTCGCCTACACCGACCGGCTACGGATCGCCCGCAACGAATCGGCATCGCCGCGGCGGCGAGGGTAACGCAGACGTCTAGTTGCGTGGGTCTGGCCCTTGCGGCGGCGTGCTGTGCTGTCCCCGCTGAGGCGGCGGATTCCACTGCGGTGGCCGGGGAGGAGGCGCAGCGCCGTGGTTTGGAGGCCAGCCCGCATGGGGCGGCGGGTACGGCGGCCGCTGATCTGACTGCCATCCGGCTGGCGGGTATCCGCCCGGTCCATGCCACCCCGTCGGCGGCGGATACTGCCCTCCCTGGTAGGGCCCCTGGGAGGGAGGCCACTGCTGCGGTGGCCATCCAGGCGGAGGCTGTCCAGGTTTCCCGGTGTTGCGCGACCGCATCACGAGGATGACGACGGCGATAGTGACCAACGCGATCGGCACCGCCATGTACCCGATTGCGCGGAAGGGATGGCTACCGGCGTCGGGGCCAGCCACGAAGATCAGATCAACAGGCACCCACCAATTGTGCGGCAACATCGAGTAACCTGCGATCCTCAACCCGAGGCGGATCGAGAAGCAGCAAGTAGTCGCAGAAATCCAGACATGTTTAACGTGATGGCCGCAACGGCCGACAGTCCCCGCGGCAGGTGGTGCTGGATATTGCAAACCTTTCGTTCACACGAACCGACGATGTTTGTGTGAGAGCAATCAGGGGCCTTTGAGTTCGACGATGCGGTGGTTGCCGCCGTCGACGACATACACCTCGCCCGCTTCGGTCACCGCAACGCTGATCGGATCGTTCAGTCCGTCGAACGGCAGCACGGTGGGTTTGTCTGCGCCCGCCGACAGTCTCATTACTTGGTTACGTTGTCCGTCAACCACATACACATCGCCAGCGCTATCGACCGCGACATCGCTCACGCTCTGCAGGTCCGTGAAGGGCAGTTCCTTCGGACTGGTCGCCCCTGGGGCCAACGCCAGCACACGTTTGAGGACTTCGTCACCCACATACAGCGTGCCCGCACTGTCGGTCGCCATGCCTCCGAGACCGTCGACGTCCTGAAAGGGCATTACTTCAGGCGCGGTCGACCCTGGTGCGTCCTTCACCACGTGAATGGGAATACAGCAGCCGCCGCCCGGCACCTCGCCACCGCCGGTGACGCCGTATACATTCCCCGCGTCGTCCAGTGCCAAAATGTCGCCCCGAATACCGATATAGGGCATCGGCAGCGCGGTCTGCTGGTCCGAAAGGGGCGCCAGCTTCAGCAGACGACCGTGCAGCGGCCCGTCGCCGTTGACCCATACCGCGCCGGCGGGCCCGGCGAGCAGAGTGCTGCGCGTAAACGGCAGTGTCTTCTGGGTTTTCGACGCGGCCTCCCACTTGATCACCCGGTTGCCCGTCGAGCCTTCGCCCGGCGTGATGTCGGTGATATACACATTGCCCGCCGAGTCCACCACGACCTTGTCGGGCCGTTCCAAGCCCGTGAACGGGATCACGCTCTGCGCAACGGTCGCCGCGACAGCAACGCTTAGCGCGAACCCCGAATAGCAACTACTCATAGCCGCCTCGTTCACCGAGCAAGCCCGTGCCAGCGTTAAGACCGCCACTGCCCGCGGCAGCACCGCAAACCCGGTGCACCCTCCGCTGGTTGGCTTTTCGCCCGCAATCGAAGACGCCAAGGCGTCGACAACGGCCGCGCTCACAGTTGCGATCACTGTGTTGTTCATGTGAGTACTGTGCCCGAACGAGCCCGCCTCGGCCTATGGGGCGTTTGCCTCATATTTGCCTTGAATGCGGCGGTCGGAGATCAGCTGCCCGAGGAAGATGATCCGAAGGCGGGAGGGCCGCGTGCTCGACACCTGGCAGTCGCGCGTTAGTGCCCGACGACTCGACGTCGATGACTAAAGGCGGCGAGATGGCGGCTGCCCGAGGGACACCGCCGCGTGAACTACTCGACGGTCTCGATGAGGTTGCGGTACTAGTGATCCCCAACTTCCGTCTGCCGCGACCCACCCCGCACAGCCTTGCGCAGCGGGCTTCACGTACCTGCTGGAGCCACGATGACGCGCATGGCCCACTGGGAGCGAGCGACCGTGACATAAGCGCCAGGTCCGTCCAAGCATCGGTCTACGCACTACATCGACGGCAGGAGTCTCAGCAGATGGTCAAGTCCACCGACGGAACCTATGATTGCGCGTTCGACGCCGTAACCGCGATCGCCCGACGCACAGGCTCGTTGCCGCGAATCTCCGGTAACGCTGTTATGTCACAGCGTGTCCCGGCGATCCACGATGATGTGCAGAAGCAGAAGCGTGCGACACCCGGAGCGTCGTCGGACCCGGCAATCCCGGACCGAGTGCGTACCTTTCTTGATGGACGCCTCGCTGCGCTGGACGCCGTGACGGCGGCCGCATACCGTTGCCCGTAGCCGGTCGACATCTCCGCGCTATGTGTAGAAGCAGAAACACTATGCGCAGCAGAGACTCTCAGTAAGTCGTCGGATGACCACAGTCGGGCACGCCGCCCCTTTCTGTATACGGCGGTGTCACTCGATCGCGTCGGCGCTGTCCTGGATGGCCGGCCTGATTCGAAGCGCCAGATTGTGTGGTCGAGATGAATCACGTTCCAACCCTTGGCTTCTGCTACCGAAAATACTAGCCGCGCGGCGGGACCACCTAGGGGACATTGTTTATGGGGATGCCATCGAAGACGGCCCAGGGCACGGTGATCGCTAGGAGGCCGTGCGGGCC
>Ga0070665_100004474_pt1 | contig 14678 bp, 10 predicted proteins | sample KBSS13metaG_FD_65862 | JGI IMG/M metagenome (GOLD analysis project Ga0070665, IMG submission 65862) | Switchgrass rhizosphere microbial communities from Kellogg Biological Station, Michigan, USA - KBS S1-3 metaG | ecosystem: Host-associated > Plants > Roots > Rhizosphere > Soil ... | reverse complement strand
CACGCGCAGCTTGCCCGCATAGTAACGCAAGTGAGGCCGTCCGCGGCGTACGCGTCGCAGACACCAAAGAACAAACCAGCGCCGGCCATCCCACGGCAGCAACGCCCAAAGCGTTTTTGTATGTTCGTTTGCGCGCCTGCGCGAGGCAACTCGCGCAGGCGCGTTTTTTTACGTAGTCATCACGCTCCGCCGTGATGACAATCGGTTGAGAGAGACGAAACATCGTGCACCATCGCCGCGCGTCGCTCAAAGATTGATTTGCGTCTCGGCCGCACTCAACGAATGGCGTCACGGGGCCCGTGACGCCTACGTTGAAAACGAAAGAAACACTAATTACCACTAATCTTCGCTAATAATGGTTAGCGGTTATTAGCGTTGATTCGTGTTGCTGCTTTCCTTTCTTCGTCGTGCCGTCGTGCCGTTGTGGTTTGTTTCTGATTGCCGAGATTCGTGTTCGACCACGACGGCACAACGACACGATGGAAGAGACGGATCAACAAGGCTTGTTGCGTGGAAGCGTCGGCGCGCGGCGCCCGGCCCTCATCCGGTTTGCGGGCACCGACGCGGAGCGTTGGTCGGCAAACCACCTTTTCCCCAGGGAGAAGGGTGCGCTTGCTTAGATCTTGCCGTCGTCGGTTTTGTTCGACGCCTTGAGTACGACGACCGAGCAAGGCGTGACGTCGTACGTGCCTGCTGCTGTCGGCGCCCATTCGGCTGCCGGGGCTGCGGTGTCGAAGACCAACTCCCACTGGTGCTTGCTGCCCGTGGCTGGCAGCACGAAGGGGATCATCACGTCGTGGTCGGCGTTGAACATCACCAGCACAGTATCGCCAGTGATGTCTTCGCCGCGCTCATCGACGTCGAGCGCTGTGCCGAAGAGTTGTACTCCCAGGCAGCGGACAAACGGCGAGTTCCAGGCTTCGATCGACATTTCCTTGCCGTCGGTCCCCACCCAAGCGATCTCGCGGTTGGCGCCACCTTGCAGTTGCTGGCCATGAAAAAAGCGGCGTCGATGGAACACCGGCTGCTCGTGGAAGAACGCAATCACCCGTCGCGTGAAATTCAGCAGCGACTTCTGCGCGTCGCTCAGTTCCCAGTTAAGCCACGAGAGTTCGTTGTCCTGGCAGTAGACGTTGTTGTTCCCTTTTTGCGTGTGGCCGATCTCGTCGCCACCGAGCAACATCGGCACGCCCTGCGAGAGCATCAGCGTAGCGATGAACGCGCGTTGCTTCTTGGCGCGCAATTCCAAAATAGCCGGGTCGTCGGTCGGTCCTTCGACGCCGCAATTCCAACTGATGTTGTCGTCGGACCCGTCACGATTCTCTTCGCCGTTGGCCTCGTTGTGCTTCTGGTCGTACGAGACGAGGTCGGCCAGACAGAAGCCATCGTGCGCGGTGACAAAGTTGATGCTGGCGTGCGGCCGGCGGCTGCTCCATTCGTAGAGATCGCTCGAACCGCAGAACCGCGTGGCGAATTCCGACGCGACGCCGCCGTCGCCTTTCCAGAAATGGCGAATGCAGTCACGGTACTTGCCGTTCCATTCCGACCACAACGCCGGAAAGTTACCGACCTGGTAGCCGCCGGCGCCCAGGTCCCACGGCTCGGCAATCAGCTTGACCTGCGAGATCACCGGGTCCTGATGAATAATGTCGAAAAAGGCGCCCAGCTTGTCGACGTCGTGCAGCTCGCGGGCCAGCGTGCTGGCCAGATCGAACCGGAACCCGTCGACGTGCATGTTTAGAATCCAATAACGCAGGCTGTCCATAATCAGTTGCAGCACGCGCGGGTTACGCATGTGAAACGTATTGCCGCAACCGGTGAAGTCCATGTAGTAGCGAGGATCTTCGGGCGATGTGCGATAGTAGCCGGCGTTGTCGATGCCGCGGAAGGACATCGTGGGCCCCATCTGGTTGCCTTCGGCCGTGTGGTTGTAGACCACGTCGAGAATGACCTCGATGCCGGACGCGTGCAGATTGCGGACCATGGTTTTGAATTCACGGACGCCATCGGCGGCCGATTCCGTCGCCGTGTAACCCGACTCTGGCGCAAAGAAGCCGAGCGTGTTGTAACCCCAGTAGTTGACCAGGCCGCGCTCGACCAGATTACGATCGTCGACGTGCTCGTGGACCGGCAGCAACTCGACGGCCGTGATGCCCAGCTCTTTCAGGTACTTGATGCTGGCCTCTGACCCAACACCGGAGTAGGTGCCGCGTTGTTTTTCCGGCACGTCAGGATTGAGCTTCGTAAAGCCCTTGACGTGCATCTCATAGATGACTGTCTTGCTCCAGGGAGTTTGCGGCGACCGATCATCTCCCCAGGTAAAGGCTTCGTCGAGCACCGCGGCCAGCGGCGCAAACGGGGCGCTATCGCGCTCATCGAACGAGAGATCGGCCGTCGGATCGCCAACCTTGTAGCCCCACATTTCGTCGCACCACTTCGTCTCGCGCGCCAGCGCCTTGGCGTAGGGATCGAGCAAGACTTTGTTGGGGTTGAACCGATGGCCTTTCGACGGTTCATAGGGGCCGTGGACGCGGTAACCGTAAATCTGGCCGGGCAACACGTCTGGCAGATAGGCGTGCCAGACCATGTCGGTGGTGTCTTCCAGCACGACCTTTGCGCTTTCGGTCGTCGCGTCGGCCGAGTCGAACAGGCAAAGCTCGACTTTGGTGGCGTTCTCCGAGTACAGCGCGAAGTTGACGCCGCTGCCGTCCCAAGTGGCGCCCAATGGATAAGGGCGTCCTGGCCAAATGCGCTGCGCGGTCATGGATTCTCCCTGAGGACTTGGCGGCTCTTTTCCATCAAGTTGTCGAGCCGGTGGACCAGTTCGTTGATTTCGGGCGATGGATCTTCGATGTCGGACAATTTTGCTTTGAGCGCCGCTAATCGCTGCGCCAGATTCGTCGCATGCGCCGCCGAGTTAACGACCATAGCGGTCGACGAGCGCTTTTCCAAAAACAGTCCGCCAACAATTTGCACCGTGGCGGCGATCGGAGGCGCGAGCAGCAGGCCGAGAATGCCCAGCCAGTCGAACATCCCTACGGCGACCAGCAACAGCAGAATCGGATTATAACGGCGGCTACGGAACAGGCGCGGTTCGACGACTAACTCCAATAACAATAGCACCAGCAACGTGTAGATCGCCGCGGCCAGTAGCAGGACCAGGCCGTGATCGCGTCCGGCCAAAATCACGGCCGGCATTGAGATCGCCATAACCGATACCATTGCCAGAAACGCGCCGACATACGGAATCAGCCACATCAAGGCGCCAATTACCGCCGACAACACAGGATAGGGCTGCCCGATCAGGTAGAAGCCAACTCCAAGCAGCAGCCCGGCTGACAGGCTTTGGCCCGCCTCGCGCTGCATGTAAGCGCCTGTGGCGTGTTCGACGGAGCGCCAAGTCTCGCGCGCGCGCTGGCGATAGTCGACTGGCAACAGCGATAGCCAGAGCCGTTCGAAATGGATCCGGTCAATACTCCAGTACAAGCTGAGCACGACGATGATCACAATGTGCAGCAGCGCACCCAAAAAGCTCCAGGCCCCGCCGAGCACGGATTTAATCGTCTCCGAATCCGAATGCAGCACAATGTTTTCGACATCGTCGAGCGTTGGCAGACGGAGCGCCACGGCTTGTTCGAATGGCGAACCATGCGGCCAGGCATCGGTCATGTGGTGGTAGGCGTCTTTGAAATCGGAGTAAAACTGCCGCACCTCGGTTGAAGTGGGAAAGACCAGCGCGATCAAGATGCCGACAAACGCTACCAGCAGCGCAAAGTACGTCAGCAGCAGGGCCGCGATTTTTGGCCAATGCCGCGCCATCAGCCATTCGATCGCCGGTCGCAGCGCGGCCGACGTGCTGAGCGACAAGAAGAATATCAATACCGCGACGCGCAGTTCCACCAGCAACCACAGCACAAATAGCGTGGTCAGCACCAGCGACGTGATGATGGCAATCTGTTTCATGGTTGGTCTTTGGCGGACGCTGCCGCTTGGGCGTCGCGCCGTTTGCGTTCCAGCGCCAGGGCTTCATCAATCCGCGTGGCGATCGCTTCGACGGCGTCTTCCAGGCGGTCGTCCGTCCCGCTGACCGGCGTTTCCTTGTGTCGGACTTGCAGCCGAACATCCTGCACGATCTCTTGCGCCTCGAAACGCAAATCGCTCACCGTGTCTCGACCGACAGGCTGATCAGGCTCCAGCGCCTTGGCGCCAAGGAAAAGCCGTTCCATCAACAATTGAATGATCGCCGCCATCGGGATTGCCAGCACGGCGCCGGTCACTCCGGCCAGCGAGCTGAACCCGGCAATCGCCAGCAACGTGACCACGGGATGGACGCCGACCGAGTGCCCCATGATCCGGGGCACCAGCAGATAATTTTCGCTCTGTTGAATGGCGACTGCTGCGACAAGGACCCAAATGACTTTGTTCGGCTCGATCGACAGCGCGAGCGCCATCGGAGCGATGGCCCCTAGTAGCGGGCCGAACACCGGCACTGCCTCCAGTATGCCAGCGGCAATGCCTAAGATTGGCGCGTGAGGCAGGCCGATGAGGGCGTAGGCAATCAACGACATCACGCCGACGATCAGGCACAGTAATCCCTGCCCGCGAATATAGGCGCCCACTTTGGCGACCATGGCGTCGATCAACTCAGCCGCAGCCTGTCGGCGATCGGCCGGAAAGAACAAGAGCGTCGAGCGGATCGTTTCCTCTTCGTGAATCGTCCAAAAGAAGCTCATCATCAGGACAATCGCCACCGAAAAGCTGCTGACGAGCAGGCCGCTCTTGCTGATCGCCTGGCTCAGCGCGTCGAAGCCTTGCTCGATCAGCAGATCTTCCTGGCCGATCCAGGGAGGGTCCTTCGGCAGACGATCGCCCATCGTTGGGGCCAGCGCCACCAGCTTTTCTCGCACGTCGGCGTAATTCTCGGGCATGGCGCTAAGCAGCGCCTTGGTCTGCTCGATCAGCATTGGCAACGCGACGATGATCGGCACAGCAATCGCGAGCAATAGCGACGAATACAATAGCGGCGCCGCCACGTCACGCCGGAGGCCACGCCGCTCTAACCAGGCCACCAGCGGCTTCAGCGCCGTGCTCAACACGATCGCAATAAACAGAAAGAAAAAGACCCGTCGCGCCTGATACAGCAGCGCGAATGCCCCACAGACCGCGCAGACGACGAGCGTGCCGGCGATGATTCGTCCTGGCGGCCAGCGGTTTTCGACTGGTTCAGTCGCGGTCGACATGCGGTCTCACGATTGGTTTACAAAACAGGTGGTCAGCGTAGTGATCGCGCTACGGAGGGGTTTGAGCCCGCTCACTGGCCGCCGATTGACCGGCCCGGACGCGCCGGCGGTCTCGTTTGACGGCATTCGGAGTGAAACGAGCGCCGGCCGATGGGAAGATGACCGAGCCGCGCTCGCGCGCGTACGACTGCGTGACCTCCGCCCCGAACAGCACAATCTGTGCCGAATAGTATGTCCATAACAGCACGAGAATCAACGAGCCTGCCGCCCCATACGCCGAGGCGACCGCTAACCTGGCCAGATAGACGCCGATCAGAAACTTTCCGGCCGTAAACAAAAAGGCGGTCACCACGGCGCCCACCCACACATCGCGCCAGCGAATGATGACGTTCGGTAGCAACTTGAAGATGCAGGCAAACAAGAAGGTAAGCACAACGACCGACACGCACCAATCCAACGTCCGCCAAGGCCATTCCGGGATCCAGGCGTTCTTCTGTTGCGAAAAGTCCGAGACGCCGGAAATGACCGAACTGATCGCTAACGAACCCAACAAGAATGCGCCGACGCCGACGACCATCAACACGGACCAGACATATTGCAAAAAAAAGCCCATGACGGCGTAGCCGGGTCGTTGCTCCACTTCCCAGACGTTATTCAGCGCTTCTTTGAGCTCCGTAAAAACGCCTGATGCGCCGAACCACAGCGCGAACAGACTCAAGGCCGCCGCATACTTGCCGGCGTGGGGCTGGGCTGCGCTGCGAACCATGTCTTCGATCGCCCGCGCGGCAGCCTCGCTCCCCAGAATGCGCTGCACCTGCTCAAAGACCTGCCCCCGCGCGGCGTGCTCGCCAAAGAACCGGCCGGCGAAAGAAATCGAAATCAGCAGGATTGGCGGAATCGAAAAGATCGCGTAATAGGCAATGGCCGCGCCAACGCGCGTAGCTCGATCTCGCTGCCAATCTACGGCAGCCGAGGCCAGCACCCTGCCTATCGCCCGTAGATCCACGCGTACTTCCTTGCTGTCGATGACCTGTAACGCCGCTGTCGCAGCTTGATCCCAGCAGATTTGGCGCCGCTTGAGACGTTTGGAAAGATTACCACACTCGTTGTGTCAAATTTGATGATTCCGTCGTTTCCGCTCAGCACACCACGTACGTTTTTGCGGCACAATCCGGCCTGATCGGTTCCGCACAATGTCAAACTTTCCGCCGTGTCCGTTGGTTTGGCTACAAATTGGCTGTCAGATTGCGAATCACTTCAGCGGTCCATTCCCATGGCAAACGACGGTCGTCGTTCCGTCAGTGCTCGGCCGGTTCTCCAGCCAGTACATTTCCCCACTCCGACCATCCGCCAGGTTCAGGATCACGTTTCCTTCCGGCGCTATCGTGACCTTGCCCATCACAAACGTGGCCGTCCACTTTGGCAGACCACTGCGGCCGGTCATTTCCTGAACGTCGACCGGTCCTTCGTAAACTACTTGCTCTCCGGCCAGCACGGTTCCGTTTTGGACAGACATTGAAGTTTCTCCTGGTTTGGCGAGTGGTCAGTCCCGACTGTTCTGGGAAAACATTGTTTCGCGCAATTCTTTCGACTACCCTCCTGACATGAAACTAGTCGCACCCTATCCACGCTTGCGCACCAATCTTGCTCACGGGGGAGCCATCATTTTGGCAGCCCTGGCGTACAGCCTCGTGGCCGGTATCGCGGCAATTACTGTCCTGGCTGCTTGGGATGGCGTGTTCGGCACTAACTTTATGGAGCTGATGACGTGGCCTTTCACCATCAAGGGCGCGCTGCTGACAGGGGATGGGATGGTCTGGCTGAGGAGTATTCCAGCGCTGAATGCCGGGAGGGCACAAGAGCCGACGATCCCCAGCTAATCTGCCACCCGCTCCAGCAACACCTTGATACGGTTCCCAGTCCGCACGGCTCGATTCGGCTGCGGTGGTCATGTGCGTCATACCTGGGATCATGGGAACGGGTCGTGCTCGATCTTGCAGTTCGGCAGGACTTTCTGGAGCGCTTCCACTTGGTCTTTTGTCACGGCGCTCTCAGTTACCCTGAGGTGAGTCAAGTTTTTTAGGCCCATCAGCGGTGTAAGATCGCGAATTTGCGTTTCGCTTACGGATAGGGATTCTAAATTCTTCAGTCCAGCCAGGGGGCCGAGGTCGGTAACCTTTGTCTGGTCGAGCCATAGGGATTTCAAACTTTTAAGCCCCGCAAGTGCGCTGATGTCGGCGACCTGCGTGACGTCCAGGTGGAGGTCCTCCAAGTTTTCGAGATGCGCGAGTGGAGCGAGATCGCTGACTTGAGTGTCGCTGAGACTGAGATCCTTGAGGTCGGTAAGTTTCGCAAGCGGCGTTAGATCGCTAAGCGGAAGCGAATCGAGCCGGAGGTATTCCAGCCCGTGGACGCTGGCGAGTGGCGTGATGTCACTTACCTGGGTGTCCGTTAGCTCCAAATACTGCAAGTTGCTTAGTCGGGAGAGCGCCGTGATGTCATGGGTCTCAGCAATCGGTTTGAAAACAGAGAGAACCCTATTGCCTAAGACTTGTTGTGCCAGTCGATGCCACCAAGGTCGGGTCGGCCACGACGGAAAAAGAATGTTTTCTGACTGATCGTAGGGGCCGCCGAGTTCTATGACCTGGAACCCGTCTGCCTCGAGCTGCTCGGCCACTTTCGTTTCATACGCAGACTGCCGTCGTTCCTTCGCCACCCACGCCAACGGCACAGCAACCACCACCACTAGCGCCAACAGTGTCCTGAGACTGAACCGGAATCGGCGGCTTGGTGAGGATTCTGCCATGTCCGCATGATACCCTGGCGACGAACTTTTTCATTCCTGCTGAAGCGTAAAGTGATTCCGTGGTCGACGCATGATGCCGCCGACGCGCATCCCTTGCTCCTGATCAGCTCGGGACGCAAAGACCATCTTGCTGACCACGTCTTTCCATTGGTCCGGGTGGTGCTGGTCGTGTTCAAACCCGGTCGGCTCGTCGCTGTCGACTGGGCGCCATTCAGAAAAAATCGCATCCGGCCAATACTTCCAAAAGACTTGCTCGATTTCGGCGAGTGAATGCCCACCGAGCACAGCTAGCTCTGCGGCAATTTCCGCATAATGCGGATTGACCGAGGCCATGTCACCGATGGCGCCGCTGTAGTGATACTGATCTTCGCTCATTCATTGCCTTTCTAAGACCCGGCAGCGCCCATGGATGCCATAGACACCACTAGTGCTCCCCATTTCGCTTCTGCCGCTGGTCCAACGTCAGCATAGCGTCTGCCAGCGCCACAAAGCTGATGCTGCGAACGGTCTCAATCAACATAGGCTCCAGCAGCAAGGGATAGTGATGGTGAAAGTCATGACTGACGAGATCGTTTACCTGCCGAATAAGCAAACGCACCCACTACCTGCGGTGGCTCATCCACGCCGATCTGTCGACCTGCGTTCCATGGTCAGCCGAGCCAAGCATGCGGCCGGGGGCGGGCATCGCGACCCGCGTTGGGGCAAGCGATCAGCGGAGAGCTAATGCCAACGGCAGCAATCGTCGACAGGACAAAAATCTTGGAACGCATCGTACACCACTTAACGGGTTGGCCGCGTTAGGACCTGGCTCCAAACGTTGGTTAGAGGTCCGCCTCCCGCGTGCGGCTGTCCGCGGCGGCAACCTACTAGACGTTGGCCCAGATCGAAACTTTCCTGATCGGCAGAAGATTCTTGGAAAGCCTCGTGCTGAAGCGAGCGAGATCCATGCCGCCCAGACGGTTCGCCGGAGTTTTTGGAGAACCGACCGTATGGAAGCAGCTTTTGAGTGCAGTAAACGTGCCGTAAGTCGCGTAAAGTCCCGTTTTCCGGGGGATCAGATAGTTGACAGTTACGCGCACGGGATTTACGCTTGCGCCCATCCTGAGGCTGTGTTTTCCAGTCAGGTTTCTGGGTTCGCTGTGGCTGCAGAGGTTCCGCTCATCGAAGCATCGTGTTTTGCGTTGCTGTTCGAATCGTCGCTTATCAAGACGTGAGTCTTGAGCGGCGAGTTGCGTTACCTCTATGAGCCACCACAATGAATCTTATCCGTTCGTGCCGCGCGCACCGTGTGAGCCTTCTCGGCATTCTTTTTGGTCTCTCTACCTTGGTCGGTCTTGCAGGCGAGTCTCGGGCCTCGTTTGTGATCGACGTCGGCGACGCCACGGTGCTCCCCGGCGGTGTTACCACAGTTCCGGTCTACATCCGTAGCACACTGACCGCCGGCGAGCCGCTCAATAATTTCAGCTTTTCATTTCAGGTCGACACGCTTGGGCCAACGCAGCTCGATTTTCTGAATCCGCAGTTCGACGGCCAGCTCTCACAACCGAACTATGTGTTCGCCGGCAATAGCACGTCGTCGGTGTTTCCTCCAGTCGGCGTAGTGACAACGACGATTGTGCCGAACGATACCTTCATCGGAGGGGATGCCACGCTCGACGGTCTCTCCGTCTTGGTTCCACAGTCAGACATGTTGTTAGCGCTGCTCAATTTCACGACGCTGACAGTGCTGCCACCGGAGATCGGAGATGTGTTCCGCGTGTCTTTGATGGCAAATGCCAACACGGCGTTTTTTGGCGAGGTCGACGGACCGACCGTTGGATTTACTTCGACGACCGGGACGGTCACGGTTGTTCCGGAGCCATCCTCCGCGTGGCTCGTCGTGGTCGGCGCGGCAGTCGTTGCCTTGCGGCGCACTCAGTCGACAGGCGCAAAACGTGGGACGGGGTATGTGTGATCCTATTGAGTCCTAGGTCAAAAATAGACTAGGGGCGACCAACGGAAGCCCCGGCAACGCGGTCGCAAAGCATCTGCGCTCCGGCCCATTCGCTGCCTCGGTATCAATAAGTCAAACCAGACGGTGCGAACGGGAGTGGACGTTGAGCGACTTCCATTGTTCCCGCTGTGGCGCATCGAGCGAAGGCAATCGGCGATTCGTCCGGACAAGTGTCCATTCATGCGAGTAGGGGCCAGGCTATGAAGATACGCAGAAGACGGGTCCGTCAGGTCGAGTCGAATCTTAAACACCGGCGCACGGCGATCGAGACGCTTGAGCCGCGTCAAGTGTTTGCGTCGGACGTCACGGTCGGCTCGGAAATCTCATGCGTTGGCGGAGGTTTCGCCCCGGGCGCCTTGGCCGACCTGATCGACACGGCCGATCTATCGGTAGCGATCGACTTTGCTCCATCGTCCGCTAATGCCGGCGACCAGGTGGAGATGAGTTGGACTGTAACCAATATCGGCGCCGGCGCAACGACAGCAGATTCGTGGTCCGATCGTGTTTATCTTTCGACCGATCCGATCCTTGACGACATGGACGCCAACGTCGCCGATTTCTTTCATAACCAAGGGGACGCGCCGCTTGCGGCGGGACAGAGCTATTCGACAACGACCAATATCAGCCTGCTCCCCTCAAAGTCAGGCTCCTTGTTTTTGCTAGTAGTGACGGATAACTACGATCAAAACGGTGACACGGACCGCTCGAATAATGTCGCTGCGACTCCCATCAACATTGCGGCTCCAGACCTCGTTTTGTCTGATTTTACTGCCCCACCGAGCGCCGTGCTCGGCGACGCAATCACGGTTGGCTATACCGTGACGAACGCCAGCGAAATTGCGACGAACGCCACTTTCATGTTCGACGGCTTTTACCTTTCGCACGACGACGTATTCGACGACTCGGACGTCTTCGAAGAAGCTGTGTTTCCCTTCGAGACCCTCGCGGCTGGCGCCAGTTACACTCGCAACTCCACAATTCATTTGCGCGATGGCGCGACCGACTATCAATTCCTGATTCTTGTTAACAACGCAGGCAAGGATCAGGCCGAGACGGATCGCGCGAACAACGTGCTGGCCCTACCCATCAGCCTCTCGGCGCCCAATATCACGGCCGTCTCAGGCAGCGTTCAGACACACGCTTCGACCAGCGAATCGGTCGTCGTGAGTTGGGAAGGAACGAACACGGGGACCGTTCCGGCGTCGGGCGCCTGGGAAGACCCAATTTATCTTTCGACCGATCCCAACTTCGACCCGTCCGACATGCTGCTGGGCGTTCGGATTTTCACGGATGGCCCGCTCGCTCCGAACGCGTCTTATCAGGCAACGTACAACGTCTCGATCCCCGGCGTTGCGCCAGGCAATTACTACGTGCTGGTCCGGCTGGCGGCCTACAATCAGCCAGACACGGATGGAAGCGACAACCAGATCACGCTGCCCATCGAGATCCGCGTGCCAGATCTGGTGATTACCGACGTCCAAATCCCTGCCGACGTCGCGTTTGGCGATTCGGTAACGGTGCAGTTCACGGTCAAGAATCAAGGGAGCGGCGTTGTCACGGCCGCTGGCCTCACTGACGCCGTTTATCTTTCCAATGACAACACACTAGATGCAAATACTGACACCTTCCTGGGACAGGCCTCGGGCGGCAGCTATTTGCCGCTGGGGCCAGGGGAAAGCTACACGCAGAGCATCACGTTTGATTTGCACGAGAAATTTCCCACGTCGGGCGGTACCGAAGGTCGGCAATCGCAAACACTCCTCGCGCATTTAACGTCGAGCGTAGGGCGCTACTTGCTCTTTCAAACGGACTACAACGCAAGCCAGGCAGAGTCGGACGAAAGCAACAACGTTTTCGCCACTCCCATCGATGTGTCGGGGCCAGATCTGACGATCACGGACGCACAAGCTCCAGAAACGGTCGAGGCCGGCGTTCCTTTCAACGTGGCATGGACCGTTCTGAATCAAGGTTCCGTCGCGACCTACAAGAGTTGGTTCGATACGATCTACCTCTCCGATGATCCGTTTTTCGACGACGAGGACGTCTATCTGGACTCGGACTACCTTACCGATCCTGCAGGCGCTAACGCGAGCTACACGCGGTCGCTTGACATATCGTTGCCGGCCGATACGACGACGGGCGCCAAATACCTGATTGTCCGCGCGAACAGCTTTCAGGATTTCAACGAGATCGATTCGACGAATAATAGCCTTGTCATCCCAATTGACGTGACCGTCCCGAGCGTCGATCTTACGGTCCTATCTGCCGACGCGCCGGTGGTGGGCGTTGTGGGGACGACGATTGCGATCACGTACAGCGTACAGAATGCCGGGACCGCCGCCGCGCAGTCTCAATGGCAAGATAGAGTCTACGTCTCGACCGACGACGTACTCTCGGACGACGACATCTTCATCGGGTCGCGCGACGCCTCGGCGATTTCGCCCCTAGCTCCGGGGCAAGACTATAGCGCCGCGTTCGACGTCACGATTCCGTCCAACCTGCGGGCAAGTGAGTCTTACCATTTGCTGATCGTCACCGATCTGCCCAACGTGCAGGCTGAATCGGACGAGTCCAACAACGTGTTCTCGCTTCCATTTGCAGTGCGCGGCCCCGACGTTGTCGTCACGGATATCGACGCACCCGACGTTGCCGTGGCAAACACAACGATCACCGTTAGCTGGATCGTTGAGAATCAAGGGAATCTTGATACGACTTCTCTCTGGGTAGATGGCGTCTACGTGTCCGCAGATCCGAACTCGAATGGAACACTCGTCGCGCAGTTGAACACTGTCGCGCTCACGCCGTTAGCCGTCGCAGGACAGTATCAAGCGTCGCTTGATATCACTGTGCCGAATGATGTGGGCAACCGCTACCTGATAGTGCGCACGAACATCTACGGAAATCAGGCCGAAACAAATACGGACAACAATCGCCTGACCCGCGCTATCCATATCAATCCGGCTGGCGCCAACCTGGCCATCAGCGCTCCCACCGGTCCGGCCAGCGCCACCGTGGGCGAGACGGTTCAGGTTGGCTGGACGGTCACGAACGTGGGCGCCCTGGCGGCTAGCGCTGACTGGGACGACAGCGCCTATCTGTCGAATGATCCTTTCTTCAGTATCGACGACGTGTTCCTGGGCGCGGAAGTCATCACGGATCAATCGCCCTTGGCCGCTGGCGCCAGCTATCAGGTCATGCGGAACTTCTCATTGCCCGCCGGCGCTAGCAATGTCGGCGCCAAGTACCTGCTGATTCTGACCAACGCCAACAATGCGCAGAACGAGGACAGCAGGGCCAATAACCTGGCTGCCATACCGATCTTGATCAGCAGCGTCGATCTGGCGGTTGAGTCGGTCGACGTCGCCGCCAATAACGTTACGTATGGCGCTCCGTTCGACGTCAGTTGGACAGTGCGAAATATCGGCCAGGCGGCGACATCGACCGATTGGTTCGATTACGTGTACCTTTCGAAGGACGACGTGATCAGCGCGGACGACATTTTGCTGGCCATCCGTAGCGCAGAAGCGGGCCCGCTTGGACCAAACGAGAGCTACACCGCAAACGCCACGGTCACAGCGCTCGTCAGCTCCAATAACGAAGCCGGTCCGTTCAAGGTTCTGGTCGCCGTTGACGCACTGAATGCTCAGCCGGAGACAAACGAAGTCAACAACCGGCTCGGCTCGAGCGTAATCACTTTGAATCTGTTGACGCCAGATACTACGCCACCGGTAGTTGTGAGCGCTGCACCGACAGGTACGATTTATCAGCCTGTCTCCAGTTTTGACGTCGCGTTCCTGGAAGCCATCGACGCAAGCAGCTTCACGGCGGCTGACGTAGCGCTAAGCGGCCCAAATGGGGTGATCAACGTCGACTCGGTCGAGCAGCTCAATCCGCTCACGTTCCGCGTGCATTTTGCCGAGCAGGCCGCCAATGGAAATTACAGCTACGCAATCGGCCCTGCCATTACCGATCTGGCAGGCAACGCGTTGGCCGCGCCGTTTGTCAGTAGCTTTCAGCTCGACTCGCTCGCGCTCTCGGTCACGCTCAGTAGTCAACAGATCACAGAAGGCGAATCGATCACCGCCACGATTACGCGCTACGCAGATTTGAACTCATCGCTGAATGTTGCGCTGTCCGAGAGCAATCCGCTGTCGCCGCTGGCACAGTTTACGCTTCCGGCCGTGACATTCTTGCCAGGTCAGATATCAGTCCAGGTTGTGCTGACCAGCATGGACGATTCGCTGATCGAGCGCACCAAGGCGGTGACCATCACCGCCAGCGCGCCGGGCCACACGACGGGCGCCGTGATCGTCGGACTGCTGGACAATGACATCCCGAATCTGACACTTGTTGTTGCGCCGGGAACGTTTAGCGATTCCGCCGGCCCGAACGCCGCGATTGCCACCGTGACGCGCGACATCGTTTCGGACCAGCCGCTGACGGTCAAACTGATCAGCACCAACCCGAACCGAGCGACTGTCCCCCTCACGGTCATCATTCCGGCGAACCAGGCGTCGGCGACGTTTCCCATTGCAGCAATTGACGATCCCAATCCGAGCGGCAATATGATCGTCGACATTAATGCGAACGGCGCCTACCCCGAATGTGGCTGCACGATCCTTGTCGGAGGCGCTATTGC
>Ga0070665_100004472_pt1 | contig 14687 bp, 11 predicted proteins | sample KBSS13metaG_FD_65862 | JGI IMG/M metagenome (GOLD analysis project Ga0070665, IMG submission 65862) | Switchgrass rhizosphere microbial communities from Kellogg Biological Station, Michigan, USA - KBS S1-3 metaG | ecosystem: Host-associated > Plants > Roots > Rhizosphere > Soil ... | reverse complement strand
ACTTGCTGGCCACTAGATATAAGGTGCGCTCCTCGGGGGTGGCGGCGGCGCGGACGGCGGCCGGGTCGGTCGAGTCGAGCATGTGCAGGCGCGGCCAGCCGGGCGCGACGCCAATCACCGCACGCAGGACTTCCGGCGCGAGGCTCGATCCGCCCATCCCGAGAAGGACCACGTCGTTGAACCCGTTCCGCTTGATGCTGCCGGCAAACGTGTGCAGCCGTTCGATCGAATCGGCCATCAACAGCGGGGAGCTCATCCATCCGAGTCGATCGGCGATCTCTTTCTGCGTGCCTTCGTCGCCGCTCCAGACAGTCGGGTCGCCCTTCCACAAACCGGCCGCCGCTCGCTCCGCAGCGGCTGTTGCACTCGACACCGATCCGGCGACGGCAGGTGAGAGGCGAAGCGAGTTCTGCAGCCGGTCGCGCTTCTCGGGGACATCGAGGGCCGGCCAACGCGTCATCAGCTCGTGAGCGCTGTGCATGCCGATAGAATACTGTAGTCGTCGTATGGCGCGAGGATTCGAAAGCAAGGACGTCGAGTTCCAGCAGTCCGAGAAAGAGCGGAAGACACAGCTGGGCCGCGCTCTGACCCCGGAGGAGCGGGAATCGTTAGCGAAGCGCCGAACGATAGAGCTGGCGCTGGCTCGCGCCAGGTCCGATCTCGCGTCGGCGCGCACGCCGGCCCACGTCCGCATGCTGCAGCAGGCGATCGAATCGCTCGAGCGTCAGCTCGACGGCGTCAGCGACGAACAATAATAATGTCGTTAGTGATCGCGCCCGGGCTCGCATTCAGATAGGTCATCGCGGACAACACGATCTGATCGATTCCCAGGCCGTCCTCGCGCACCTGCACCCGAAGCCGCTGAAGCCCGGACGACCCGAAATAGACGTCCGGCCCGAGAAGGTTCGCACCGTACCGATTGTCGGCCCACCCCCAACCCTCGACACCGCACTGACTGCAATCCTCGAGGATTACCGGAGTCCCCGACTCTGTATCGATTCGCCAGATCGGGGTGCCCGAGGCATCGACGCTGTGGTCGAACTGCACGAAAACCGAATCGTTGTTGTAGTTGTTTCCTTGCGCGATCCCGCGCACCCACACGTGGTATGGCTTGCCCGCGTCGGCATAGAACACGACGTCGAAGTACTGCGCAGGTTTCGCCAGAGCCGTCAACAGCTTGGGCTGCCCTGAGTTCTGGTTCTGGAGGCGGATGCCGTCGGCGGCCGTCGTGTCCGCGACCATCGACCATCCGCCGCCCACCTCGCCGTCGATGCCGGGATAGAGCACGACGTCGTTGATCGGTTCCGGCGGCCCGGTGCCTGGCTGTGTCGCTGCGAGGATTGTCGTGTCGTCCTTGGTAGAACCCGGCGACAGACTCATGTATTTGACAGCGGAAAGAACGATCTGGTCGATGCCGAGGCCATCCTCGCGGGCTTGAATCCGAATGTGCTGCACTCCTGCTTGCGCGAAAGACACGAGGGGACCTGGCGTCGAGCGGCCGTATCCGGTATCGGCCCAGCCCCAGCCCTGGAGTCCACAACCGTCGCACTCCTCGATGATCACGCTGGCGGCGCTCGAGCCGTTCGTGCGCCACATCGGATTTCCGGAGGCGTCCACGCTGTGATCGAACTGCACGAAGACCGAATCGTTCTTGTAGCTGTCGCCTTGCGCTTTGCCCCGCAACCACAACCGATAGGGCTTGCCGGCGTCGGCGGTGAACGTCAATTCGAAGGCCTGTGGCGGAAACGCCAGCGGTGTGAGGACTTTGTCTTCCCCGCGATCCGGGTTCTGCAGGAGCAAACCGCCGGCCGCGGTCGCGTCTCCGATCACGCTCCATCCATCCACAATCAGCGGCGATGCCGCAGCGTAGAGGACGATCTCGTCGATACCGTTGCCCGGTGGTGTTGTTGTCGGAGTGACTACCGTCACCTCGACAGGCGCTGAAGCCGTGAAGGCTCCGGCCGCATCGGTCGCCTGCGCCGTCAGCGAATGACGGCCGACCGGGGCGTTTGCCCACGTCACCTGATACGGGGCGGCCGTCGCAATTCCGATCGACGTGGCGTCGGAAAAAAATTCGACGCGTGAGAGGTTCCCATCGACATCCTGCGCATCGGCAGCGACGATGATGGGTGCCGGCTGCTCGAACTGAGCATCGTTCTGCGGGCTGGTGATGATCACCGACGGCGGTGAGTTCGCCGGTGGCGGTACGCTCTCCGGCAGGGCGATGCGCAGATCGAACGGCTGGTAGTCGATCCGATCGAACACCTGAAGCTCACTGAGACAGAGATTGCGCCTGGGCGTGATGTGGTAGCGCACGTAGCGCGCCTGCACCGCCGACGCCAGCGTCTGCTCGAAGTTCCATCCGGTGGCCGTCTCGTCGTCCTGCAGCATGTAGTTGATGGGGATGTCCTTCTTCCACAGAGAAGTCGGTAACAGGCCTTGAGAAACGAAGTCGATGCCGTCGACCGACGTGAGGATCTCGACGCGATCCTGAACCTGGCCTTTCAACGCGTCCCAGAACGGGTATCCGAACATGTGCGCGCGGAATGCGCTCACGGATTGAGACAGACCCAGATCGACCTGAAGATCGACAGTCGATCCCGACGACCAGCACTGTCCCCACCAGTAGTAGTTGCTTCCCGTCACCGGCCCTCCGACGATGCCGTCGGTCAGGATCGTGGTGTTGGCGGCCGGCGCCGAGCTCTGGAAACCGGATGGCGGGCGTGACGCGGTGTAGGGCTTGTTGACGGCGACGTTCGTGCCCTCAGCTCTTCGCATCGGAACGTAGCGCTCCCCGCCGACGTCGACGCCGTCACCATATCCGAACGGGGTCGCGTCGGACGGATCCTCGACGTTCACCTTGAGCGATTCCATCACCGGATGATCGCTGCCGCCGACGTCGATCGTCACCGTAGTGGGAAAGGCCGCGACTCGCTGCCGAAAGCTGCGATCGGCAAGCGATCGATCGGTCTGGACTTCCTTCCAGCGGAAGGTGACGTCGATTGGCCGTCCGCCGCCTTGAGGCGGCTGGTAGTCCGCCTCCATCCGCACGGCATAGAGCCCGCTGGCGCTCCCGGGACCTGCCGTCGATGTGTTGTGAATCAGGTACTTGAACAGCACGCGTCTCACGCCCGGCGGTATGTTCGTGATCGTTTCGTAGTGAATGACGTCGAACGGTTTGTTCGTATCGCTCAATCGATAGGAGGGAATCCAGGTCGCGCCGTTGTCGAAGGAGTGCAGGAAGTCGATGTACGAACCGGCACGCGAGTTATACAAGCGCGCACCATAGACCAGCCGGGTGATGTCGGTGGGCGCCTCCATCTTGTAGGTGAGATAGGCGTCCTGATTCAACGTGGACGGATACACCACGGCGGAGTACTTGCGAGGGACGTTGACCGCCTGCGCGGCGATGTTGCTCGAGTCGTACGCGTCCTTCGCCCAGAGAGTGCCTCGCAGATCGGGCCAGAGAACCATCGAGTCGGACTGATCGCCTTCGCCGATGAAGACCTGATTGCGGCCGATGTTGAGGCGTGGCAGCGCCTTGGCGTTCACCTGTGTGACCGTCGAAATCGTCATGCCAGTTAATTCGATGGTCGTGGGCGACGCCGGATCGGACGTCATCTGCACGCGAATCAGGGTTTCGTACGCGCCGTTCACCTGATCGCGGAGGTTGATAGTGACCGGCACGACCGCGGCGACGGTGCTTCCGAGGTCGCCGATCGTCTGCCAGGTCACGCCGTGGTTCAGGCTGAGGGCGATGGACGCCATCGCTGACGCCGATGTCCTGGAGAACTGTGCCTGAACGCTTTGCGACGCGATCACATCGGCGGCCTGCACCTTGTAGACGATCTCTGCCATCTGGGCCGGATCGGCAGGTTCGAGCCCGCCTGCGGCCAGGACGATGTTGTCCGAGCGGTACGCGGCCGCGCTCCACGCGTTCGTCGTCAACGGCGGAGAGAAGACCCAACTGCCGTTTCCGCGCAGCCCGAACTTGTTCAGGGGATCAATCTGGAACGTGGTTGAAGGATCGGCGTTGGCGATCTTCTCGCTGCTGATCCAGTAGTCGGCGCTGGTACCGAGCGGGCGGTAGTAACGCGTATACGATTCGCCTTCACGGACGTTCAGCACGTACCGGTGGCCCCGATTCCAGTTGTAGTAGTAGTCGCGGTATTTGAGCCCGTTGCTGCAGAAGTCGGCGGCAAAGCCGGCGGCGATCGTGCCGTCCTCCGGGCTGACGATGTCGCTCAGATGGCGTCCGGTGTCGGTCCCCGTCAGGAAGCCGTTCGGGCTCGTGGAATATACGCTGTGCTCCCGTAGTAGACGAGCCGAATCAGCGGCCACTTCCGGTACCGACGCCAGCGTCACGCCATCGTCCAGCGTCACGAGATTGGACATCGACGTGTCGATCATGTGGAACTTCCCGTCGTACTGGACGGCAGACACGGTGTGATTGCAGATGTCCCAGTACTGGTGTTCCAGGCCGAGCGCGTCGTAGAGCGACTGGTTGATGCCGGACGTGGTGCTGCACATCGTGTAGCCGTAGTCGACCAGGTTGCGAATGGGATCGGTGACGTCGAATCCGTGCAACGTGATCGGCGGCGTCTGCCGCTTGAGGATGTGGCTCCAATAAAAGAGCGCCCACACTTTCTGGTCGGTCGTCGGCCATCGCGACGTCGTGCTCGCAATCAGGCTGTCCATGTCGGACAGATCGGGCGAGGCATCGGTCACGACCTTGATATTGAAGCTGCCGGCCGGCGAAGGCGTCGCCTCGGCGGCGGCGAACCGTCCCGCGACTCCACCTCGGGACGCCGCAGCGTCATCTGAAGTGCTGGTCGTCGAACCAGCGTGGGCTTCATCGAGAGGCGACGCGGGTGCGCTCCAGCCGACAGTCGATCCTTGGTCTGGTCCGTCGGCGTACATCGACCATTCGACGACGAGATCGGCTGGAAGCGTATCGATGCTCTCGACGACCACGGCGAACCGCTTGCCGTCCGCCGAGGAAAACTCACGGCCGACATCGACGGTGAACCTTTTCATCGTGCCGGCGAGAAATACTTTCCGGTCGCGGCTTCCGTTCTCGAACAACAGCGTGACCGCGACTGACCCAGCGGTCGGCGATGTGTTCGCGACGAGAATTTCCGTCCGCGTGCGCCGTGGACCACCGACTTCGCCGGCGGCGATGCCCCACCGTGACCCGGCGGCCGTCGTGCCAGTGCTCGCCGTCGCTCCCTTCCAGTCGCCCGCGGCGGGTCCAGGCCAGAACATCGATCGCTCGGCGACGATGCCGACGCCGTTGGCTGACATAAGAATGACTGCGACTTGTGTTCCGGCCAGGCGGGGATCCTCGAGGTCGACGCGGACCGGCAGCCGGCCCCGGGCGGGGACGGCGTACGTCCTGGTGACCTGATCGCCCGACGGCAACAGGTAGCGCGCGTCAATCAGCGCGTCGGCGTCCGCCGGATTCATCATCACGAGGAACATGCCGAACGCCGATCCGGTCGCGCCCTCCGCGAAGAACCAGGTGGTGGACACTCCTGGAGCCGCGGCGCCGCTGAGCGCCGGGCCGTATGTTCTGCCTGGACGACTCATGTACATCGTCTTCTCGACGACGATCGGGGTTGTCGAAAATACGGCGGCCGACACATCCGCGTTGTTCAGATCGGACAGCCGGGAGTCGGTGCGCGCCTCCTCGTTCACCCAAACCGTCGACCGGCTGTGTGGCGCAACGTAATACCTCTTCGTCCGCCTCTCCTGCGAGGACGGCAGAAGGTACTGAATCGTCACGTCGGCTGGCGAAGCGCCGGGATTGTGTATCGCGTAGTAAAGATTCGATCCAGAGTGGGTGGCGCCGTCTGCAAGGAACCAGGTTGTGGAAGGCGCCGCCGCGCCGGCGTCGGCGCGGCCCGCGTACGTCGTTGAATCCCATGTGATCGTGCGATCCACGATCAACGGCTGGTCGGCCTCGACCGTTGTGCCGAACTCGGCGTCCTCGAGTCCGGCCATCGATGCCGGCGAGAAGGCCGTGCGTGAGCTCGGCGCGACCACCAGCCTGCGGATGAACAGTCGGCCGTCGGTTCGCGCGAACGTCAGGATCACGTTGGCCGCGCGTGTTCCAGGGTTGGCGATCGCGAATCGGGTGTCGAAGAGCGGTCCGGTCGAGCCGTCCGCAAAGTAGCGCCTGTAGACGGCTGACGGCCCGGCTGCCCACGTGGAAGCATGATCGAAGATGGCGCCGGCCAACAGGGAGAGAACGATTGCGATCGCCAGAGAACGCCAACGCACAGAGCACCTCGTGTCACCGACAAGAAGTCGGGAGTCCCCGCGTGGGAGAACCCGAGACAGTGATTTGTTGGAGGCGCGAATCGCGGCGGCGATCGCGCGACGGGCTGATAGCCCTCGACGAACGTGAGCTTATAGGGGCCGTCGGCGACGAAGAGAGGTCAGGCCTGACAGGCCAAGCGCAGAATTAGTGAGGGGCAGGGTGCGTCAAGAGCGCAGGTCCGGCCCGAATTTCCACACAGCCGGAGCCGACGACGTAACATAGAGAAGATGAAATTCTGGCTGGCGGCGGCGCTCGCGGTCACGGTCGCCGCATGCTCCACACGCAGCGACGATCGGGACGTCACGCGCGCGCCATCACGGGACGTTGCGTCGACGAGTGCGACGCCTCCCGCTCCCGCGAAGCCGGCGGCGGCGAGTCGTCCGCGCATCGCCATCCTCGGCGACAGCCTGACGGCCGGGCTCGGCGTCGCAAAGGCCGCCGCGTATCCCGCTCTTCTGCAGGAGCGGATCGACGAGGCCGGGCTCAACTACGAAGTGGTGAACGCCGGCGTGTCGGGGGACACCTCAGCCGGCGGATTGGCAAGGCTCGACTGGGCGCTCGAGGGCGACGTGCGTATCCTGATCATCGCCCTGGGAGGAAACGACGGGCTGCGCGGGCTGCCCGCCGACGAGCTCCAGGCGAATCTGGCGCAGATCATCGAGCGCGGACAGGCGCGGGGCATCACGGTGATTCTCGCGGGCATGGAGGCGCCGCCGAACTACGGCCGCGATTACATCGTCTCGTTTCATAAGGTGTATCCGGCGCTGGCGGCCAGGTACCGCGTGGCGCTCGTGCCGTTCCTGCTGCAGGGTGTAGCGGGCGACGAAACACTCAACCAACGAGACGGTATCCATCCCACGGCCGCGGGCGCGCGGATCGTGGCCGACAACGTGTGGGCGATCCTGAAGCCCATTGCAGAAGCCGGGAAACGGCCCAATACATGATCGAGCTGCGCGACGTTTCGAAAACGGTCATGAGCGGCAGCGAGCCGCTCACCATCCTCCACCCGCTGTCGATTCAGATTCCGCACGGGGAATTCGTGGCGATCGTCGGCCCGTCCGGCAGCGGGAAGTCGACGCTGCTGGGATTGATTGCCGGCCTCGACGCGCCTTCGTCCGGTTCCGTGCTGATCGACGACGTGGACATCACCAAACTGGGCGAAGACGAGCTCGCGAAGCTGCGCGGTGAGAAGGTCGGATTCGTCTTCCAGTTCTTCCACCTCATTCCGTCCTTGACTGCCTATGAGAACGTCGCGGTGCCGATGGAGATTGCCGGCGTCGCAGACGCGCGTCCGCGCGCCGAGCGCCTGCTGGAAGAAGTCGGGCTGACGGGCCGCGCGCATCATTATCCGTCGCAGCTCTCGGGCGGCGAGCAGCAGCGGGTCGCGCTCGCCCGCGCGCTCGCTAACAACCCCAAGATCGTCCTCGCCGATGAACCGACCGGCAACCTGGACACCGCCAACGGCCGCCACATCATGGATTTGTTGCGGACCATCCACGCAGGACGCGGCACCACCCTGGTGCTCGTGACCCACGACGCCGAGCTCGCGGCGATGGCGGATGCGCGGCTCGTTCTGCGCGACGGACGGGTGGTTGAGAGCACGTTGCCGCTCCACCCGCCGGTTGCGGCGACGCCGACGACCGCGTCGATGGCCGACGCCCGAGTGCGTCCACACGAAGCATCATGATGTTCGTGCTGCGGATGGCGGTTCGGGAAACGCGGGCGTCGCTGCGGCGTCTGTTCTTCTTCTTCATCTGCATCGCGGTCGGCGTGGCGGCGATTGTCGCCCTGCGCTCGGTCATCCAGAGCGTTCGCGGCGTGTTCGGCTCCGAAGCGAAGTCGCTGATCGCGGCCGACGTGCTCATCAGCACCAATCGCGAGTGGACACCGGATGCGCGCGCGACGATCGATCGTCGTCTCGCCGACGCGGGCATGGCGGAGCGCACCGAAACGATCGAGACGCCAACGATGGTCAGGCCGGCGGATCGAGCGAAGGTCGTCGCGAAGATGACCGAGCTGCGAGCGGTGCAGCCGCGGTTTCCGCTCTACGGCAGCATCGAGCTGCAGGGCTCACAGACGTACTCGCCGGCGCTGCTGGCCGGCCACGGCGTGCTCGTGCGTCCGGAACTGCTGACGGCGATCGACGTGGCCGTCGGCGACGAGATCGTGATCGGCCAGGCCGCCTTCACAATCCGCGGCGTCATCGTTCGGGAGCCGGGGCGCGGCATGGGGGAGTTCAGCCTCGGTCCGCGCGTGATCATCGCCTACGAGGATCTGGCGTCGACCGGCCTGCTCGGGTTCGGCAGCCGCGCGCGCCGCGCGATGCTGGTCAAGATGCCGGAAGAGCGCGTCGAGCCGCTGGTGAAATTGCTGCGCGAGGACTTCAAGGACGACTTCATCAACACGCGATCGTTCCGTTCCACCGAAGATCAGGTCGGGCGCGACTTCGATCGCGCTGAGAACTACTTGAGCCTCGTCGGCCTGATCATCGTGATCCTCGGCGGGATCGCTGTCTCGAGCGTTACACGGGTCTTCATCCTCCAGAAGATCCGCAGCATCGCGGTCCTGAAATGCCTCGGTGCACGCAGCGGCCAGATCATCGCCGTCTACATTCTTCAGGTGATGACGCTCGGCCTGGCGGGCAGCCTGCTCGGCGTGGCCATGGCCCGGGGCGTCCTCGCGTCGATTCCTTGGATGCTCGGCTCGTCGACATCGATTCTCGCGCAGGCTCACTACGGCGTGAGCTGGAGCGCGTCGATCCAGGGCATCGCCATCGGCGTGCTGGTGTCCCTCCTGTTCTCGGTGGTGCCGCTCCTTCATGTGCGGTTCATCAAACCATCGCTGCTTCTGCGCGACGAAAGCGTCCGGCGCGCGCGCGACTGGGCCGGCATGGCCGTGATTGCCGTCGTTTCGCTGGCGCTGGTCGCGCTCACGGCCTGGCAAGCGGCCTCGTTCAAGGTCGGCATCGTCGTCTGCCTCGGGTTCGCGGGGCTCGCCGTGGTGCTGCACCTGGCGGGCCGGGCGCTGGTCGCCCTCATCGCACCGATGGCAAATTCGCGATCGTTCCCCCTGCGTCACGCGGTGCTCCACCTGTCGCGTCCCGGGAACCAGACGCGGGTGATTCTGCTGGCCGTTGGTCTCGGCGCCTTTTTCATCGTCGGCGTGCGATCGCTGCAGGCGAGCCTGCTCGACGAGTTCTCGCTGCAGGTGGCGGCGAACGCACCTGACATGTTCCTGCTGGACATCCAGAAAGGGCAGGCCGACGGAGTCAGGGCGTTTCTCGGAGATCCCGCGCATGGCGCGGGGGATTACCAGCTGATTCCGGTGCTTCGCGCGAGAGTCGTTGGCGTCGCCGGGTCGGAGACCAACCTGGAGGGTGCCGACGAAGTGCGTCAAAAAGGCGCTTCGATCGGCCGCGAGTTCACGATCACCTACCGCGATCACCTGGAACAGAACGAACGCGTGATTCAGGGGGCGTTCTGGAACAGCCCTGCGGCGGATGCTGAAGTCTCGGTGGAGAAGATGATTGCGGATCGAGCGCGCCTCCACGTGGGCGACACGATGCGCTTCGACGTGCTCGGGCGGATCATATCGGCGCGGGTGACCAGCATCCGCGACGTGGAGTGGCGCGAGTCGAGGAACGGCGGGTTCGTGTTCGTCTTCCGTCCTGGCGTGCTGGATCAGGCGCCGCAGACTTTCGTCACGCCGCTGAAGGGACCGGAGGGACTTGCCGCGCGGGCCCGCTTCCAGCACGACCTGGTCGAGCGCTTTCCGAACGTCTCGATCATCGATTTCCACGAAGTGCTCGACACCATCCGCGACGTCATGTCGAAGGTGACCCTGGCTATCACGGTCGTCGGCGGCCTCGTGCTCTTCAGCGGCGGCCTGATCCTCATCGGCGCCGTCGCCATGACGAAATTTCAACGCGTCTACGAAGCGGCCGTGTTCAAGACGCTCGGCGCGAACACGCGGACGATCGCGCGCATGCTGCTGCTCGAGTACGGCGTGCTCGGGTCGCTGGCTGGATTGATCGGCTCGCTCGGCGCGATCGGACTGACATGGGGCGTGAGCCGGTATGCGCTGGAGATTCCGTGGCGGTTGTTCGCCGGTGAACATATCGGCGGCGTGCTGCTGACGGCGCTGCTCGTCGCCGTCATCGGCGTCGTCTCCAGTCTGGACGTCCTGAGAAACAAGCCGCTCGCGACGCTCCGAGCGGAATAACAGGGACGTCGGGGTCAGATCTCGATTTTCTCGTAGCGTGATGGGCCGCGAGAAAATCGAGATCTGACCCCGTAGTGCTATGATGTGATGTTGTGCAGGCCCAGAAAGCGACATCAGGGGCGGGAGTGACAAACCCAATGGACGAACAGACATTCAAGGACGCGCTCCTCAAGAAACGGACTGAGATTTTAGGAGCGGGCGGCATCAAGCCGCTGCAGGCGTCGATGGATAACAACACCCGCCAGGGTGACATGGCGGATCAGGCGAGCGGCAACAACGAAGTGCACATCGCGCTGAAGCTGAAGCAGACCGACGCCAAGATCCTGCAGGCGATCGAGGAAGCCTTGTGGCGCATGGAAAAAGGGACGTACGGCATGTGCCGCGACTGCGGTGAGCCGATCGCGCCCGCGCGGCTCAACGCGATTCCCTGGACCCGCGTCTGCATCACCTGCAAAGAAAAGCAGAACTCGTGACTGGGCTGCTGGCGCTTCTCCAGGAGTTCTACCGCGAGAAGCTCACGATGATGCTGCAGCACCAGGCCGGCGCGCGGCTCATCGCGCAATACGACGCCAACAACACCTACCAATACATCATCAACCGCGAAGACGTGCAGCTCACGTGGGTGGCCACCGCCATCACCGAACTGGGCGGGACCGTCGCCGACGTCAGCGAGCCCGTCCGGACCGCGAGCGGCAAGGGCGATGCGGCGGCAAAGGCCGTGTTCGAGCAGGATGTGCAGGAGGCCCAGCGCTTCGTGGACCGCTGGCGTCCGCGCATCGACGAGCTGACCAACGCGCGTCACGCGAAGATGCTGCGCGTCATCCTCGGCGAGACCCTGGAGCAGAAGCGCTTCTTCGAACAGGCGCTGGCGGGCCGTCAGGATCTGCTGGGCCGTCGCGGCGCGCAAGTCGGTCCGTCCCACGGCGAGGTGCTGTCCTCGCGGTGGATTGAGTAGTCGCTGAGTCGAACCGTTGGCCGCCTGCGCCGTCTCACTGGGCTCCAACGTCGGTGACCGGCGCGCCCACCTGAACTTCGCGGTGGCCGCGCTGCGCGGCCTTCTCGGCAACCTCGCCGTTTCCCGTTACTACGAAACCGTCCCTGTCGGTGTGTCCGGTCCGCAGGCGATGTTCCTGAACGCCGCTGCCGTGGGGGAGACCTCGCTCACGCCGCGTGCCGTCCTGGACGCGCTGCTCGCGATCGAGCAGGAGCGCGGCCGCGAGCGACCTTATGCTCGCGCCCCGCGCACGCTGGATTTGGATCTGATTCTGCTCGGGGATCAGGTGATGGAGGAGGCGGACCTCATCGTGCCGCATCCACGTTTCCGCGAGCGTCGCTTCGTGCTGGAGCCTCTCGCCGAGATTGCGCCCGACCTGAAAGATCCGGCGACTGGCCTCAGCATCGCCGCCCTCTTCAGGCAACTCAGCGCAGCCTGAGCTGTTGTTCCTATCTGATCCGCGGGTTCGGACGTGGAGTCGGGTGGGGCGTCGGGATGGCAAACGGCATCACCGAGTGCAACTCCGCCATCGCCTCCGCAATCGCCGCGTCGATCTCCGGCTGCGCGTCGGCCATGGCGCGCTCGATCTCGGGACCGACCTCGCGTATGGCCTCGGCCACCGCGCGATCGATCTCCGGCTGGAAGCCGCCTGACCCGAGGGCCAGCCCGAGCTGGTTGTCCTTCTCTTTCTCCTTTTCCTTCTCCCGGCGCTTGCGCTCGGTCTCCGGCCGCGGATCGTTCGGCCGGCGCAGCGCGATCGTGCCGCCGAACGACTCGAGCTCGACGTGCGCGCTGCCGTTCCCGAGCGTGACGCTGAACCGCTTGTTGCGCTTCTCGGGATCGCCAATCGGGAACGTCGATCGGAACCCGCCGTTGTAGGTCCTCACGGTCAATGCTGCATTGGCTTTCTCGGCGATCGGCATCGCGATGAGGCCGTTGTGCGTCGTCAGGCGATAGAGTCCCTTGTCCTTGATCGCGCCGTCGTAGGAGATGTTGCCGTTGACGGTGTAGAGGTCGACGTTGCCCGAATCGATCCGGTCGAGGATGATGCTGCCGTTGGTCGACTCCGCCGACAGGTCGCCGCTGATGTCGGCGAGATGCAAGCTCTCGTTGACCGCGCGCACTTCAATGCGTCCCTTGGCTTTCTCGAGGGTGATCTCGCCCTGCACCGATTTGAGCGAGACGAAGCCGGAGCCGCCGCGGACCTTGATGTCTCCGTGGGTCGTCTCGACGCTCACGTCCGCTCCGACGCCTTCCATCGTGACGTCGGCATACGTTCCAGCGACGGATATGGGCATCCAGGAAGGAACGCTGATCGTGTAGTCGAGCGAGCGGGGCCGGCCGCCGCGCAGCGATCGCGATCGTACGCTCAGCGTCTGGTCGCCCTGTTTGATGTCCACCGTTTCGCGGTCCGAGTTGTTGACCTCGACGCGCACCGCGTCCTTGTCCCAGACCTTGATGTTCACGTCGCCGGCGAAATTGTTGATGTCCAGCTTGGTGCCCTTCGCGACCTGCACGGTCTGGTCGGTGGGCGTAATGGCCATCACTACCGCGAGAATTGGTCCCAGCATCGTCTTAGTCCTTGGCTCGTTGAGAGCTGATTCAATCCGTCTCTGATGCGAGCGCCGTCGCGCGGCGGAGCAGGTCGAGTTTGCGCCGGCGTGCTTCCACGAGATGGCTGCTCAAGTAGCTGTTGGCCGGGTCTGCCACGAGTGCGTCCCGCGCCTGGTTGATTGCCTGGTCGATGATCTGAAGGTTGTGCTCGACGATCGCGATGGTCGACGCGTCGAGACGATCGCGATCTGCCTTCAGCGCCTTTTCGAGATCGGCCACCGCGGCGTCGTATTGCGCGTCGGCCATGCTCACGGTTTCTGCCCGGGCGAAATCGGACGCTCCAGTGCCCTCGGCGTTCGCCGGCCTTGCGGGACGCGCGGCATCGGGCGATGAGTCGGCGTCCTGGCCGCCGGCCGCTGCGGTGATGGACCTGGCGTCGCGCGCGGTTCCAGCCGCGGTTCGCTGCGCCGTTTCCCACGCCAGGCCACCCGATACCGCGATGAGCAGCGCGGCTGCGGCGGCGAGCTGCGGGAGCGTAAAGGTGAACCGTCGGGACTCGCGGCGTGAGAACGGGACAAGGCTTCCGCGCGCCGATGCGGCGTCCGACTCAAGGCGTGCGGCGATGCCTGCCCAGAGGTCGGCCTGCGGAGGGCGGGCGGTCGTGGACGCCGCGCGCGCCACGACGCGCTTCAAGTCGCTGAGCACCGCCGCGCATGACGCGCACGTCTCGAGGTGCGCATCGACGAGGCGGCGTTCGTCCGCCGGCAGCTCGCCATCGAGATAGTCCGAGAGTTGGTCCGTCCATTCCTCGTGCACGATCAGTCCCCTGAAAGGTGTTGCCGCATCAGCATCCGCGCCCGGTGCAGCTGCCGTTTCGATGTTCCCGTGGCGATGTCCAGCATCGCCGCGATCTCCCGGTGCTTGTAACCCTCAACGTCGTGCAGGACGAAGATCTCGCGTGCCCCCGGGGGTAGTTGCTCGATGGCCTGCTCGAAATCCACCGTCAGATCTGCCCGGGCCGGTGCGACCGTCAGCAGGTCGAGTGCCGTCGGATCGTCCGACATCCGTTCCCGCTGGATGGCGAAGGATCGCCGCCGTTCGATGACAACGTTGACGGCCAGACGGTGAAGCCAGGTCGAGAAGGCCGACTCGCCCCGGAACTGTCCCAGTTTCTGCCAGGTCCGGACGAAGATGTCCTGCGTCACCTCGTCGGCCTCTTGCGAACTGAGCATCCGCCGGGTCAGGCTGTGGATCCGCGCCACGTGCGTCCTGTAGAGGCGCTCGAAGGCAGACTGATCCCCCCGGGCCGCAAGGGCCACGTCGCTGTCCAGCCCGATACCAGCCGGGGTTTCGCCGCTCAGCGTCATCACCGCCGCAATCGTCACAGTTCGGCCACTTACAACCGATTGGACGGGCTCAGTCTACCGAAGGTTGAAACCCTGTGGGCCGAAGGGCTTAGGGGTTGGGGCGGGGAAGGGAGACGAAACCTCTGAGACGGGACCTCTGAGACGAAACCTCTGAGACGGGACCTCTGAGACGGGACCTCTGAGACGGGACCTCTGAGACGGGACCTCTGAGACGGGACCTCTGAGACGG
>Ga0070665_100004471_pt1 | contig 14687 bp, 14 predicted proteins | sample KBSS13metaG_FD_65862 | JGI IMG/M metagenome (GOLD analysis project Ga0070665, IMG submission 65862) | Switchgrass rhizosphere microbial communities from Kellogg Biological Station, Michigan, USA - KBS S1-3 metaG | ecosystem: Host-associated > Plants > Roots > Rhizosphere > Soil ... | reverse complement strand
CACCCTGCCTGTCTCACCCAACACGCGTGGACAATGCATCCCTGCGTGCCTGCCAGTCGGAACGGCCCCTACGAAAGTGTTCGATGCGATCGTGGCGCGCGCTTCAATATCCACCGTGATCGGCATCTTCAGCTTCAAGAGCTGCTGCTCTGCACCTTATTTCGCGTGACAAATGCTGCGTGGCAAGGCGTTATTCGGGACGTCCGCCGAGGATTCGAAACGTGATGGTCACGCGGTCCTGCACCGCGATCGCTCCACCCAGGATCGAGAAGGGCGCAATGCCGAATTGCGACTGGTCGATCGCCATCGATCCCGTCACGGAAACGTCCTTCCCCGTCTGATCGAATCGGGCTTCAACGGGGGTCGGCCGAGTGACGCCATGGAGCGTCACCGCGACGGGAATTTGCTGTGCGGTACCGCCGGCAACGCTGGCGCTGACGCTGATCATCGCGTAGGGAAAGCGCGCGGTCTCCAGCACTTTCTCCAGCATGTTGCTGCGCGTGCCCGCGATGTCGCTAGCCGAAGGTTGCGTATCGAACCGCGCCTCGGCGCGAAGCGCCGGCTCGTCGACGACGAGCGCGTCGAGGGGCACGTATAGGTCCGCGCGCGCCTCCGACGGCGCGATATAACCCGCGACGTCGTGGCTCGCGACCACGTGGTCGTGGCCGAATTGCGCGAGCGACCCGCTGCGCCTCACTTCGATCACCACGAGCGAGCGTGCGGGGTCGATTCGAAAGACGGGTTTCCCCTGCGCCGAGAGCCGCTGGTAATACGCCTCCGGAAAATCGGGCGGACCCTGCCTCTCGATTGCCGGCGGCGCCGTGACCTGCGATGCGCACGCCGAAAGCAGCCCGACGAAGGCCGCGACGATGGCGTGCGCAATGCGTCGATCAGCCACTCTTGCGCAGGTGCACGTCAAATTTGATCTTCACATCCGCACCGATGACGGCAGGCGATGCCCACTCGCCGGTGCCGATGCCGAAGGTACCGCGCTTGACGACGAGCTCGCCGTTCATGCGGGCGGCGTCCGCAGTTTCGGTCCAGGTGAACGGCACCTCGACGGATTGCGGGACACCCTTGAGGCTCAGCGTTCCGCGGGCCAGATACTTGCCGTCGTCCGCCTTGCGCAAATCGGTCGAATGAAACTCTGCCTGCGGATAGCGAGCGACGTCGAACCACTCGGCGCCGCCCATGGCCTTGTTCACGTCGGCGCTGTTCATGTCGGCACTCTTCACGGCGATGGTGACATCGAGCCTGTTTTCCGAAGGCTTGTCCGCATCCAGGTGCAAGCGCGTATCGAATTCCTTGAACAGGCCGGGCGCAGCGGTCTTCTCGTACGTCACGGTGAATTCGAGCCGGCTCGCTCCGGCGTCCATCTTCCAATCCGCAGCGTGCGTCGGATAGGCCATTGCGGCCAGCACGATGGCGGCGAGCGAAGCCAGGCGAATCACTTGACGTCCCCCGTGCCCGGCAGCATGCGCACGAGCACATCGTCGCGCTTGACGAAGTGATGTCGCAGCGCCGCCCCGATGTGCACGATCAGCAGCAGCGACAGCACGACGAAAAGAACTAAGTGCACGCGCGCGATGGCGTCCGCCAACGCCTTGTCCGGCTCGACTATGGAGGGCAACGGAATCAGCCAGAAGATCCTGAACGGGACGTTGGCGGCTGAATTCACTATCCACCCGGTCACAGGGAGGAGGAGCAGCAGGATATAGAGCAGGACGTGACTCCAGTGGGCCGCGCGCTGCTCGAGCGGCCGCATGTCCGCGGGCAGCGCAGGCGCGACGTTGGCCGAGCGCCACGCTATACGCACGAACATCAGCGCGAGAATCAGTATTCCCACCGACTTGTGCCAGACGAAGAGATCGAGCTTCGTGGGGGAGAGGCGCCAGCTCACCGCCGCCCATCCCAGGCCAATCTGCACGAAGACGAGCAAGGCGAGCGTCCAATGCAACAACTTTGCCGGCGCGCCCCAGGCGAGAATGGTATTCCGCCACATCATTCCGTGCCCGGCCTCACGCCCATCGAAATTCGCTCTTCGCGCGCCGAGCCAGCGACGTCAGATCGGAGGCACCAATCCGTTCTTGCCGACCGACACACGGTCCGACGTCAGCCTGCCGTCGAGTTGCTTCGATGTTGTGACCAGGACGTGCGCGCCGGGCACGAGCATCGACTCGTCGCCGGGTTCGACCATCACGACGGGGACCGAATTGCCCACGACGACGATCTTCTCGCCGTCTTTGTACTTGAGCGTCATCCGCCGGCCCGGCGCACCGGACGCGACGCTCTCGACCGTTGCGTTGGTCATCGTGCTGCGTGCCGCGGCTTTCGCCGTTGGCGCAACGTTCGTGACGGTGGCATTGGTCATGGTGCTGCCAGGCGCTGCCGTATCCATCGGGCGATGGCCTTCGCCAGTGCCGCGCATCGACTCCGGGAACACGTGAACCTCGACCGCAGACAGCGTGCCGTCAGCTAGCGGGACGGCCGTCGTGCCGAGAAACGCGCCCGGCGCGATTGCGTTCAGGTCGGCCGCCGATCGCGCGCTCACGCGCACGTTGTCTGCGAGGTGCACGGTGACGATCTCTCCCGCGCCCGTTTTCACCTCCAGATCATGTCCCTTCAAGACGATGACATCGCCGCTGATTCGCTGCGTCGACGTCTGACCGGCAGCGCCGCCGACGGCCAGCAGGCAACCGAGCGACACTGCACAAACGACCATTCGCTTCATCGAAGTATCCTCGTCAGTGGAACGCATGTCCGAGCCCGCCATTCTCACGCCACGGCAAGGGAACCCGCAATCTTTGCAGGTGCAATGGTCATTCGATCGACTATGCGCATTCAGGTTCCTCCCGGCGCCGGAGATTCGTGGCGATGCGCGAAGCAATCTTGGGCAGGATAATATTCGTGGCCAACCGAAGTGTGACGCATTCGTTGCGGAGACCGCCATGAAGTTTCCATCGAAACTCGCCCGGGTACTTGCCCTCATTCTCATTGCGGGCGTGCTCGCATCCTGCGCGACGACGCCGCCGACCGCACAGAACGAAGGGTTGCTGACGGCGGCGGGCTTCAAGACCGTGGTTGCGAGCACCGACAAGCAACTGCAGGATCTGCCGACACTTCCCGCCGGGCAGGTGACGGTGGTGACACAGACCGGCAAGAACTGGTTCGTGTATCCCGATCTTCCCAAGAATCGCGTCTATGTCGGCACGCAGAAGGAGTATCGGGCGTATCTCAGTCTGCGCGCCCAGAACGGCCTGCCCGACGTGGACCCGATGGCGGCCTATTACAAGCGGGACCAGGCGATGACGTCCGCGCTGCCACGGGACGCGACGACGCCGCCGTCGTGGGAGTGGTGGCCGATGTTCGACCAGATGGGCTTTCAGTGACGTCGGAGGCCGGCGCCGGCCTCGTGGGATAGATCGCTGCGTCGCGCTCGCGCGACGGACGGTAGCTTCGGCGCGCTTGCGGATCGCCGGCCCGCCCCGACGTAATGCGAATGGATTCGGCCAACCCCGTATTCGTTCGATCCGAGGGCGATCACGAGCACTTCCGGCTCGCCCTGAAGCTGTCCCTGGGCTTCGTCGCTGTCCTTTGGCTCGTCGCGGTGCTCGGGTGGGGTCTGGAGCTCGAGCGTTTTGGCGTTCGCCCGCGGGAATGGATCGGCCTGCTGGGGATCCTGGTGGCGCCGCTGCTGCACGGCGGCTTCGCACACCTGATCGCCAATACCGTGCCCGTGGCCGTGCTGGGCGTCACGATGTTGCAGCTCTATCCGACCGCGGCGTTTCGGGTGCTGCCTGCGATCTACCTGGGTCCGGGCCTCGCGGTCTGGCTGTTCGCGCGCGGCGGAGTGCACGTGGGCGCCAGCGGCCTCGTATACGGGCTCGTCAGCTACATCTTCGTCGCCGGTGTGATCCGGCGCGACCGGCGCGCCATCGCGGCCGCGCTCCTGGTCGCTTTCATGTACGGCACGGCGGTCTGGGGCGTTCTGCCGCTCCAGGAAGGCGTGTCGTGGGAGACGCATCTTGCGGCCGCGCTGATCGGCGCCGGCATGGCGATCGCGCTTCGGGGGCTCGACGTGCCGCCGTCCGTTCGCTACAGCTGGGAAGGCGAGACGGAAAGCGAGAAGGACGAAATACCCCTCAGCGGCGGTGACGCGCGTTCATGATGCGCGTTGCCGGGCGAACCGCCTGCGGATCGCCCGGCAGCCGACGCTATTTGCAATGTCCCGGCGCGTTGCCGCTGTTGCCGGGGCCGGGCCGGCACCCGGACTCGCCGAAGATCTGGCCCAGTACCCGCATCCAGTTCTCGCCGGTGATCTTGGTGACGTTCTCGGGCGTCGTGATGCGATTGAGCGCGGCCACGAGTTGGGGATAGCCGGTCGGATCGCTGGGCACGCCGGTGCGTCCGCCGAACATGTCGAGACCGATGCCCACGTGGTCGGGTCCCACCAGCTTGATGACGTAGTTGACGTGCTCCGCCCATTCGTCGGCGGTCGGAACCAGCGTGGCGGCGACGGGATCGTCGACGAAGGGCTTGAACACCGCGAGCCAGTTGGCGCGCGTTTCCGCATCGAAGCGGGCAATGTACGCGCCCCAGTTGTCGATGTCGGCGTTGTGCGTGAACGACGGCCGGTAACCGACGAGATTGCGAACCGGTGCGCCGAGTGCTGCAGCCGTGGCGGGATTGGCGGCGGCCCACGCCTTGTAGCGATTGCCGATCGAACCGGACGCGCCGTGGATGCCCATCACGCCGCCCTTGGCGGCGAGCGCAACGATCACCGCATCCGACAGTCCGCCTGCGGATACCCCGGCCGGCCAGACGTGGCTCGCCACGACAGGCCCGTTGCTCGCTTCGATGATCTGCGCCTGCGACAGCGCCGACGCATGCGTGATGTCGATCATCATGCCCAGGCGATTCATCTCGGCGATGACTTCGCGACCGTTGGGGCTCAAGCCACCCCAGTGCGGGTTGCCGCCGTCGTCGGCCAAGTCGTTGAACTCGGTTTGCGTGGCGAATTGCGTGCCGCGCAGGCCCAGGCGATAGAGCGCCCGCAGGACGTCGATATCACCTTCGTGGTCCCATCCGGATTCGATGCTGAGAAAGACGGCCATCCGGCCGCTTGCGGCAATCGAACGGGCATCCGCCACCGTGAGCGCCAGGCCCATCTTGTCCTGGTTCGCCTCCGCTATTTCAAGGAAGTTCTCGATCAGACGCAGCGTGTGCTTGGGCGTGTAGTTGTAGTTCCAGTATCCGTAGGTGCTGAGGTTCTCGATGATCATGTTGACGCCGGCGGCTCGCGCGCGGGCAAAGTCCCAACCCGTGGCCTGCGGCTGCCAGACATCGATGCCTTCCCAGTACGCGCGTGTCGTGACGTGGACGTGCCCGTCCATGAGGATGGGCGCCTTCTTTCCCGGGGCGGCATGCGCCGACCGCGAAAGCGAACCGCCTAGCGTCGAAGCCGCGACCGCGCCTGCCCCGGCCCCGAGAACCTTGAGTGCGCTGCGGCGACCTTCATCGATCTGCCGCGCGCCTTCCGGGCTTCCTGTGTCGCAGCCCGTTACGGCATTGCTTGCCTTCATGCTGTTCCTCCTGAGTTCGGGCGTGTGGCTCCCTGTCCAGGCCCAGTCACACGTCTGTCCGTTGCGCTGTGCGCGTCTGTAGACTGCAGGGACCGTGTCGAATCAACGTATTCGGAACACAGAATACTGTCAAGATTGCTGACCCATTGCTGACAGGCCCCCATCAGGCGTGTCGCCTCGGATTCTCATGGAGATGAAAATGCAAAAGCGACGCCTTGGCCGCAACGGGCCCGAAGTCTCGGCGCTCGGACTGGGCTGCATGGGCATGAGCGATTTCTATTCGGGCCGCGACGAGAACGAGTCGGTTGCCACGATCCATCGTGCGCTCGACCTCGGCATCAATCTCCTGGACACGTCCGATATCTACGGGCCGCACACCAACGAAGAGCTGATCGGGCGCGCGATCAAGGGACGCCGTCGCGAAGCGTTTATCGCGACGAAATTCGGGATCCTGCGCGATCCGAAGGATCCTTCGGTGCGCGGGTTCGACAGCCGCCCTGAATATGTGCGCACCGCCGTCGACGCCAGTCTTCGCCGGCTTGGCATCACGACGATCGACCTCTACTACCAGCACCGGGTCGATCCGAATGTCCCCATCGAGGACACCGTGGGCGAGCTCGCGCGCCTCGTTCACGCCGGCAAGGTCCGCTACATCGGGTTGTCCGAAGCGTCCGCCGCAACGCTCGCGCGCGCTCATGCGGTCCATCCGGTCACCGCGCTGCAGAGCGAATACTCGTTGTGGTCGCGCGACCCCGAGGCGGGCGTGCTCGACGCATGCCGGCGCTTAGGCATTGGCTTCGTGCCGTACAGCCCGCTCGGCCGCGGATTTCTCACCGGCGCCATTGCGCGTCCGGAGGACTTCGCCGCCGATGATTACCGTCGCGGGAGCCCGCGCTTCCAGGGCGAGAATTTCGGCCGCAATCTCGCGCTCGTCGACAAGGTCAAGGCGTTTGCAGCGGACATGGGCTGCACGCCCGGGCAGCTCGCACTGGCCTGGGTGCTCGCGCAAGGCGACGACATCGTGCCGATACCCGGAACCAAGCGGCGCAAGTATCTCGAGGAAAATGTCGGCGCACTCGCGATTCGTCTCACGCCTGCGCAAGTGTCGGCCTTGGACACGGAATTTCCGGCCAACGCCGCCGCAGGGGATCGATATCCCGCCAATATGATGGGTGCGCTCAATCGCTGAGCGGCGGCAGTCGACCCCTAACCCATGCCCCGGAAGAAAAAAGGCAATCGCAATCCACCGCCTGCGCGAAGCCGCGCGAAATCGCCGCCTCCCGCGCCTGGGCCGACGACCATTCGGGGTCGAGACGCGGCGGGCGGAAGCCGCAACCGCCTTGCAATCGGCGGCGTTCTCGCGCTTGCGTTCGGACTCGTCGCGGCAGGTGTGTACTGGGGTGTAACGCAAAAATCGGTCGCGCCACCCGCACCAAGAACGGTTGCGCTCGCGCGCTACGTCGGCGGCGCCGAGTGCAGCACGTGTCACGCCGAGGAGCATGCAGCGTGGAAGGGCTCCGACCACGACTTGGCCATGCAGGTCGCCGACGACCAATCGGTGCTCGGAAATTTCGCCAACGCGAAATTCGCGTACGCAGGAACGACGTCGACCTTCTTTCGTCGCGACGGCCGCTTCATGGTGAACACCGACGGCGCCGACGGCAAGCTCGCGGACTACGAGATCAAGTATGCGTTCGGCGTGCATCCTCTGCAGCAGTACCTGATCGAGATTCCGGGCGGTCGCATCCAGGCGCTCGGCATCGCGTGGGATTCCCGGCCTGCGGCCGCGGGAGGACAGCGCTGGTTCCACCTGTATCCGGGGCAGAACATCAAGGCCGGCGATCCGCTGCATTGGACCGGCGCGAATCAGAACTGGAATTTTCAGTGCGCGGAATGCCATTCGACCAACCTGCGCAAAGGCTACGACCCGAAAACCGAAACGTTCCACACCACCTGGTCGGAAATCGACGTCGCCTGCGAAGCCTGTCACGGTCCCGGCTCGAACCATGTTGCCTGGGCGAAAAAGGCAAGTGGCTGGGAGGCGCTCGCGACTGACAAGGGCCTTGCCGTAGCGCTCGACGAGCGGCGGGGGGTCGCATGGACGCCCGTTGCCGAAACCGGAAACGCCCGTCGCAGCCGGGTGCGCGAAACGTCGCGCGAGGTCGACACGTGCGCGCGCTGTCACGCTCGCGCGAGCCGGATCTCGGACGACTACGTGCACGGCCAATCGCCGCTCGAATCCCACCGTCCTGCGCTGCTCGACGAAAACCTCTACTGGAGCGACGGCCAGATGCGCGACGAGGTCTACAACTGGGGCTCGTTCGTGCAAAGCCACATGTATGCCGCGGGCGTCACGTGCTCCGATTGCCACGACCCGCATTCGCTCAAGCTGCGAAGCCCCGGCAACGGCGTTTGCGCCCAGTGCCATCAACCAGCGCGCTTCGACAACATGGCGCACACCCATCACGCGGCAGGCACCCGCGGCGCGGCGTGCGCGGCGTGTCACATGCCGACGACCACGTACATGATCGTCGACCCGCGCCACGATCATTCGATGCGGATCCCGCGCCCGGACGTGTCGGCGAAGGTCGGAAGCCCCAACGCGTGCAACAACTGCCACACGAGGCAAACCGCGCAATGGGCGGCCGATGCCATTCACGCGTGGACCGGAAAGCCGCCCGCGAGCTTCCAGAATTTTGCGGAGGCGTTGCAGGCAGGATCGAGCGGCGCGCCGGGCGCGCGGGGCGCGCTCCTCACGCTGATCGCGGACAAGACGCAACCGGCCGTGGTGCGCGCGAGCGCCATCGAGCGTCTGGGCCACTGGCTGACGCCTACGGTGACCGACGTCGTGTCGCGGTCGCTCAACGACCCGGATCCGCTCGTCCGCCTGGCGGCGGTCGAGGCGCTCGCGAGCGCCGATGCGGCCACGCAGCGACGCTATCTGTCGCGCATGCTGGATGACCCCGTGCGTGCGGTCCGCGCAGAAGCGGCGCGTGCATTCGCGGGCGCGGGCGAGCAGGGACTGTCTGCGCAGGAGCGCACGTCGTTCGATCGCGCGCTCGCCGACTATGTCGGCATCCAGACCTACAACGCCGATCGGCCGGAGGGCCGCGTCAGTCTCGGCAACCTCCATGCGCAGCGAGGGAACGCTGCCGCTGCGATGATCGAGTATCGCAAGGCCATCGCCATCGACCCTGCGTTCGTGCCGGCCTACGCCAATCTTGCGGACCTCTACCGCGCCCGCGGCGAGGAGGCCGAGGCAGAAGCCGCATTGAAGGAGGGCATGGCGCGAAATCCCGGTGCGGCGGTGCTGCACCATGCGTATGGGCTCGCGCTCACGCGTCGGAAGCAATCGGCGGAAGCGCTGACCGAATTTCGCCAGGCGATGCAGCTTGCACCGCAGAACGCGCGTTTCGCGTACGTGTATGCGGTGGCGCTGAACGATGCGGGAAGAACCGGCGATTCGATACGCGTGATCACGGCCGCGTTGAAGGCTGCGCCCTACGATCGGGATCTCCTGTCCGGGCTGGCGTACTTCACCGCGCAAACCGGCCATCGCGAGCAGGCGCTCGGCTATGTGAAACAGCTGCAGGCGCTCGACCCCGAGAATGCGGAGTATCGCGATATGGCGAAGGAAATGGGCGGTACTGCGGGAATGTCTCAAGGCAGGTAGCCACGCGATCGGTGGTTGTGCACACGACTTCGTGATGCGACGCTCGCGGAAATCGGTGGTTCGCGGTCGATCCCTGCGACCACGGGCGGGCGCAGACGCGCAGGGGCGCAAATGCCCGCGAAAGGTGCCGGGCGCAGGCGACGCGCTCCTGCACTGTGCGTTACCCGTACGCGGCACAACCTGCGCCAAATGTAGGCCACGAGGTGTCCATGGCGCACGCGGCTTGCTCCGCGCTCATGCAGGACTTCTTTGGCGTCAGTGACTTGCCGTGTCCCGGCGGGATTCATGCGCGCGTGGTATGCAATTTGCGCCGTATGCCTGCACCTCTATGGGATTGCATCTCCAATATTGAAAAATCAGCGCGATTTTTCGCGGATGACGGCGTCATTGCCGTTCAAGGCAGACTGCGGCACGTTCGTCGGTCTCCGCGGGCCGTCCGTCGATTCCGGGTTTTCCTTTGAAATTCGAGCAGTTAGACTCCGCTTCACTTTAATCGGGCCGTTTCGATGAAACATTCGCGCATTCGCGGTTTTACTCTGATGGAACTGATGATCGTCGTCGCCGTCGTGGCGGTGCTGGCTTCGATCGCGCTGCCTTCGTATCGGCAGCAGATCCTCAAGTCGAATCGCAGCGTCGCGAAGCAGTTCATGACGGACATCTCCAATCGCGAGGAGCAGTACATGCTCGATGCGAGAAGCTATACGGCGACCTACGGCACCGGCGGACTGGGTCTCACGGTTCCCACCGAAAACAACGGCAACTACACATACGCGATCGACATCACCAAGGATTGCAGCGGCGGCGCGCTGGGCGCGCCCGGGTACTCGATCACGGCGACTGCGGCGGGCGGGCAGGCCGGCGACGGCAACTACTGTCTCGACAGCCTCGGCAACAAGACCTGGACCGGGACGGGCGGTGTCTGGTGAGGAACTTGGTTGAAATCGTCGCGGGCCCCAGGTCAAGCCCCGCACCGTGCCACCGAACGCGCGCTCACGCGGGCTTCACGCTCGTCGAACTCATGATCGTGTTGACCATTGTCGTGATCCTGCTCGCAATGGCCATGCCCATGATGCGGAATCTCATCATGAACCAGCACGTCAAGACGGGTGTAACCGATCTCCAGACCGCGCTCTACTTCGCGCGGAGCGAAGCCATCAAGCGGGCCACCGATATCGTCGTCGCGCCCGTCAGCAGCGACTGGAAGAACGGCTGGACCGTCAAGGCAGGAACGACGCTCATTCGCACGCAGGGGGCGCTCGACAGCGGGCTCTCGACCAAGACGACCGCCACGACGCTTACGTATCGCGCGGACGGCCGCCTTACGACTGCGCCCGCGGCGCCCAGCGGCACCCCGGCCGGAACGGTCGCCGTGCTCTACGTCGCCGGCAGCACCACCGTGACGCCGCGCTGCGTCCTGCTCGACCTGAGCGGACGGCCGAGCGCAGCGATGGATACCGACAACAACGGCGCCAATGGCTGCAATTGATCCGATGGCCGCAAACGATCGCATGAACTCCGCATCGTCACGCTTGCTTCCTGCCCGCCGCGCATCCGCCGGCTTTACGTTGATCGAAATTCTGGTCGCGCTGGTGATTCTGCTGGTCGGCTTGCTGGGACTGGTCGGCTTGCAGGCCAAGGGGCAGCAGGCCGAAATGGAGTCCTATCAGCGCACGCAGGCCCTCGTGCTGCTACAGGATCTCGCCGATCGCATGAACGCCAATCGCGCGGGTACACGGGCGATGGGCTATGTGGTTGCGCCGAACGCACCGGTGGGCGGACCAGGGGCACTCGCCGATTGCGCCGCCATTGGTCTCACCACCACTGCGGCGAAGGATCTCTGCATGTGGGGCAACCTTTTGCGAGGCGCGGCGGAAGCGGCATCGTCGGGATCTTGCACCACCACCGGCACCGGCAATGCGTGCGCCGGCGCGATGATCGGCGCCCGCGGCTGCGTGACCTACGACGGCACCGACGAGATCGTCGACTCTTCCGGAGCCAAAATCGCCGGCACCGGCGTCTTCACGCTCGCGATCGCATGGCAAGGGTTGGCCGCAGGCTATACGACGCCCGGCAGCGACAACACCAAGCCCCTGTCCTGCGCATCGGGATCGTACGGCAACGAATCGCTGCGCCGCGTCGTGACGTCGACGATCCGCCTCGGGTCGCTCGGCAACTATTAGGACGGCACTCCCCATGCGAGATCACCGCAATTGGACATTGCGCAATGCCCGCGCGAGCGCATCGCAGCGCCAGCGGGGCCTGTCGCTGATCGAGCTGATGGTCGCGATCGCGATTGCGGCGCTGCTGCTGCTCGGCCTTTCCACCCTGTTCGCCTCGAGCAGCAAGAACTTCGCCGAGAACGAAAAGTCCAGCCGGCAAATCGAGAACGGCCGCTACGCCATGGATTTGCTGGCGGAAGATTTGCGGCATGCCGGCTTTTACGGTGAGGTGGGGAGCGTCACCACTCTACCGATCACCCCGATCGCGATGCCAACCGCATTGCCCGATCCGTGTGACACCGCAGTCGCCAACGTTAAGGCCGCGCTGCCGCTGCCGATCCAGGGCGTGGATTCGCCGGACACCGCGCCGTCGTGCCTCGTCAGCCAGCTCGCCGGCACTGATGCCATTGTGATTCGCCGCGCGAATACCTCCACGATTCCGGCCGCCTCGGCGGTGGCAAGCGAGTACTACACGCAGACGGCGTTCTGCTCGACGGCCACCACCGTGTTCGATCTCAAGCAGAGCGGCTTCACGTTGCAGAACAAGGATTGCAACGCCGGGAATCCATCGCCGATCCGCAAGTATCACGTCCACATCTATTTCATCAGCTCGTGCAGCCGGGGCACAGGAACCGGCGGCGCTTGCCAGACGGGCGACGACGCGATCCCGACGCTCAAGCGAATGGAGCTGGGCACGTCGGGCTTTACCGTGACGCCCCTCGTCGAGGGTATCGAACAGCTGCAGGTGGAATACGGGCTCGACACGAACAACGACGGATCGGCCGATACCTACACGGCCAAGCCCACCGGCGGCAATGCCGCGGCGATCGTTACGGCGTGGAGCCAGGTCGTTTCGGTACGCCTCTACGTCCTCGCGCGGAACGTCGATGTCAGCAATGGCTACACCGACACCAAGACCTATCCGATGGGACTCAAGGCCGACAACACCGCGAACACGTTCTCGCCGGGCGGATCGTACAAGCGCCACGGATACAGCGAGCTCGTGCGCCTCGTCGACATCGCGCAGCGTAAGGAAACGCCGTTCCCATGAACGCACGCCATCTTCGCACTCGCCAGCGCGGCGCGGTCCTCGTCGTTGCGCTGGTCATGCTCGTGCTCCTCACGCTCTTCGTGCTGTCGATCCTCAACATGTCGAACGTGAACCTGCGGGTCGCCGGCAACAACCAGGCGCGCAACCAGGCATTGGCCGCCGCGCAGCAGGCGATCGAATACGTCTCGAGCTTCAACTTCACCACGGCGCCCGCCGCATCGACAGTGAACGTGGATATCAACGGTGACGGGACGAACGATTTCGCCGTGGCCGTGGACAAGCCGGTGTGCATGAACTCGGTGCCGATCAAGACAACCGAGCTCGACATCGGGATCCCCGCCGATGTGGCGTGCTTCGCGAGCTCGGCGTCCACCACATCGGGCATCCTGCCGGCCGCAACCGGTGGCAACTCGCTCTGCTCGAACACGCAATGGGACCTCCGCGCGACCGTTCAGGATTCCGGCTCGTCCGGCAGTCAGACGAACGCCACCGTCCATCAAGGTGTGGGTGTACGCGTCCCCATCGGTACGACATGCTGATTCAAAGGTCGCCGCGAGTGCGCGGCGACGACAGGGAAGCCAGGAGAAGTCGAACATGAACAAGAAAATCTTGATCTCTTTCGCGCTCTGCTTGAGCGCGTGCCTCGGGGCGTTCGGCGTGCATGCCGAGGATATCGACATTTTCAGTGGCCCCTCAGCCAATGGGGCCAACCCGAACGTCCTGATCATCCTGGATAACGCCTCAGCCTGGAACGCATCCGCGTCTTACAGTGCGACGACGTGTCCGGTCCAGTCGGGATCGACCGGCATCGTGCGATCCAATAACTCCGGAACGGATGCCGGGTTCGAGCAGTGCGCGCTCTACAAGGCCATCGAAGCCATCGGCAACACGCCAGTTCTTCTCGGCAAGCTGAATATAGGCTTGATGATGTTCGGTTCGAACCAGTTGGGCGGAAGTTGGGGCGGCGTAATGCGTTACCCGAGCGCGGCCCCCTGGACCCTGCCTACGATGGATTCGGCAGGAATCACGACTTTCGAAAACTACATCAAGACGATCGATCGGCAAAACGATAACGCGAACAATTCCCAGGTTGGCGGCGGAATGTACGAGGCGTATTCGTTCTTCACCGGTCGCACCAGCCTGGCATCGGGCGTGAACTACGGCAGCCATCTCACGCTCGCATGCCAGAAGAGCTTCATCATCTATATTGGCAACGCGCTCAACAACGGGAAGCCACAGGACCAAGGCTCACATGGCCCCGCCGAATTGGCGAGCGCTGTCACGACCTATAACCAGCCTTCTGCATTCAACAATCAAATAAGTACGTCAGCCCTGGGTCCGAACACGAAATATGACTCAAACTATGGCGACGAGTGGTCACGTTTCCTCTTCGAGACGGACCTTGGCGGAGGTAGCCTTCCCGACAAGCAGAACGTCATTACCTACACCATTTCGGTGACCGACGGCACCAACCCGGACTATGTGCAGTCGAACAAAAGCATGGGTACCGTGGGCGGCGGCAAGTCCTTCGTCGTCACGACGGGCGACGTAAGCGGTCTCGTATCGGCACTGTTGCAGATTTTCAACGAGGTCGCGGCGGTCAACACCGTGTTCGCGTCGGTCAGTCTGCCGATCAGCTCGAATACCCAAGGCACCTACGCAAACCAGATCTACATCGGGATGTTTCGTCCGGATGCAGCCGCAGCTCCGCGCTGGCCGGGCAACCTCAAGCAATATCAGTTTGGCGTCGACGCGACGAATCCCAGCAACGTAACATTGTTTCTCGCCGATAAGGACGGAGCAGCGGCTGTGGATGCTGCAGGATCCGGGTTTATCTCGCCAAATGCGACGAGCTTCTGGACTACCAAGGACACCAGCGCGCTGCCGGACAACATCACCACGAATTTGTACCCCGGATTTTGGGGCAACAATCCTCAGGGCATCAGCAACGGCTTCGACCTCGAGGATGGAGCGATCGTGGAGAAGGGCGGCGTCGGGCAACGGCTGCGCATGGCGAATTTGCAGGACGACTACACCGCAAACCCGTCGTCGCCGCGCAACGTGTACACGTGCTCAGGCACTACGGGGTCATGCACGGCGGGAGCAAGCCTTTCCGCAACGCCATTCGCTACGACAAATACCGACCTGACGTCCGCATCGTT
>Ga0070665_100004468_pt1 | contig 14692 bp, 9 predicted proteins | sample KBSS13metaG_FD_65862 | JGI IMG/M metagenome (GOLD analysis project Ga0070665, IMG submission 65862) | Switchgrass rhizosphere microbial communities from Kellogg Biological Station, Michigan, USA - KBS S1-3 metaG | ecosystem: Host-associated > Plants > Roots > Rhizosphere > Soil ... | reverse complement strand
CGAGCGCCCGGTGGTTCGTTCATCTGACCGAATACGAAAGTAGCCTGAGATTTCTTTAATTCGTTCATGTCTACAGCGGAAAGGTCCCAACCGCCTTCTTCCATGCTGTGCTTAAATTTATCGCCGTATTTTACGATACCAGCTTCGATCATTTCACGCATCAGGTCATTGCCTTCACGTGTACGCTCACCCACACCGGCAAACACTGAGTTACCAGCGTAAGCCTTAGCGATGTTGTTGATCAATTCCTGAATCAATACAGTTTTACCAACACCGGCACCACCGAAAAGACCAATTTTACCACCCTTTGCATAAGGCTCGATAAGATCGATAACCTTGATACCTGTGAAAAGTATTTCAGAAGCAGTGCTCAGGTCTTCAAATTTTGGCGGCTTAGCGTGTATGGGGCGGCCATTAGTTTTATCAGGCGCAGACAAACCATCGATAGCATCACCTGTTACGTTAAACAGGCGGCCATTGATCTGATCGCCAACCGGCATAGCTATTGCTTTACCAGTATCTACCACGTCAGTACCGCGTACAAGACCTTCAGTACCGTCCATTGCCACACAGCGTACGCTATCTTCGCCGAGGTGCTGCTGCACTTCCAATACCAGTTTATCACCGTTCTCACGAGTCAGCTCAAGCGCGTTGAAGATCTCGGGCAAGTTGTTGCCTGCACCGAAAGAAACGTCCACAACCGGGCCGATAATTTGTTTGATTTTACCAACGTTTGGCATATAACTAAATTATATTAAAACAGAATAAGTTCCCTGAAATTTCGCGCAAAGGTAATTGTATAATGTCAAAATTCAAAAGTAAAAATGGAAAGAATTATCAGTTAGTTATCAATGAAATAAAGTAATACATAGTACAGAAGCTTTAATACATTAAGCCTAAAATGCATATAGCTATGCACCGTATTGCCAGAATTTCCGGTTTTTTCCGGTGGCGGAAATTTATTTCGACCACCGACAATGGGGTGTTCCTGCTGATAACCAATAAATTAAGAGCTTAACTTAACAAAATTTCCGATTTACCGGAAAAATTTGCGGGCGGTAAAATTTCCTTCGTTTTGAGGTTCATTACCAAGTATAAATATCGTCAGATCGGCACTCATTTTCAAAAGAACATATCCACATATATTAACCTTATTATAATTGGGCTACTTTCCTTTATTTCACCATATGAAATCGTTCAGTCTTTGTGGCTCTCTTTTATTGCTTTCAATATTAGCATTTGGCCAGGATAAAAAAGTGCCTATTGAAGATGAGGGAACTGTGAATGTATGGGAGGCCCCACAAACAGAGCGTGTATTACCGAAAGGTATATCCTATACCGAACTGGTACTATGGGGCGATGGGCTTGATACTGAAAGTATACGACGGGTAGATTGCAACGCAAATGGCCAGGTAAAGGAAGAAAGCAAGTTCGGGTATGACATGCATACGCACAACCCAGGTATAAAGGCCCATATAACGCCTATTTCAGGCATCTATAAAACAGTCTATGAGTACGACAGCAATGGCAACGTGATACATAAAAAAATGTATGAAGAAATACCTGTAAACAGCCGCGGTGGCGTACAAAAAATACGCACGCTGGCAAGCGGCAATACTGAAAAAGATATTAATGCATTTACAGACTCGGTGATAGCAAGCAAGCCCGAACCTTTTTACACCCTGTACAGTGATGAATTTTGCAGTTACGATGAAAATAATAACCCCCTGCTGCGCAACGATACAATGAAACACCATGTGGAACGATATAGCTACACCTACAATGCAAACGACAAGGTGGCGACCCAAAAGAAACTGGACCTATTTTATAACGCGGCAGGAAAATACTTTTACAATACGCGGTTGCGCAGCTTTAGCTATGATAGCGCGGGTAGAATACTGAGCATATTGCAGTATGACCTGGCAAATGATACTGTGACCGATGCACTGGCCAACGGAGTACTGCACGTACGTAAATACTTTCACTACAATGAGAAGGGCTTGCCGGATACTATAACTTATGTACCCGGCATAAGCTACCAGCATATAATAGCCTACAATAGTAAAGACCTAACAAGCAACTATGCCATAATAAAAAGAGAACAGCAATGGCAGGATACAGTATGGTACTATAGCTATCAATATACAGGCAATGATCTGACCGAAATGGACCACAGCGAGCACGGACTGAAGACACAAGCCACCCATGTGCTTTATAGCTATAACAAACGCTACCAACTAATAGAAATGCGCACCTACCTGCCCGGAAATGGAAAAACCGGACAACCTTATGTGCAACTACTTTATTTCTACGGCGACAAAGCGGACGATGCAGCTACTGCAAAACGCAGCCAGTACATACCATTAGCTAGACGCAAGAGAGATATAAACATAGCAGGTACCAAGACGCAAAAATCAGCTGCACACACCCTCGCCAGGACTACAGGTAAAGAGCAAATATTTACTTATGTGGAACAAATGCCTACTTTTCCGGGGGATGTAAATGCGTATGTAGCCACACATTTAACTTTCCCGCCAAGTGCAAATAAGAGTCCAATAGAAGGCCGTTTAATTTTGCGATTTGTAGTAAATGGCGATGGCTCCTTATCAGATTATGAAGTATTGAGAAATGTGTGTGACGGCTGTGATATAGAAGTAATAAGGATGTTACAAAACATGCCTAAATGGAAGCCAGGGAGACAAAACGGGAAAGCTGTAGCTGTGTATTACACATTGCCCGTTTATTTTAAGATGAAATAAATAACAATCATGAGTCGCGAGACACCTATCTCCATAATGAAACCGCTTTTATATATTATCTGCCTTGGGTTGGCTACCAATTCCGCTTACGCGCAAACACGTAAAGCGCCCATTGCTGATGACGAAAATGAACAGACGCATACATTGAATGCAGATGCCGTAAAAGGCCAGGTGCATGATTTTACCCAGGTACTTTTCCAGGGAAATTATCCTGATGAATTTGATACATCTGAAGTCTTTAGTGCACAGTATGATCCTAATGGCCGTGTAAAGGAATACAAAAGCATAAAATATGAAAACACAGAAAAGATGCAGGAGGAGCCACCTTTTGACAAGATAAAAACAAGGGTAGCAGAAGGAGAAAAAACAACTTATGAATATGATACACGTGGAAACATAACTCACGAAAAAAGCTACAGTATAATACCCGCGAATAGTTTTATGGCTATATGGGCCGCACTAATGGCACAATATGAAAGAGAGCAATATAGCCAGGGAAATGAGGATGAGGGCAATAACAGCGAGACCGCTAGAAAAAAGAAGAAGGAAGCGCTATACAGAACGGTAGACTCAATGATAGCACACGGCATGCCGGAACAAGACAAGATAACAGAAGACAAGAGTTATACTTATAACGACGACGATAATCCTACACACGCAACAGAGCAGATAGAGCACAGAAATTTCCACTACAGCTACGTGCATAATCCCAATGGCAGTGTGGCAATGAAAAAGGAAATTTATATCTACAGTGGCACAAACAGCGCGCCATACTTCAGCGCTACAGTACACACCTTCAGTTATGCGCCCAACGGCAAACCGGAATTAATAAAAACATACAATGCTGAAAAAGACTCCGGGGATATAGTGAATGACAAATACCTGATAAGATCGCAGGCATACCATTATAATAAAGCAGGCTTAACAGATACTATTACCTATAAACAACCCGGGTATACTATAAAACATATTATGAGCTATGAGGACACCTTACGCATAGCTTATGCTATACTTACTATACATCCCGGCAGAGTGGACACCACTTCTTATACTGCCTATAGCTATAAAGATGGCGACCTGAGCGAAACGAAACAATGGATATATAATGATGGCAGAACAGGAGAATATACAAGAGAAACTTATAGCTACAATAAAAACCACCTACCTATAGAGACCAAACACTACACTTATACAAACATTGAAAAAAAAGAGATACTAACAGAACAAAGTCTATTTTTCTACGGTATAGGGAATGAAGACAAACGTACTGCCAAACGCAGCCTGCGCCCGGAGAAAGATGAAGAACCAAAGCAGCAGGAAAGCAAAAAGACAAATGAAGAATATAGTAAACCTACCAATATACAAGTAACAAAAAACAGTACTATAGCGCAGCCAAATGCAGCTTCACAGAGTGGTGAACCACAGGCAGTAGAAGCACCACCGCCGGCTAGCAATACAAACCTAAAAGATACATTCAACTTTGTAGAAAAACTACCTATTTTCCCCGGCGACTTTGGCGCCTACCTGCAGCATAATCTTGTATATCCTCAAGCAGCCATTAAAGCAAAAATAGAAGGTCGTGTATTTGTGCAGTTTGTAATAAGCTATACGGGTGATATAGCAAGCGCGCGTATAATAAAGGGCCTGGGGTATGGATGTGATGAAGAAGCTATACGACTAATACGCAGCATGCCCAAATGGACACCGGGTATGCAAAATGGACGTGCCGCAAATGTTTATTATACCGTGCCTGTAATTTTTAAGCTGCCATAAGGTTAGTTTTTGCCGCTTCTGAATACGCCGGCTATTTACTACTCCAGCTACATCCTAAGACCATTATTTGCTACGATTAATTAATAACTCGTGAATATTTCGCAACTGGCGTATATGCCTTTGCGTGTGCACAGCATAGAATGTAAACCATTCCAGTATGGTGAGATGTCCAAACACGGGAAACTCAAAATCGGTAAAAAGCATTGATACGTTGAGCGTTTCCGTGGCTGCCAATATTTGCTCTTTAAAGGCAGTAAATGTTTTCAGCATTTCATTTTTGTCATGATGCAGTGCTGTGGGCAATACAGACTCCGGTGAATTAAATTTTGCTTCAAAATCCAGAAACAAGCTCCTGATAGCTTCACACTTTTCATCAGGCGTTCTCCCGGCGATAGCTGTATGGCCGTTTATAATTGCAGGAAGGCCTTGCAGTGATTTAGTAATGTGCTCGGCTACCTGCCCGCCGGTCCAGCTGCCTTCAAAGGGCACAACATCAATCTCACTTTCTTTAAAAAGTGAAAGCGCTTGATTTAACTCATTAAAAGTATTGTTGAGCTCGTCCTTGATAGATTGTTTTTCTGCGATATTCATATTGTTCATGGCAAAAAGTATTTATAAAATTCAGTGAAGTAAAAGTATGCGGCAATCGGCAAGACAAGCAGGTGTTAATGCGACTTTATTAGGTGCTATTTACGACAGTTTCTTTGCAGCTCAGAAGATCGTTTAACAGCGTGATGATTATGTTAGTTAATTACTGATGCATAAAATATTATCCGATATGTTAAAATTTTCTTAAGTGCCGGAGACCTGCTTTTTGGGCTAGTATTTAGCATATTCATCCGCGAATAATTAGTTAGGTTTGCAAGGCTAATCAAAATACGATAAATGAGATCAAAACAGTTACCCGTACTATTTATCCTTTGTCTTCTTTGGCTTGCTGCATGTAAGAGCAGTAGTAATAAATTTACTGTAATAGGTGATGTAAAGGATATGCCATCTGAAAATGTGGTGCTGGAAGAAATAGGTGTAAATGACGTGATAACTGTCGTGGACTCAACCGAAAGTAATGATAAAGGCCACTTTGAACTTTCCGGCAATGCGCCCGAACCCGGTCTTTATAGACTGCACTTTAGCAACAACAGGTTTATACTACTATCCCTGAATAAAGGCAATGTAAAACTGACTGCCAACTGGGGTGATTTTCAAAATTATCAAGTACAGGGTTCGTCTTCTTCTGAAAGCCTTCACAGATTTATATTGGCTATTGACGAACATTTACGTGATTTCAATACTATGAAAATGGTATTGGATACCTTGCAAGTGCGTGGCAACGACAGTATAATGGAAGTAGCCAAAAAGGAGTTTGGCGATATGCGGATTTCGTTTACCCGGTTTGTAGAGCAATATGCTGATACCAGCTCTTACCTGCCTAACGCAATTTTTGCGGCAAGGATACTGAACGTAAGAACCGAGTCTGATTTTCTTACCAGCTTTAGCCAGGGCCTTGAGCGCAGGTTTCCGAACAGTAAGATGGTAAAAGATTTTAACACCTATTACAACACGGTACTTAGTAAGCAAGGTCTACCAACAGGCCCAAGTGCAAATAATGCCAATGTAGGCGATATAGCTGTCGACATAACACTGCAAGACCCTAACGGGAAAGAAATAAAACTATCGTCGCTAAGGGGTAAATATGTACTGCTGGACTTCTGGGCATCATGGTGCGGTCCATGCCGTGGCGAAAACCCAAATGTGGTGGCTGCCTACAATAAATATAAGGATAAAAACTTTACCGTATACAGCGTATCGCTGGACGATAAAAAGGACAACTGGATGAAAGCTATACATGATGACAACCTTAGCTGGCCTAACCATGTAAGCGAACTAAGAGGCTGGGAATCTCAAGTGGTAAAACTGTATAACATACAGGCTATACCAAGCAATTTCCTGCTGGACACAAGTGGTAGAATAATAGCCCATGACCTGCGCGGCGAAGACCTGCAGACCAAGCTGCAGCAAATAATAAAATAAAGACCTGTTATAAATAAAAAGCCCCGCTTTACTGAAGCGGGGCTTTTTTATAATGCTGTATTAAGAGAACTTCATGTGCGCACCTTTTTTCATCCCGTGCGGTTTGCTGTAGTGAATGTCTGCACCAAATGTTAGCAATATAAGATTGGCCTTGTAGCCAGCGTAAGGCTGATAACCATTTGTTGTATAGCTTGTATTCAGGAAGTTATTGAGATAGTACTCAAGCTTTACGGTAAGGCCCGGTTTTACTGACATACCTGCAAATACTGCCGGCATAAATGATGGCGTGCGATTGCTAAACCATTCATTGAACTTTTCTTTATGCCCGCGCTTGATGAAGCCTTTTTCTTTGTAGTTGAACGGCACTTCCAGGTCTACGCCGGCAAAGAAGTAATTACGCTTTTTTAAATCGCCAAACTTAATGGCAAGTGGCAGGCAAAGATTATAAGTACGGCGCTTAACTGTGCTGTCGCTTATCTTTTCTATAAAGCCGACATTCTTAATAGCCAGGCCGGAGAATACACCAAAGTGTTTACTGAAATCGTAATTAACGTTTACGCCTATATTGAACGCGTAGCTAAACCTAAGCGTAGATACTTTATTGCCTGAATAAGGACTTTCCATAGGGGCAATAGAAAAGATACCTCCATCGAGGCTATTGCCCAGGTAAAATTTGCCCACCGGAGTCGGCTTCATTTTTATAGTTGAGTCCATTCCTTTCATCTGGGCCAAGGCTATATTACCATTACCTAAACTGCTAATAAACAATACCGAAGCTGCTAAGTATTTGAATTTCATATATTTCATTTAGAGGACAAATGTATGAAAAACTTAAAAAGGCTGTAAAAATTACAGGTTTCATTCTTTTGGCATAGCTATTGACAATATATTTGTCTTACACTAGATAGCAACCAAGTAGAAATTATTGACATAATGTCTGAAATGAAATCAATGTTTGATATGATCCTGGGACAAGCGGAACAGGAAATGGAATTTATGCCAATTGTGCCACTGGGAGAAGATGAACTGGACGAAAATGAGAAGGGAAGCCTGCCGGATGAATTACCAATAATAGCATTACGCAATACGGTACTCTTCCCTAATGTAGTGCTGCCCATAACTGTAGCAAGAGAAAAATCTGTAAAAGCAATAGCCGAAGCGCAGAAAGCAGGCAAATGGATAGGTGTAGTAGCGCAGAAAGATGGGAACAATGATGACCCGCAGCCGGACGATATATACACTACAGGTACACTGGCCAAGGTAGTGAAGCAAATAAAAATGCCGGATGGCAATACTACGATATTCATTATGGGACGAGTGCGCTTCCATATAGAATCGTATGTACAAACAGAGCCTTTCTATACTGCCAAGATAAAATACCTGGAAGATGTTTTTCCGCAGCAGGATGCAGAGTTTGACGCAATAATGTCTTCTATAAAAGATTATTCTGAGCGTATAGCACAGCAATCGCCTAACATGCCTAACGAGGCAAGCATAGTGCTGCGCAATATAGAACAGCAATCTTTCCTGATGCATTTTGTGGCTTCTAACATAAATGCGAAGCTGATAGATAAGCAGGCATTGCTGGAGGAAAATAATATAAAAACACGTGCAGAACGATTGCTGCAACTGCTGCAATCTGAACTGCAACTGGTGGAATTGAAAAATGAGATAACCAATAAGACACGTGCAGATATAGATAAGCAACAGCGCGAATACTTCCTGCAGCAGCAGATGAAAAGTATACGCGAGGAGTTGGGCGGAGACCCTAACGAACGCGAGATAAGGGACCTGCAAAAACGTGCTGATGAAATGAAGTGGCCGGAAAGTGCCCGTGAGCTCTTTCAGAAGAATATTGAGAAGCTGGAACGTATGCACCCAAGCACACCCGACTACTCGGTGATATACAATCACCTGGACCTGATGCTGGACCTGCCCTGGGGCACCTATACGGAAGATAGCTATGACCTGAAAAAGGCACAGAAGATACTGGATGAGGACCACTATGGTATGGACAAGATAAAGGACCGCATACTGGAGTACCTGGCCGTACTGAAGCTGAAGGGCGATATGAAATCGCCTATACTATGCTTTGTAGGCCCTCCGGGTATTGGTAAAACATCTTTGGGACGTAGCATTGCGAATGCCATACATAGAAAGTACGTGCGCCTGAGCCTTGGCGGCCTGCATGATGAAAGCGAGCTGCGCGGGCACCGCAAAACCTATATAGGTGCAATGCCGGGTCGCATCATACAATCCATTCGTAAAATAAAATCTTCTAATCCTGTATTTATACTGGATGAGATAGATAAGATAGGTAAAGATTTTCGCGGCGACCCAAGCTCTGCATTGCTGGAGATACTGGACCCTGAGCAGAACAACTCTTTCTATGATAACTACCTGGAAATGGAGTTTGACCTATCGAAAGTATTGTTTATTGCTACGGCTAACAGCCTGAGTGAAATACAGCCGGCGCTGCGCGACCGCCTGGAGATAATACAGCTTACCGGCTATTCGCTGGAAGAAAAAATAGAAATAGCCAAACGCCACCTGATACCGAAACAAAAGGAACTACATGGCCTTGGGAAAGTGCCATTGCGCTTCCCTGATAAAGTATTGGGCAAACTAATACAGGATTATACACGTGAATCCGGCGTGCGTGAGCTGGACCGTGATATTGCAGCCATTATGCGCGCTACAGCCAGACAGGTGGCCATGGAAGAAAAAGTTGTCCCGCAGGTGAGCCTGGATGAGGTAGAAAAGATAATGGGCAAACCACGATACAGCAATGATATATACACCAAAGGACATCCACCGGGGGTTGCTATAGGGTTGGCATGGACGGCTGTAGGCGGCGATATTCTTTTCATAGAGGCCAACACTATAAAAGGAAAAGGCAACCTTATACTGACGGGTAACCTGGGTAATGTGATGAAGGAAAGCGCATCAACCGCACTGACCTACCTGAAAGCACATGCAGCGACGTATAATATACCTGCAGAAAGATTTATAGAAAACGAAACACATATACACGTACCTGAGGGCGCAGTGCCTAAGGATGGGCCAAGTGCCGGCATTACTATACTTACTGCATTAGCCTCTGCCTACACAGGGCGCAAAGTGAAACCATATTTCGCACTGACCGGAGAGATAACACTTCGTGGGCAGGTATTGCCTGTGGGTGGTATAAAAGAAAAAGTGCTTGCTGCAAAACGTGCGGGCATTAAAGACATAATACTATGCAACCAGAATGAAAAAGATGTAGAAGAAATAAACAAAGACTACATAAAAGGTGTGAAGTTCCACTACGTAACCGAGATGGATGAAGTGCTGCAGATGGTGCTGAGTAAGAAGTAGGAACTTATATTTTTCTGTTAAAAGAGTGCCGTCTCAAATTATTTTTGAGACGGCTTTTTTATTTTAGTAGGGTTATTATTTCTCCCTATGAAAAGATTGTTACTTAGCCTTATTATTATCATCCATGGCTTACCGGCCACTGCACAAACCGGGTATATCAAGTTTGATTTAAACGATTGCTTTCTTTGTCAGTATGGGATTAGAAATACCCTATCGCTGAACTTTCCTATCAGTCTTGTAATAAAGGAATCTTTAAGAGAAGATTCTGCTGCTATTGAAAAGAAATATCAGCTTAGCACCTATCACTACCCGATAATATGGTCTGATAGTTTGTATGACTACCTGAACAAACAAGCATTTTCGGAATTTATTATTTATAGCCCAGCGAATGTTGAAATATTCAGAGGCATACTGAAGGGACTTGACAGCAATAAAATAAAGCATGCCTTGCAAGCAGCGAAACGAAACAATAGCGGGGATGAAGTGTTATGCAATTTTTATCTGCCGCCAAGATTTAAAATAGACTATGTGAACAATGGGCAATTCTTTATTGAGAATAATCTGAATAACGAGTATTATGAGCTGCATAATAACGGAGCTACTATTGACACATTTGCCTTATCATATAGTCTCGCGAAACAAACTATCGCAAAGGGCAAAATGCAAAACCCTGAGAGCTGGAAATACTATACTACAATAAAGCCGATATTTTCTTCAGCATATAAAGCGGACGCAAAGACCAATTACTTTTTAGGTACTTGTTACGACTTCATGCCTGTAATACCGGGGTCGCAAGATTCCGTACCGAATAAGGTCCTGTTTATTTATAAGTATTCAGCCGGTAAACTTACGGCTACTTATGCTATTGACAGCTCAGAAGCAGCTATTAATGAAAATGCTTTTTTCATAACCCCAACCGGAGACTTGTATATAGCTACGATAAAGCCATTTAATGGAAAAAATTATTACCTGGCAAAATTTGTGCTGCATAATAACCATTACGTTTTCAGCAACTATCTAAATGATACGCTGCCTACACAGTATAACACTACCGGAATAAAATACAATATGATACAACCCAAGGTTGCTTACCCTTTCTTTATCCTCCCGTTCTCCAACAGATTTGTAAACCTGGAAAACAAGAAGACATATACCATTCCATTTGATGATACTATTTTCAATGGTCTGGGAGAATTAATGAACCCAAACAGAGCAAATAAACTGCTTCCCTACGCTATATGGGATGTGCGCTATGATAAGACAAAAGGTAATCTGCTTATCATTTACACTATTTATAATGATCTGAAATTTATGGTGTACAATCCGGAAAGTCAGCAAATAATAAAGAATGAGAAGCTAATGGACTTAATGACCATAAAAGCCACCCCTACAATAGACGAGTCATTGAAGTTCGGATATTACTATATGAAGGATAAGCATTGTATTTACCGGATCCCGCTGAATTATTAAGCAACTAAACTATTCGTAAAGGGATGACAAGCTAGTCATACCTTTTTTTATTCTCCGTTCCTATTAACAAAATATTTTTTGTTTTATTCATCTTATAGCGTAATATTACGTTATGAAGCGAAACAAACAGTTACCATCTCTTACTAAAGCTGAAGAAGAAATAATGCAAATAATATGGCAGCTGGACCGTTGCCTGGTGCGCGATGTTATAGAAAAGCTCGGTGACCCGGATATACCACACAGCACTGTATCATCAGTAGTGCGCATACTGGAGAAGAAAGGCTTTGTGGGACACAAGGCATATGGCAAAACGCATGAATACTTTCCGCTGATAGCCAAAGAGGACTATGCACAGCATGGAGTGAAGAACCTGATGGAAAAATACTTTGGCGGGTCGCCTAAGAAGTTGGTAAGCTTCCTAGTGCAGAGCGAGGATATGAACCTAAAAGAACTGAATGAGCTGCTGAAAAGTCTCGATAACGACAAAAAGAAATAGTTATACACCCATCTATATACTGGTCTAATGAATCATTAAAAAAACTAAACGCTCTTTATATGATACAGTACCTTCTCAATGCAACCGCAATCTGGCTATTAAGCCTGGTAGTATTTGACATGTTCCTAAAAAAGGAAGCTTATCATAGTTATAACAGGTTATATCTGATATCAACTTTATTAGCCGGCATATTCCTACCACTCATACACTGGCAAAACCAAACTGTTATCTACGGGCAAAGTAATGCAGTACAAAACGCAGTAGAAATAAAGGCACGCATTGCGGACAATGCCACTATATCCAATACACATACAGATTGGCAGCATTACCTGTTATACATATATATAGCTGGAGCAGCTGTAAGCTTGCTGCTGTTTATAATAGAGCTGATAAAGCTAACAATGCTGTATCGTCGAGGGAAAGTGAGTATGGAAGGCGCCTGGACTATAATAGAAACCGGCGGTAATCATGCACCGTTTTCCATCTTCAATTACACCTTTGTAAACAGCAAGGCCCAGTACAGTGCAGAACAGTGGAATATAATACTGACGCATGAACAACTGCATAGCATGGCATTTCATTTTGTTGACCTGCTGCTCATACAGATAGTGCGCATACTGTTCTGGTTTCACCCGTTGGTATATGTATATCAGCGTCGCCTGCTAATGCTGCACGAATACCAGGCAGACAGAGTAAGTGCAGTACAACCACGCCTGTATGGACAATTCATTATAGAGCAGGCAATGCTGAATAGAGCACCTGCGGTATCTCATTCGTTTAGTTATTCCCCTGTAAAATCAAGAATCAGCATGTTAAGTAAAAAATCATCCGCGCTTGCGAAGAGCAAACTACTGCTGGTTTTGCCTTTAACAGTGGTATGCCTGTTGCTGTTTACTGAGAATAGTTTTTCAGCTAAATTCAGTCGTCAGGGGAATATTGTAAAGTATCGTGGCAATACAATTGAACTTTCTCAACAATTACCACCTGACACAGTTATAGTATTGGACCCAAGCACTGGTAAGCAGCGCATGCTGGTAACTACATTAAATCCCCGCCCTATAAAATTAAACGGCGGAAAAATATATACATCTGATGATCTAGATGTAAAAAATACTTTAGGTGAACCAGCAACCCACAAATCTTCTTTTAGTTACGATGGCATAAAGGAATATTTACTTAGCAATCTTAGCAGCGAATTGTCTAAACTGGAAGATGGCTCCTATATGCTGAGCGTAAATAATGTGGTAATAAATGAGGATGGCGCTATAGTATATTATGAGTATGGTGGTTTAAGAGGCACCTCTAATTCTTATCCTCCGAAGCCGCATCCGGAAGTAGATTCAGCCACATCAGATGCTATCGGCAAACGAGTAGGCGAGCTGATGGACAATGCTCCAAAGCATGATGCTGCACATTACAAAGGCAATGCGGTGCCTTTCCTTATTACCGGTGTGGTATTCCTCAATCCCTTCCAGGTTAAGAACCATAAGTTAGTAAGTATATAGCGCAGTAATAGCGCAAGCCCCTATATCCTTATTCAGTACAACAAATAGATAGAAACGAAAAGGGAGCCATAAGCTCCCTTTATTATTTGCAAGATACTTTACTAGTTTACAACAGGAAGGTAACCGTAGTTCTTACCATACTCCATCATCTGCTGATAGAAGCTTGCCGGGTATTCTACTTTTACATCTGTTATATCGCTACCATTCATTACAGGTACCAGCTTAGGTTGTATAAAACCTTTGTATGGTTTAATATTCAGTTTGGCATAGCGAGTAAGCACTTCGTTGTGCAATGTGGCATCTACTTTTACACCGTAGTTTTCAACTAGGGCTTTACCTGCTTTAAAATCACCTTCTGATTTTACACGCTGTATCTCACGCAGCAACTGACCGAACAGTTCACGCAGTTTTGCATAGTCATTTACGCGCACGTATGTTTTATCATTCTTTTTTACAAACTCTACTACGTTATCTTTCTTACCATGTTCATAGGCCCAGCGTGCTATTAGTTGGCGGTTACGCATGTGGGCCTCTTCCAGTTGCTCGCCCGGCTTCAGGCGGGTAAGCTGTGTCATGAGGCCATTCATCATATAGCTGTCATACTCTGCTTTAGCCACATCCATATCAGGCATTACACCTATCTCTACCAGCTTATGATCCATAACGAAGTATAGACCTACTAAATCGGCGCGTGCTTCCTCAAGACATGAGGCATAGTTTTTCAATGTCTTGTCTGTAGTTTCCACGCCTTTGTTTATCTGGCCAGATGCATGACCTATACATTCGTGCATATCAGTATGCAGATCAGATGCCAATGGGCCATATTTTTTCATGCGCTGCAATATGGTGTCGTTTTCTGCAAACTCATCCAGCATACCGCTCTTGGCGCTGCTTTCATTATAAGCATGTATGATATTGCTGAGCGATACAGATTTAGAACCATGCTCCGCACGCACCCAGTCGGCGTTCGGCAGGTTTATGCCTATTGGGGTGCTTGGTGCCGCATCACCACTTTCCACTATTACTGTTATCGCTTTAGCGCTTATGCCTTTTACATTTTTCTTTTTATGTTCCGGCATAATAGGCGAGTTATCTTCAAACCATTGCGCCTGATCTGCTATTGCTTTAATGCGTTTTGTTTCTTCCAGGTCTTTAAGCGACACGGTACTTTCGAAGCTGCCCTTCTTGCCAATAGCATCGAGGTACACTTCTATAAAGCCATTTACCACATCTATGCGCGAGGCAGTATCCTGCACCCATGCTATGCTATAGTCATCCCATGTTTTGAGATCGCCGGTTTT
>Ga0070665_100004463_pt1 | contig 14704 bp, 10 predicted proteins | sample KBSS13metaG_FD_65862 | JGI IMG/M metagenome (GOLD analysis project Ga0070665, IMG submission 65862) | Switchgrass rhizosphere microbial communities from Kellogg Biological Station, Michigan, USA - KBS S1-3 metaG | ecosystem: Host-associated > Plants > Roots > Rhizosphere > Soil ... | reverse complement strand
TCGTCGGACAGCCACTTGGCGGCGGCGCCGTCGCTCTCCGGCGCGAAGCTGATCGAGCCGCCGACCTGGATGATCATGTCCGGCACGGCCTTGCGCACGCCGGCGATCAGCTCGTTGAACTTGGAAAGCCGCTTGGAGCCCTTGCCGTCGAGTTCACGCACATGCAGATGCAGCACCGTGGCGCCGGCGTTGTAGCAGTCCACGGCTTTCTGGATCTGCGCGTCCATCGTGACCGGGATGTCTTCCGGGAAGTCGGAAGGCGTCCATTCGGGGCCGTACGGTGCGGCCGTGATGACGAGCTTGTCCTGGTTCTCGGGGAACAGCGATCCGTCGAGGAAATTCATGGGTGTGTCCTTGGTGTGTAGCGAAGTCGAGAAGAAGAAGGCGTACGGAAGCGGCGCATCAGAACGTGGCGTCGCCGACGATCCCGGCGCGTTCCATCTTGCGGTGGCAAGGCGCGTAGTCCATCACCGCGTAGTGCTGGGTCGAACGGTTGTCCCACATGGCCACCGAGTTGGGCTTCCAGCGCCAGCGCACCTGGTACTCGGGGATCTGCGCCTGGCTGATCAGGTACTGCAGCAGTTGCGACGCGCCCGGCGCGTAGTCCTGCCCGACGCGCACGTGCGCCGGCGTGTGGAAGTTGGAGAAGTGCGTGGCGAAGGCGTTGACGAACAGGATCTTCTCGCCCGTCTCCGGATGCGTGCGCACCACCGGGTGCTCTGCGTCGGGAAACTGGGTCCTGAGCGCGTGACGCTTCTCGATCGGCATCGCGGCGCCGAAGCTGGCCTCGATGCTGTGGCGCGCGCGCAGGCCGGCGATCTGCGTCTTGATGTGCTCGGGCAGCCGCTCGTAGGCGAGCACCATGTTCGCCCACATCGTGTCGCCGCCGACCGGCGGGCATTCGACGCAGCGCAGCACGCAACCGAAGGGCGGCTTCTCGCGCCAGGTGGCGTCGGTGTGCCAGGCGTTTTCGTAACGGTCGTTGGGTGTGTCGGGCGACTTGTAGATGCGCACCAGGCCCGGGTGCTCCGGATCGCTGCCGGCCACCGGATGATCTTCCAGGTCGCCGAAGTGCCGCGCGAAGGCGACGTGCTCGGCACGCGTAAAGTCCTGGTCGCGAAAGAACAGCACCCGGTGCTGGAGCAGCAGCTTGCGGATCTCGGCGACGAGCGCCGTGTCGCGCGAGGCGACGCCGAGGTTGACGTTCGAAAGCTCGGCGCCGATCGCGCAGGTGAGCTGCTCGACCTTGATCGAGTCGGGCAGCGACGCGGCGCGGACCACGGCGGGGGCGTGAATGACGGTCATCGATGAGTCTCCGGTGTTGGCCACCTCGAGGCGGCCTTTCTTGACGAGAAGGTTAGGGCGGGGACGCCCCGCTTTCCCCCCCATCGTGGAGGGGGCTCGCCTCTCAGCGCTCGGTTTCGAGCAGCCCCAGGATCCGCGCCCGCTGAACGACCTGCTTGCGCGTGCCGGCGTCCAGCTTGGCGAAGAGGTTCTTCATGTGCCACTTGATCGTCTGTTCGCCGACCTGCATCGCCAGACCGATCTCCTTGTTGGAGAGGTTGCGCGCGGTCAGTTCGAGCACTTCGCGCTCTTTCGGCGTGAGCGCCATGCTGGGGTTGGAGCGCGCTTGCGCTGGCACGGGCGCAGGCGCGGGTGCACCGATCGCTGCGGTCGGCAGGACCCGGCCCATCGTCGCCGGGCCCAAGGTGTCCGGTGAGGACTGGCGCACCCACTCGCCGAGAGCCGGATGAGCATCGTCGAATACGCGAGGCAGGCCGTACGTCGCCGCCAGGTCGGCCGCTTCGCGCAACAGCGCATGGGACTTCTCGCCGCACCGGTCCAGCGCCCAGGCACGCAGCCCCAGCAGCTCGATGTGCAGACGGCCGAGCTTCACGCCTTGCGCCATGGCGTCGGCGCGCGCCAGCGCTTCAGCGGCCGGGCGCCAGTCCTGCGCGGCGATGGCGGCGTACGCCAGCGCCACCTCGCGCAGCAGCATCACGTTGCGACGCCAAAGCCGACCCTGGGGCGCCGCGGGCTCGGCCAGCTGCGCATCGATCTGGGCACAGAGCTCGCGGCAGGTCTCGGCACGGAACCGCCGCGCATGCAGTCGGACCCGCTCGGCCAGGCTCGCAATGCGCAAGCGCGGCAGCCGGCGCGCCACACCGACGGCATCCATCGCGCCCAGCAGTTCCATTGCGCGATGCTCCGCGCCTTCGGCGGCTGCGATGCGGGCCATCGTCCTGTAGCCGAGCAGCACCGCCTCGGGCAGCGCGCTGCGTTCCAGCACGTCCAGGCGATAGGCCAGCAGCGCACCGGCCTCATCGGGAAGATCGCGCTCCCACAGTGCGGCCGCGAGCACCGCCGCCAGCGTGCAGGTGAAGGGGTTGCGCCGGCCCAGGTCGCCTTCGGCGCGCGCGAGCGTCGGGCGCAGCAGCTTCTCGGCCAGCAGCACCTGGCCTTCCCACAGGTAGGACAAGCCCACGATGAAATCGCCCCAGCGACCGAGGTAGCCCTGTTCCTGATCGTGCTCGCCGCGCGGTGCCTGCTGCTGGCGCAGGCGCGCGAGCGCAGGCTCACCCTCCAGCAGCGTGCGGAACGCCGAGCGGTTGGCATGGACCTGCAGCAGCATCGCATCGGTCAGCGGTGGGTTCTCTGCCCATGGATCGTGCAGCGTCGCAAAGCGGTCGAGGTCGTCGGCGTAGACGGCCGCGCCGCTCTGGATCAGCGCGCATTCGCAGCGCACCGCGGCACCGGCGGTCGGCTGGGCGAGGATGCGCTCGATGAAGTGATCGGCCTCCTGATGGCGTTCGCTCAAGGCCAGCGACCACGCAGCGGCCAGCAGCAGGCGGGGTCGACGATCGAGCTCTTCGGCCGGCAAGTGGCGCAGCCAGTCCAGCACCGCGCTCTGATGCCCGAGCGCCATCAGCGATCCATACAGGCTGCGCTCGGCGAGGTCGTAGGCCATCTCGCGCTGGCCGGACGCCAGCGCATGCAGCGCAGCGGATTCGATCAGGCCTCGCGACGCGAGGCCCGCGGCCGCGCGTGCGTGCAGCGCCGCCTGTTCGTCGGACGGCAGCAGGGAGAAGCGACGTCGCAGTTCGTCACGGGCCAGCGTGTGCATGCGCAGCCAGTCGCTCGCCTCTCCGGCAGCGAAGACCGGCGTGTCGCGCGCCAGTCGCGCCAGGCGATCGGCGGCGTCCGCGGCCTGCGCGACGGTCCGGCACAGCTCCGGGTGCAGCGAGTCGAGCAGGGCGATGCGCGTCAGGAACGCCACATCGGCAGGATCCAGGTTGCTCAGCAACAGGTTCACCAATTGGCCGCGCAAGCCGCTGCCCTGCGCGGCCATCGTCGACAACTCCGCCTGCGGGTCGCTGCCGCCGGCCATGACGGACAGCGCCAGCTGCAGGCCCAGCGGCCAGCCCTCGGCCAGCTCGTGCAACCGTGCCGCGGCGTCGCGGTCGACCCGACTGCCGAAACGTCCGCGTACCAGCTCGATCGTTTCGTCGAGATGAAAGCGCAGCTGCGCCGGCCCGACGAGCGTGGCCATGCCGTAGCTGACGAGGTCATCGAGCCCGAGCTGGCAGTCGGCGCGCGCGGCGACGACGGCGCGCAGGTTGGACGGCGCGTTGCGCAGCAGATAGGCCAGCGCGTCGCGCGTGCCCTCGGCCAGGCGGTCGGCCTCGTCGACGATCAGCATGATGTCCATGGCCGACTGCGCCACGTCGGCCAGCCAGATCGTCACGCCCTCCAGGCCGGCCGGCGCGCCGCCCTCGAGCAGCGTGTGGCCGAAGGTGGGGCGGCCGGCACCCGTGCGCACGGCCAACGCCAGGCCCTGGACGAAGCGCGGCACGTCGTCCTGCGGCTGGGCGGTCAGCCACGCCACCACCCGTCCCTGGGCCAGATGCTCGCGTCGCCACTGCGCAAGCAAGGAGGTCTTGCCGTAGCCGCTGGGCGCCTGCACGAGGATGACCGGGCAATCGCGCAAGCGCTCGTGGTCGGCCTGCAGGCGTGGACGCGCGAGCTGGTGGCGTGGCACGCGCGGCGGCGCGACCTTCAGCAACAGGACGTCTGGGGCGCCAGCGAGGTTGCGATGAGGAGGAGGTGCCACGATGGTCGAGGGTAGCGGTGCCGGCGGCGGATTCGCTCACGCGTCGTGCGCACTGCCGATGGCGATGGTAACGGCCGCAGTGGCGACGACAGTCGGTGCTTGCCCCCGGCCGGCCCGCTGCGGTTACGCGGAATCGTCGCCTCGGATGTCCCTGGCCACGCCGCTGAGGTCGTTGCCGAACTGGTGGCCCCCACTGTCGAGCGCGCGCGTGACCGCCCGCGGGATTCGCGTGCGATGCAGGGCGAGGTGAGCGAACGGAACGACCTCGTCATCACGGCAGTGGTAGAAGAAGAGCCGCGGTATCGGGGCGAGCTTCTCGGCCATGTCGCGCGGCAGCTTGAGGTCGTCGAAGTTCCAACGATCCTCATCCCACGACGGGGCAGCGAGCAGGAACACGCCGGCAATGGGCTTGTCGACCTTCTCCTCTGCCAGGTACCTCAGCAAAATGGATCCGCCGACAGAGTGCGCTGCCAGGATCACCCTCCCGGGGACGCGCGACAGCTCCGAGGAGATCTTCTGCTTCCAGGACGCCACGTTCGGATCTCCTTCGCGCGGCATTCGGGGGAAGTGCACCTCGTACTCGGGGCCGAGCGCTCGCTCCAACGATTGTGCGAGCGGCGCGTCTTCGGAGTGCGCGCCCTTGCCCCCGCCCTGAATGAAGAGAACGCCGGTCGTCGTCATGCGTCGGCCCGCCGGGGTTGCCCCGCTTCTTCAAGCGCCGAGCGCACGCGCATGTCACGCGCGAGCCGCTCGCCGCGATCGGGCGACCGTTCAAGGGCGGTGATGGTGGCGGTCATTGGATAGATCATTGGCGCCCTTTCCTACGCCGCGTCGGCGGCTGCGCTGACGGGCGGCCTGCGCCAAATCGTGGAACCTCGATCCATGCCCATCGAAAGGCGCTCCGGCGACATCTCGGAAGCCGAGCGGCTCAATGTGGACGCTTTGACGGCCTCCTATGAACGCGATGATGCGGAGGTTTCCAGAGCCCAGCGTTTCATCGAGCTGGTCAGTACATTCTTCGGCAGCCCGGCGTACTTCGTCTTCGCGGTCGTCTTCATCGTCGCCTGGGTATCGATCAACCTCGTGGGCGTCCGGCTCGGATGGCCTTATGTGGACGAGCCGCCGTTCTTCCTGCTGCAGGGCATCCTCAGCGCGAATGCACTCTTGCTGACCATCGCCGTGCTGATTCGGCAAAGCCGAATGGCGCAACTCGCCGCCCATCGCGCGCACCTGGACCTTCAGATCAATCTGCTCACGGAGCAGAAGGTGACCCGCCTGATCCAGATGCTCCGCGACGACGGTTCACCGCATGGCGCGCCGGGGAGCCATGGCCGGGAGGCGGAACTCGCGACGGCCGCGGATCCGCAAGCGTTGCTGAACGCCATCAAGGAAAGGTCCGAGTAGCTCGTGGGCCGCTCGCACCTCGAGAGATGCCATTCACAGGTACCAGGGGATGCTGTAGTAGTCGTAGACCGTCCGCCCGAACTCCGGCGTGTACTCGGGCTCGCTGTCGTCCGGGTAGCGCGGTGCGTTCTTGAGCTGTTCCTTGTCCACATCGACGACATAGCCGTCCAGGGCGACGTCGTAGTGCAGCGTGTCCCAGGGGAGCGGATACTTGTCGGTGCCGATCCCGAGGATGCCGCCGAATTCGAGCACCGCATAGCGAACCTGGCCAGATCGTTTGTCGATCATGAGGTCATCGACCGAGCCGAGTTTTTCACCTGCTCGGTCGTACACAGCCGACCCCTCGACCTCGGCGGACGAGATGACGCTGTAGGTGGTGGGCGCATTGGTCATTTTGGTCTCCGGAAGACGGCTCAGTGGAAGAAGAAGTACGCGATCACCAGTACAAACGCTGGAACGCCCAGAATCCAAGCGAGAAGGTACTTGCCCATGTCAGACTCCTGTGGTCGGTTGCAGTGAGCGCATGGTCGACGATGAGCGATCAGGCAAGGAATGGGATGTCGAGACGACGACGCGTAGGACGACGCCTGAGGCGCACGCATTGCTGAGCTAAGCTTCGCAACCCAACCACGCATACCGCCTATGTCAGCAGCCTTGATGGTGGCCCTGCTCTTCACGGTAGCCCTGCTGGTGACCCATGCGTACTTTCTGATGGGCTCCGTGCCGCTGTTGATACTCAAGCACGACATACCCATGGACTCTCGCTTCGTGCGGAGCTTCTACAACACCTACTATCTGGCCGCGGCGTTCAACGCGTCCGCAGCGGCGATGAGTTTCGCAGTGGCTGGAAGGCTGCTCTTCGCGCTTGCCGCAGCCGCTCTTGCGCTGTTGGGCGTCGTGCTGCGTCGCAGAGTCCTTCCGAGAATGGACTCGCTTCAAGCGCAGATTCAGGCTTGCGTGACAAGCGCCATCCCGGCATTTCGCCGCATCCACGTGGTGGCCATATTGGTCAACGTGGCGCAGCTCGCATTCATCGTCTGGAGCCTCGTGGCCGCTTCGATCCAACTCAAGCAATGACTTGCGCCGCGTCGGAGCCCGATGAACCGGTTGCAGCCCTCACGGCCGAGTCACTCCGCTTCGTGACACACCGCCTCGATGTTGTGACCGTCGGGGTCGAGCACGAAGGCGCCGTAATAGTTCGGATGGTAGTGAGGCCGCAGACCCGGCGCGCCGTTGTCGCGGCCGCCTGCGGCAAGGGCCGCTTTGTGAAAGGCGTCCACCGCGGCGCGAGACGACACGCGAAACGCAACATGGATCGGCGGTCTGATCGCATCGCCTTGACCGATCCAAAAATCGGACCCGTCCGCATGGCAGAAGCCTGCGCTCTCCTTTTGACCGTTTTGCGTGGCAGGCAGCTCGACCAGGCGGGAATGGCCGGTCGGTGCGAGTGCTTGCAGATAGAAGGCCTTGCTTCTCGCGTAGTCGCTCACGACGACGCTCAGGTGATCGATCATTGGAACTCCCTTTGATTTGCGTGACGACGACTCGGACCGCAGACTAGAGGTCGAAATTGGTCGGCATCACGATCACGTCGCGTATGGTCATCCCGCGTCGCCGCGTCAACATGAACAGCACCACCTCGGCGACTTCGCTGGCCTCGATCAGGCTGCCCGATTGCTTGGCCTCTCTCAGCTTCTCTTCGGGCCAGTCGGCGAGCAGGGCGCTGATGACGGGGCCGGGCGAGACAGCGCCGACGCGGATGCCGTGTTTGAACACCTGGCGCCGCACCGTCTGCACGAAGCAGTTGATCGCCCATTTCGACGCCGCATAGACGGGCTCCCATGGCGTCGGAAAGTGAGCGGCCAAGGAACTCGTCACGATGATGTCGCCCGTCCGCCTCGCGATCATGTGAGGCAGGACATCGTGGACGTTCTTCATCACGACGTTGACGTTGAGGTTCAGCATCCGATCGATCGCCGCCGTGTCGGCGTCGACCAGATCGCCGCCGACGTAGCTGCCTGCATTGGCGTGCAGGATGTCGATCTGCCCGGCGATCTGCAAGACGCGCGGTACGAGCGACGCACAGGCCTTCGCGTCCAGGAGATCGACGACCAGCGGGATCGCCGCATCACCGTGCTTGCTGCAAAGTGCCGCCAGCGCCGCGTCGTCGCGGTCGACCACCACCACGCGCGCGCCCGCCGCCATCATCGCCTCGGTGCTGGCCAATCCGATACCCGATGCGGCCCCGGTCACGACCGCGACCTTGCCTTCCAGTTCTCTTGCCATGCTCGGTGTCCTTCTCGGGCCGCGACGCGGCAGCCATCGATGAAGCTTACCTGCAGTAGCCTCAGACCGCGATCGTCTGCCGAGACTCGATGAACGCGGCACACTGCGGCGCCGGCAAAGGCCTGCTAAAGAGATAGCCCTGGACACCGTCGCAGCCGAGCGAGCGCAGAAAGTTCAGCTGTGCCGCCGTCTCGACACCTTCCGCGACCACCTCCAGCCCGAGGTTGTGCGCCAGGGAGATCGTCGCGGCGCAGATCGCCGCGTCGTTGACGTCGTGCTCGATGTCGCTCACGAACGAACGGTCGAGCTTCAAGCTGGTCAGCGGCAGTTGCTTGAGGTAGGACAGCGACGAGTAGCCCGTACCGAAGTCGTCGATCGCGAGCTCGACGCCCGCCTTGCGCAGGGTCTGCAGCAGGGCGATCGTCTGCTCGGGCCGCTGCATCGCGACGCTCTCGGTGATCTCGAGCGTCAGCGCCGAGGCGGGAAGGCCGTGCGCCGCGAGCTTGTCGATCACCGAGTGCACGAACTCGGCCACCACCAGTTGGTGGGCCGAGATGTTGACCGACACGGTCAAGCGGGTCATGCCGCACCTGCGCCATTCGGCGAGCTGGCGCAGCGCTTCGCCGAGCACCCAGTCGCCGAGCGGCACGATCAGCCCGGTCTCTTCGGCGAGCGCGATGAACTTCAATGGCGGCACCAGACCCCACTCGGGATGCCGCCAGCGGGCCAGCGCCTCGACGCCGACGACTTCGTTGGTCGCGACATCGATCTGCGGCTGATAGTGCAACTCGAATTCCTCGCGCGCGAGAGCTCGCCGCAGGCCGTTCTCCAACGCCAGACGCTCGACCGCCGCATCGTTCATCGGCTGCGCGAAGAACTGCGAGTTGTTGCGCCCCGCCGATTTGGCGTGGTACATGGCGGCATCGGCATTTTTCATCAGCAGGGCACCGTCGGCGCCATCATGCGGGTACACGGCGATGCCGATGCTGGGTGTCGAATGAACGGCGTGACCGAGGACTTGATAGGGGCGGCCGAGCTCCTCCACGATCTTCCTGACCACGACCGAAGCGGACACGGCGCCCGGCGTCGACAGATCGGTCAGCACGACCACGAATTCGTCTCCCCCCAGTCGTGCCACGACATCGTTGTCGCGCACGATCGCCTTCAGGCGCTGCGCCACGGCCACCAGCAACTCGTCGCCCGCGGCATGGCCCAAGGTGTCGTTGATGTTCTTGAAGCGGTCGAGGTCGATGAACAGCACGGCCAGTTCACGACCCGCGCGCCGCGCGCTGGCCGTGGCCTGCTCCAGGCGGCTCTGCAGGCTGACCCGATTGGGCAGCCGCGTCAGCGCATCGTGGTTGGCCATGTGCAGCATGCGCTCTTCGGCCTGCTTGAGCACCGTCATGTCGGAAAAGCTGATGATGTGGTGCGACACCTGGGCGTGCGCATCCCGCATCACCGCCACGGTCAGCCACGTCGGCGTGACATGCCCGAGCTTGTGGCGGCCCCAGACCTCGCCCTGCCAACGCCCCTCTTTATGCACGCTGCGTCTGATCGCCCGCAGCGTCGGGGCGCAGCTCGACACGGCGGCCATCGTGCGTGGATTGCGTCCCTGACACTCGCTGAGCTCGTAGCCCGTCAGCTGGACGAAGCGGTCGTTGATCTCGACGATGCGATTGCGCTGATCGGTGATCATGATCGCCTCGCCGTTGTGCCGGAACACGTTGGCCAGCAGTCTCGTGCGCGCTTCGGCCTTACTGCGGCCCAGGAAGGCGCGAAAGAGGAACACCCCGGCGCCGCCGGTGATGCAAGCGAACCCGAGGCCGAAGGCCAGCAGGGTCGCGACTTCATTCCACCAGCCTTGCAGGTACTCGTCGCTGCCGACACCGACGATCACGACCAACGGCGCCACCCGCAAACGCCGGAAGGTGATCGTGCGCTCCACCCTGTCGGCCGTGACGCGCGCGTGGAAGGTGGCGGTTGCGGCCCCGGAGTCGACCAATTCGCGCAACTCGTGCGATACGACGCTGTTGCCGACGACACCGGCCTGGTTGTCGACGATCGCGGGCGACCGAGCCACCAGGCCCAGCCCGGCGTCGCGCAGCACGACCGTGCCCTTCTTGCCGACTTCGATCGACGACAGCAGGCGGCCGAGGTAGTCCACCGGCACCGCGGCCGTCACGGCGCCGGCGAAGCTGCCGTCGGGCCGGGCGAATCGCCGGCTGAATGAAATGATCCAGCCGCCCGTGGCCCGGCTCTGGATCGGCTTGGTCGCGTAGAGCCCGGCGTTGCGCGTGCGCTGGGTCTGGAACCACTCACGGCTGGACAGATCCAGCGGCCGGGCTCGGCTGTTGCCGGGGCCGAGCCAGGCCTGACCGTTCTCGTCGGTGGCGCGGATCGACTCGATCTCCGGGAATCGGGCGCTGTGCCGCTTCAGGAAGCCGATGCTGCGCTCGTCGTCGATGCCGCCCCGTGCCAACTGGTGCTCGAGTTCATCGACCAGACCGAGCAGCGCGATGTCGATCCGCTCGATGTTGGTGGTGACATTGCGGTCGACGGCGGCCGACAGGTTCTGGGTCAGCAGTTCTGCGCGCTGCTCGTATTGATTCCTGCTCAGGTGCAGCGAATACCCGACGAGGCCGACGACCAGCACGTTCACTACCAGCACGAGGCCGATCAGGGTGACCTTGAATTGGTGCGTCGCGGAAGTCTGGTGTGGCATGGCGGAGCCAGTCCAGGCTCATGGGCGGATATCTGCACCCTCTTCGGCCGGGCTGGCCCGGACTTGAGATGGACTGATGGCCATTTGCCGCAGGCGGACGCCGATAGCTTCTCCGTCGGTTGCTATCCTTGAGCCCATGCCCTCGGAGCAGCAACAACTGGAAGCCGGTATTGCGGCCCTTGAAGCGCGACGAGCCATGCTCGGCGATGCGGTGGTCGAGTCGCTGCTCGCTCCTGCGCGAGCGAAGCTGGCCGCGCTGCAATCAGCCGAAGCCGTCGCACCCACCCGGACGCTCAAGCAGGTCAGCATCCTGTTCATGGACGTGGTGGGATCCACCACGCTGAGCCAGCGTCTGGATCCCGAGGAGATCAGCGCTGTGATGGACGGCGCATTGGCGCGCGCCACGGCCATCGTCCAAGCGCATCGCGGCCGGGTGCTCCAGTACGCCGGCGACAACGTCCTGGCCGCCTTTGGTGCCGACAAAGCCTCCGAGGACGACGCCGAACGCGCCGTGTCTTGCGGGCTCGCGCTTCTCGGACTCGGCCGCACGCTCGGTGCCGAAGTGCAGACGGCCCACGCCCACTCGGGCCTCGACATCCGCGTGGGCATCCATACCGGCGCCGTGCTGCTGGGAGGCGGCGTGGACGAGGACGGCAGCATACGCGGCATCAGCGTCAACATCGCCGCGCGGCTGGAGCAGACCGCCCCGGCGGGCGCCCTGCAGATCAGCCAGGATACCTATGGCCTGGTGCGAGGCCTCTTCGAGGTCGAGGCTCGCGGCCCGCAACAGGTGAAGGGGGTGGATGCCCCGCTGCACAGCTATCTCGTCCAGCGCGCCAGGCCACGACCCTTCCGCGACGCCGGGCGCGGTATCGAGGGCGTCGTGACGAACATGATCGGACGCGACGCGGAACTGGAGGTGCTGCAGTGCGCCTTCGCCGAGCTCTTCACGGAGCCAGCGCTGGCGCATATCAACGTGGTGGGGGATGCCGGCATCGGCAAGAGCCGGATGCTCTCGGAGTTCGCGCGCTGGCTGGCGGGCCAGACCGAACGTGCGCTCATCTTCCGAGGCTGCGCGACGCCGCAAACCTCGAGCCGCCCGTTCGGCCTGTTGGTCGACCTGGTGACCCGGAGCCTGCGCGTCGACGATGAGGACACGTTGGAGGTCGCGCGCTCGAAGATTCAACAGGCTGTCATTCCGCTGTTTGTCGACGACGAGCCCGAGCAGGCCGAAGGGCACGCCCACCTGCTGGGACACTTGCTGGGGTTCGACTGGCACGAGAGCCCGCACTTGAAGGGCATCCTGCAGGATCCGAAGCAGATCCGGAACCGTGCCTTCCACGCGGCAGCGCAGATGTTCCGACGCCTGTCGGCCCGCGAGCATTGTCCGGTGATCTTGCTTCTGGAAGACCTGCACTGGGCCGACGACGAGAGTCTGGCCTTCCTGGACTATCTGATCGACGTCAATCGTGACGCAGCGATGCTGGCCATCGCCTTTACGCGGCCGACCCTGTTCGAGCGGCACGTGGGCTGGCAGGACGTGGGCGGCGCGCGCCGACGCATCGATCTCGCACCCCTGGACGCACGCGCAAGCCGCGACCTCGTCCACGAGTTGTTGAAGAAGCTGCCCGCCGTTCCGGCGGCGCTGCGGGAACTGCTCACCACCGGCGCCGCAGGCAATCCCTTCTACATGGAAGAACTGGTGCGGATGCTGATCGACAAGGGGGCCATCACCACGGGCGAGACCTCCTGGTCGCTGAACGCCGGCGGGCTGCCGGCCCACCAGGTGCCGACCACGCTTGTCGGCGTGCTGCAGGCGCGGCTGGACGGCCTGCCCGCGGCCGAGAGGGCGGCGCTGCAGCAGGCCAGCATCATCGGGCCGGTCTTCTGGGACCGGGCGCTGGCCGCTCTGGATCCGCAGGCCGAGGCGGCGTTGCCGCGGCTCGTGCAGCGCGAACTGGTGGTGCCGAGCACCGACGGCGCTGGCGACGGTGCACGCGAATACACGTTCAAGCACCACCTCCTCTACGAGGTGACCTACGCCACGGTGCTCAAGCCCACGCGGCGCGCACAGCACGGCAAGCTGGCGCGCTGGCTTGCCGCGTCCGCCGAGCAGGCCGGTGGACGCTATGGCGATGTGCTCGGGATCGCGGCACTGCACTTCGAACGTGCGGGCGAAGCCGCCGACGCAGCCGAGTTCCACGCTCGCGCCGCGGAGCATGCCGTCGAGCGCTTCGCACACGCCGCCGTGCTCGAGCACGTCGAGCGTGCGTTGGCGCTCTTGGACGAGTCGGCGCAGGGTGGAGGAGCAGCGGCCGTGCAGGTGCCGCTGCGCTGGCGCCTGCTGCTCGCGCGCGAGCAGACGAACAGGCTGACGGGCCACCGTGCGGAGCAGCGCGTCGACCTCGCGACCCTCGGGACATTGGTTGAGACGCTGGCACTCGACACCGCGCGTGCGGAGCTGGCCAGGCGCCGCGCGAGCTTGGCGCAGTCACTCGCCGACTGGCCAGCGGCCGAGCAACAGGCCCGCGAGGCCATGGCCTTGGCCGAGCGGCTGGGCGATCACGCCGGGCGCTTGACTTCGCAGGTCTCGTTGGCGCTTGCGCTGCGTGGGCAAGCCCGCCTGGACGACGCGCAAGCCTTGGCCGAGCAGGGGCTGGCAGAGTCGCGCGAGCGGGGCCTCAAGCAGCGCGAGTGGAGCTTCCTCAGGGCGCTGGCGCTGATCTACGAGACTCAGGGCCACGAAATGAAGTCCGCGGAAATGGAGCTGCTGGCGATGCCGATCGCGCGTGACACCGGCGACCGGTTCGGCGAGGCGCTCGGTCTCGACTGCATGGGCCAGGTGGCCATCTATGTCGGCGACCTGACGCAAGCGCAGCGTTCGTTCGAAGACGCGCTGCGTCTCCAGCGACAACTGGGGCTGCGCTCGATGGAAGCCCACGCGGGGGCCTACCTGGCGGCTGTCCTGCTGTGGCAGGGCGAAGAGGCTCGCGCGCTCGTGGTGGCCCGGCAGGCCCTGGAGACGGCCAGGGCGGCTGAACACCGGTACGCCGAAGCGTGGGCGCAGTACCGCCTGGGTGAAGCCGAGCTGGCGCTGGGGCGCCATGCCGAGGCCGGCGAGGCCATGGCGGCGGCCGCAGCGGCGGCGCGGACTCTCGGCGTCGGTCTGCTGCACACCGCCACGGCCGGTTTGGCGAAGATCGCGCTGGAACAGGGGCAGCTCGCTGAGGCGCTCGGCCACATCGAGACGCTGGTGGCGCGTCCGCTGGCGCCCGACGTCGTGCCCGACACCACCTTTCACCCCGAGCTCGTGGCGCTGACTTGCTACGAGGTGCTGAGCAGCGCCGGAGATGTGCGGGCAGGCGAGTGGCTGGAGCGGGCGCGCTCGATGATGCTGGCCGTGGCGCAAGGGATCACGGTTCCCGCGCAGCGCGAGAGCCACCTCGCGGCCATGCCCCACCGCCGCAGGATCGAGGCGGCTTGGCAAGCCAGGCACGCCGGCGCGCACTAGGCCGCTGTCTCAGCTTCTGGAGGTGGCCTTCGTGCACGGGTGCCGACCGCAGCGAAGGCACCGTGAGCCCTGCCGTTGGCGGATCGTTCGATATCGTTGAAGACTGTCGTTACTCCGGCGCAACTCACGCCACGGACCGAGCGCGAGAATGACCTCATCTACCCCAGAGGAGCTCGCGATGGCAAAGGTACTCGTTCTCTACTACAGCAGCTACGGTCACATCGAGACGATGGCGCAGGCGGTGGCCGAGGGCGCACGAAGCGCTGGCGCCGAGGTCGTGATCAAGCGGGTGCCCGAACTCGTCCCCGAAGCGGTGGCGAAGGCCTCGCATTTCAAGGTCGACCAAGCCGCGCCGATTGCAACCGTCGACGAACTGCCCGACTACGACGCCATCATCTTCGGCGTGCCGACACGCTTCGGCAACATGGCAGCGCAGATGAAGAACTTCCTGGATCAGACCGGCCCGCTGTGGTTTGCCGGCAAGCTGGTGGGCAAGGTCGGCTCCGTGTTCGCAAGCACAGCCACCCAGCATGGCGGGCAAGAGAGCACGATCCTCAGCACCCACACCGTCCTCCTGCACCAAGGCATGGTCATCGTCGGTTTGCCCTATACGTGGGCCGGCCAGATGAAGCTCGACGAGATCACCGGCGGCAGCCCCTACGGCGCGACC
>Ga0070665_100004460_pt1 | contig 14709 bp, 11 predicted proteins | sample KBSS13metaG_FD_65862 | JGI IMG/M metagenome (GOLD analysis project Ga0070665, IMG submission 65862) | Switchgrass rhizosphere microbial communities from Kellogg Biological Station, Michigan, USA - KBS S1-3 metaG | ecosystem: Host-associated > Plants > Roots > Rhizosphere > Soil ... | reverse complement strand
GACGCGGTCCCGCAGCGAGGGCTCGCCGGCAAACACGGCCTCGAAGCGCGCGCGCTCCTCGCGGGACGGCGCCAGCACGGAGAGCGTGATGCTGTTGAACGGAAACACGCGCGTGCCGCGGCCGCCGGCCTGGATCTCGCGCTCGACCGCCTCGCCGACCAGGTGCACGATCTCGAGCGGCTCACGCGCGACCGCTCCCACGGCCTCGCGCGCGGCGCGATCGAACCGTCGCGCGATCGTGGATTCCAGCCGGCGAGCTTTTTCGAGAAGATCCACTGTGACCCCTTCGGTGTTGTCCGGCTTTAGCCGGACTGTGCGGGTCCGCCTGAAGGCGGACACTACCTACCCTATGGCTGCACTCATTGGACGAGCCCGCTCTGCGCGGCGGCCGTGACGATGTCTCCGGCAACGGGCGCGGCGTTGGCCCCGCCATAGCCGGCGTTCTCGATGATGATCGCGAAGGCGATGCGCCTGGTGGCCGTGCCGTAGGGAGCGAAGCCTACGAACCACGCATGCGAGGCACGGCCCGTCAGTTCCGCCGTCCCCGTCTTTCCGGCGATTCGCCAGGGGTGACCCTTGAGGCTTCGGCCCGTGCCCGTGAGGACGACGTCGCGCATGTAACCGGCCAGGACGCGTGAAGCATCGCGATTCAGAAACACATCCGGTTCAGCGGAACCCGGCGCACCCTGTTCCTGGTGCGTCTCACGGAGCACGCCGTCGGACGCGATCGCCGCCGCCACTCGAGCCATCCGCATCGGGGTCGCGACGACATCTCCCTGCCCGTACCCGATCTGCGGAAGGGTTTCGCGCACCCGCTGCGTCGACGTCTTCGAGGGCGTCAGCGCGATCCCAAGCCGGGCCGCGGTGTTGACGAGCGGCTCCGCGCCCAGGCTGAGCGCGAGTTGTGCAAAGTACGCGTTGCAGGAATGCACGAGGCCGTCGTGCATGCCGATCGTGCCATGCGGATGCGTGTCGAGCACGTCATCCCTGATCGGCCGATTCCAGCCGTTGACCTTGGCCCCGACCCTGCCGTCGGCCAGCCGCGTGCACGCGAAGGTGGCCGTCGCCGGATCCACGCCGTGGCGAAGCGCCGCGGCGGCCGTCACCAGCTTGAACGTGGAACCTGGCGGATAGAGCCCGTACCGCGCGCGATCGAGCAGGACATCCGAACCCGCCTCTCCGTTGTCTGCGTCGCCGTCCGGCGCGTCCACGTCCGGCCACGGATAGCTTGCGGTCGCCAGCAGCTCGCCGCTGTCTGGATCGAGCACGATCGCCGCCGCCCGGCCCGACGACTTCCTGGCGTAGCTCGCCACAATCGAGGTCACGCGAAACTGGAAACCGGCGTCCAGCGTCAGCCGCACGTCGTGCGCCTGACGCCGCAGCGCCACGACCGCCGGATGATCCGGCTCGTGGCGATGCCGCAACAGCGGCACGAGATCGCGGTAGTCCCGTCGAATCGTCCACATCGGCCGGCCCGACGAGTCGTGCGTCTGCAGGGTCGTGGCTCGATCGTCGAAGCCGCGCAGTCTGTTCTCGGAGTCGCGCTCGACATATGAGGTATTGGGTGCGCTCCAGTTCAGGCGCGTCCGCTCGTCCCCGAGCAGGTGGAAGGCGCGGCCGCCCAACGGATAACAGCGTTCACTACGATCGGGGCATACCCGATCGAGCGAGACGCCGAGCCGCTGATACGGCTCACGCGCGGCGTCGACCACTGCTGGATCTTCTGTCGCCAACGGCAATCCTTTGCGGTCGTAGACCGTCCCTCGAGGCAGCTGCCGAACGAGGTCGAGGACTCGGGGGTTGTAGGCGTACCGGCGCCCGCCGTCGGCTTGAACGCCGAGGTGCGGCTTCACGACGTAGCCGTCGGCCGCCACAACCTGGACGTTGATCAGCGCCGCGATCAGCGCCACGGCGGCGACGGCCAGGGAGGTCCCGAGCCATCGCATCGGCGCACGAAAGGGGGTGAGATCCGCCGCCGGCCGCCGGTCCGCGCGAATCGAGCACAGCATGCCGAGCGCCGCGCAGTTGGCGGCCATCGCCGACCCGCCATAGCTGAGAAACGGCGTGACCACTCCGGTCAGCGGCGTGATGCCGAGGACGCCGGCCGCCATCACGACGACCGGAACGATCAGGAAGAGGGTGAGCGCCGTGCCGAGAAAAAAGCCGTAGTCGTTCGACGCCGACAGGCTGACTCGAAAGCCGCGCCACGCGACGATGCCATAGGCGAGGGTCACGATGATCAGTCCCGCGGCGCCGAGCTCCTCGCCGACGGCCGCCAGCACGAGATCGGTGTGGCCCGCCGGCAGATAGCGTGCGTCGCCGAGGCCGAGGCCGGTGCCCGACGGCCCGCCTGTCGCGAATGCCCAGATCGCCTGGGCGACCTGGTCTCCGCCGGCGACGGCGTTGTCCCACGGCGACTGCCACATGCGGACGCGCTCGGCAAGCGTGTGCGAGACGTTCAGCCGGTACCCGATATAGAAGCCGGCCACCAGCAGCAGGAACCCGATCGCGGCCAGCCCGGTCCGGCCTCGCGCCACCGCGTACACGGCGAGGAACACGCACGACAGCAGCAGCGCGGGGCCGAGATCTTTTTGCAGAAAGAAGAATCCGAGCGAGGTGGCGACCGCGATCAGCACCGGCAGCACGTATTCCACCCGCGGCACATCCAGCCAGGCCGGGACGGTCAGGGTTCGGATGACGCGGCCGCGCAGATCCCTGAGCAATTCCCACCGTCTCGCGAAATACCCGGCGAGAAACAACGCCAGCAGCAGACGGATCGCTTCAATCGGTTGAACCGGGCCGAGGTTGACCTTGGCGTTGCTCCGGCCCGGGCCGTTCCCGAACACCATCAGCAGCACCGACAGCGAGAAGGCGCCGATCAGCGGCAGATAACTGAGCGAGAGGAACGTGGCGGTTCCGAAGTCGACGAGCGACAACGCCACGATCAAGAACTGGCCGGCGAACACTCCTTCCGCGTACCGGACAAACAGCAGATTGTCGCGCAGCGGATCGACCCGGCTCACCAGCAGCGCGAAACCGACGGCGGTCAGCAGGTGAGCCGCCGCCAGCAGCACGCGATCGCCGCGGGTGCCTCGAAGCCGCCACGCCAGCGCGATCAATTGAAATCCCAGCAGGTAGAGGCCGCCGAACCACATCAGCTGACGCCGGAACGCCTCGCGCGTCCGCACGACCAGGAACGGTTTGAGCGCGGCGAGATCGGAAGCGGTCAACAACGGCAGGTCGGGGCGGTTGTTGCCGCTCGCCTGCGACGCCTCGCGGGCCGTCCGCGCTCGCCGCGCGAATTCCTCGAGCCGCGGCATCCGCTCGATCGCGTCAACCCGGACGGTCGCGCGGGTGATCGCGCCGACGTTGCCCTCCGAGCGCCCGTCACGTCGATCGGTCTCCAGGAACCGGAACAACTCGAGCGCGGCAAATCGGCGGTCGGCGGGATTGGCGAAGATCGTGGCCATCGCCGGCTCGATCGCCGCGGCATCGGAGACCGTGTTCAGGTTCACGATGGAGACACCGGCGTGTTGCGGCTGGGAGGCGTCGAACACCTGCATGCGTCCGGCGTATGCCAGACCGATGGCGAACAACGCGACACAAGAGGCTGCCAGCATCAAGACGTCGGAGATGCCGAGCGCACGTGCGCGCTGGCGTGCGCGCCTGGTGTCGCGTTCGGCGGCCGGCGTGTAGGCCAGCGTCATCGTTCGCCCACGCGCCGCTCGAGCTTCGGCCCGGCCGTCCCACTCGGATCAGAGTCGCCGTTCTCGGGTGCGGGGTTCAGCTGTGGCGGAGGCTGGATCGCCGGATGCGAGAGCACGTCGATGCGCTGCTCGATTTGACCGAGCGCTCGCTGCGTCAGCCGCATCGTGCGGGCGACATCGGCGAAGGTCACGACTTTGGCGTAGAGATCGAGCGACTGTCGATACGCCTCCGAAGCCCGCGTGAGATAGTCCTGTTCCTGTGCGAGGCCCGCGAGCGTGCGAGCCGTCCGCGCCAGCGCATCGGCGCGGGCGCGATAGCCGTCCGCAAGCTGCGTGGTTTCGCGATCGCCCGGCGTGTACCCGAGACGCTGCGCCTGGGCCAGCGCATCCGCTCCTCGATCGACGTCCTCCAGCCCGTAGATGAACGTTCGAGCCAGGCCAAGGAACGGATCCGGCCAGTTCGGCCTGAGCTCGGCCGCTTCCCGGAACGCACTGACCGCGTCGGTGAATTCCCGCTGCGCCTCGACAGTCTTCCCCCGCGTCTTGCGCGCTTCGCCATCGATGCGGTGCAGGTGGCCATCGCAATACCGCAGCGATGCCTGGAGACGCCTGCTCGGCACCACGCTGATCGCCCGGGCGAGCGCTTCGCGTGCCGCTCGCCACTGCGTTTCCCTGACCGACGGCAGCGCCGTCCGATAGTTGGCGATGACGCGATCGCCCAGCAGACCGGTCTGCTGCGCCAGCGCCTGCTCGAGACCGATGACGCCGATGCCCAGACTCCGCCGGCGGAGGGCATCGCGTTGGTCCCAGACCTTGCCGAGGCCATCCAGCTCCCGGGTGGGCACGATGGCCGCGAGGCGCCTGGCGCGCGCCGCGACCCCGATTTCATTGCAGGCGGTGGCGAGCGCCATCAACAGCAGGACCGTGAGGAGCAAAGGCCTTCGTGACGTTCGCCTTGCCGGCTCCGAAAGGCCTCGGGCCGCACCGGGAGTGCCTGACGAAGACTGTGGCTGACCGGCGAGATGGCTCGGCTGCACGACCGTCGTCGCGTGCACCTCTTTCGGATCCCGCGTGCGGCGCGTCACCTCATCTTCCACGCGCGCCGGAGGGCGGGTGCGCTGAGTGGGAGCTTCATCCTGCGCGCGGGCCGGCCAGCCCTGCTGTTCCGCGAGCGTTTGCTGTCCCGCGACGACGCGTTCGAGATCGTCGCGGATGGCCCCTGCCGTCGAGTAGCGATCCTCCGGCCGGCCGCCCAGCAGCTTCCCGATCACCGCGGCCAGCGCCGGATTGCAACGGTCTCCCAGCGAGGTCGGCGGCCGCCGCGACTGGATGCGCTGCTCCAGCAAGCGGGTGTCCGGCGCCTGGAACGGCAGCCCGCCGCTCACCATCTCGTAGAGCAGGATCCCGATCGCCCAGAAATCAGACTGTGCGTCGATCTCGCCAGAATCGAGCCGCTCGGGAGACAGGTAGGCGATGCTGCCGAAGTCGTTGCGCGTGACTTTCCGGCTGAGCGACAGCGCCTTGGCGATCCCGAAGTCGAGGACCTTGACGCGATCGTCGGCCGTCACCTTGATGTTGCGAGGCTTGAGGTCGCCATGAAGCAGCGAGCGCAGCGGGCGTCCATCGATCGTGACCTCGAAGCCGTGCGCCGCTTCGAGAAACTCGCAGAGCTGCGCCGCAATTCCGGCCGCGCGCCCGGAGCTCAGCGGACCTGCCGCGATGATCTCGGAGAGGTTGAGTCCCTCGAGGTATTCCATCGCGATGTAGAAGTAGCCCCACTCGGTGCCGTGCTCGTAGACCGCCGGCACATGGCCGCTTGCCCGGCAGAATTGCTCTTGAAGCTTCGCCCCCCAGCGCTCCGCCTCGAGGATCTCGAGCGCCTCCCGATCGCTGCCGGTGGGCACCAGCTTCAGCGCAATCCGGCGGTTCGTCCGCGTGTCCGTCGCGAGAAACACCGCTGCCATTCCGCCGCGGCCGATCTCCCCGAGAATCTCGAAGGGTCCGACGCGCTGGAAGACCGTCGTCATCATCGACGTGGACGGCCCCCCGGGGCGGCTGACGTTGGAGCGTCAGGAAACCAGTTCTCGCGCATGACGCTCAGCCTGGCGGCGGCGGCGAGGGACAGGAATGCTTTCGGGGTCACTCCCTGAAATACGTTGCCCGCGATCGACGGTTCCGCGCCGTCTTCGATGAGGAGCGACGCCGGAGCTCGCTCCGACAGGCCGTTTCGGGCAAAGACGTTGTGCGAAATCCGAGGCGAGGCCCCCGACCGGATCGCCAGGGCCGGGCCGGGGTTGTCGTGAATGTCGCTGCCGGACACGCCCCCGCCGGCCGTCTGGCTGAGGTCGATGGCCACGGTCAGCGCGCCGGTGATTTCCACGTCCACGATCGAGACGCCGGCGCCTTTGACGAGCACCCCGGTCCCCAGTGGCGTCGCGGCGTCCCCGATGATGCGGAAACCGACGAACTCGGCGTTCGAGATGTCGGCGGCGACCACCGCAGGGTCGGCTTCCGACGCCCCGCCCGGCAGGCGGATGGTGGCGCCTCGCGGAACCCGACTGACCAGGCGGACGCCGTCCTTCAGGACGAGGCGCTCGCGGTATTCTCCCGGCTCGACGATGACCTGGGTTCCGGGCTTCGCCAGGCTCAAGGCGTCGGCGATCGACTCCGTCGGTCGAACGACGGCGATCCCCGACGTCGGCTCAGGCGTCTCTGCGGCAGTCGGCGCCGGCATCAGCCAGGGCGAATCCCACCGCAGCACGGCCGCCACGGTCACCAGTGCCAACAGCGCGACGAGCGCGATTCGTACCACCCGCTGGGACATCGTGCGCCATTCGCGCGGTGCTGCGCCGCTTGCCGGCAGACTGGGCGCAGCTGGGAGTGGATCTGGCTCGAATGAACTCGAGGTCTCCGGAACGGCTGCCGGCATCGCTCGCTCGCGCGCGCGACTCGCCGCGAACAGTTCTCCTTCGACGTACACCACCGTGACGTTGTCTTTGCCGCCGGCGTCGTTCGCCGCCTCGATCAGCGCGTCCACGACGTCATGAGGCCGGCCCGCCAGCAGCGTCACGATCTGGTTGATGGCCCCCGACTCGACCAGGTCGGTCAGGCCGTCGCTGCAGAGCAGCAGGGCGGCGTCCGGCTCGAACGGTATCTCGAGGAGATCGATGAACTCGGGGTCCGTTTGCGCGTGAGGCTCTGAGCCGACATCGCGATAGACCTCGTTCCGCCGCCGGTGCCGCATCGCTTCCACTTCGGAGATCTCGCGGGCGTCCTCGCGCTCACCGACCGGCGAATGGTCGCGAGTGATCTTCTCGAGGCCATGGCCGCGAAGCTTGTACAGCCGGGTGTCGCCCACATGTCCAATCGTCGCGCGCTGCTCGTCGACGACGGCCACGGTGAGCACGCAGGCCATCCCCGTCCATTCAGGCCGCGACGACGCGACGTGAAGGATCTCGTTGTTGGCAATGGTGATGGCCTCTCGCACGCGATCCGCGGTCGGTCCCGTCTCCCGCTCGAGACGCGCCCTCAACATCGTCATGGCGACGTCGGCCGCCTTGCCGCCGGCCGCCTGGCCGCCGATGCCATCGACGAGGATGAAGATGCCGCGGGCCAGGTCGACGTGAAACCGATCCTCGTTGACCTGGCGCTGGAGGCCGGGGTCGGTGTTGCCTGCCGCCGTCAGCGTGCTGATCGTCTGCATGGGACTACTCGTCACGCTCGGTGAGGCCGGCCCACACGCACCCGGCGATGAGGGCCGCGAGCGCGGCCAGCAAGGCGAAGCGTGCCCACAGGAGCGTGGCCATCAGTCGACCTTCTTGAAATCGAGAAACACGATGTCGGCCAGCCCGATCCGCGCCGAGTCGGGCAGCGCCGTCTCGACGCCGTTTTCCCGTTTCGCCCCATCGCGCTCTTCGTAGCCTCGCGGCACGTGCCGTCCGTTCAGCGTAGTGCCGAGCGAACTGAGATCGATCAGGTGAAATCGCCCTGTCTGTCGATCCCGGCGGATGCGGGCATGCTCGCGCGACACGTCCACCGAGCTGGCGATGCGGATGTCCACGGGGTAGGCGATGCCGCCGCGCCCGATCGTCACCGAGTCCTTGACGACATCGTGCGCGTGCGGGCCAGAGGTGTCGTCGTAGGTGATCCGTGCGATCGCCGGCGCCGGCGCCGCCTCGCCGGCGGGTGCGCGGTTCACCGTCTGCTCTCGCGTCGTGGTCCGGTGGCCGGTATGTGTCGTGGTGATGCGGCGGGTGCGCTCGCCGACACCGAGGTCGGGCCTTGCCGGCAGGCCGAGCTCGGAATCGATCAGCAGGTCGCCCTCGTGCATGTCCCCGTCGGGATCGGCCCGGAACTCGACCTGCCACGCCGCACCGCCATTGTCGATCTGCGGCCGAGGATCCCTGGCGACCCGCGTGAACCACTGGGTGATCGGAGAGCGGCGGTTGAGCGCCTGAAGTTCATCGGCGAGGGCCTGGACCGTCTGGCCCTCGAGAATCGGAATGATCCCCTCGAGCCGTGCGTATTCAGCCGGGTGCAGGTACACCGTGAACCGCGTCGGCGTCAGCGTCGAGTATTTCAGCGGCTCGAGGTTCTTCCGCATGTTGTCGACGACCGCCTCGATGAGATCGCGGGCCGGCCGGCGAGAGGCGCGGGGAGCGGGGTTCAGTTGAGCAGGAGCCATGGCATCTGTCGTCCTCGATTACTATGAGCCAGACTGCCGGTTCGCAGTTCTTGGAGATTTCCAAGGTTTTTGCAGATCGCATTCGACGTGAGGATTCAATTCGCGGAGTTCACGCTGGACATGGGGACGCGGCAGTTGCTGCACCCCGGCAGGGGCGAGATCCGTCTGTCCCCAAAGGCCCTCGATCTGCTGGCCGCGCTGATCGAGCAGCGGCCGCGCGTGATGGACAAGGCGGATCTCCACCGGCGGATCTGGCCGGACACCCACGTCGTGGACGCGAACCTGAACGTGCTGATCGCCGAGATCCGGCGGGCGCTCCAGGACTCGCCGCGCGAGGCCAAGTACATCCGCACGGTGCACGCGATCGGCTACGCGTTCTGCAGCGAGGCGGTGGAAGAATCGGATCGCCCGGCCTCGCCAAAAGCCGCAGCGGTTCGATTCTGGCTGGTCTGGAACGAGCGCGTGATCGTGTTGGAAGAAGGCGACCACACGGTTGGCCGCGATCCCGAATGCACTGTCTGGCTGGATGCGTCAGGCGTGTCGCGGCGGCATGCCCGCATCCGCATCGTCCCCGGTGACGAAGCCGTGCTCCTTCAGGATCTCGGAAGCACGAACGGCACGCTCGTTCAGGATGTGCCGATCGCCGGCGAAGTGCGGCTGACCGACGGCGCCGAGATTCAGATCGGATCGGTCCGGCTGAAGCTGCGGATCTGGTCCGAGGGCAAGTCGTCGGAAACCGAGCGGATCCCGCGCAAGCGCACGCGCGCCTGATCACGAAGAGAGAAAACTTCCTTCTTAGCGTGGTCCCGTGCGTGCGAGGTAGCCGGCAAGATGATCGATCAGATCGCGCGCGTCGTCTTCCGCGCCGTGGATGAAGGTCGACTTGCGCCGCCGGAGGACGGGCAGGCCGATGGCATACAGCCCTGGCGCATCGACGACCCCGCCATCGTGCCGCAGGTGACCCTTGCGATCGAGCACAGGGACGTCGAGCCAGCGATAGTCCGGGCGGAACCCGGTCGCCCAGACGATGGACCGGATCTCGCCGGTCGTGAGGTCGAGATCGAGCCGTGACGAGACCGGCACGCGCGTGGGCTCGAAGCGTTCCGGAGGGCCGACGTCAACGGCGTGCGTGCCGGCGCGCGCCCAGTCATCGAAGGTGTCCAGCAGTCGATCCATCTTCAGGTCGGCCAGCGCGAACTGGTTGCGCAGCCCGCCCGAAAAGAGCGCATGGCCGTTGCGCACGGTGGCCAGCCGGCCGACGATCTCGACGCCTGCCGCACCGAGCGCGTTGAGGTCCAGCGTCGTGCGCTCGGGGGTTCCAACCAGTTGCGGCGACGGCAGCTTTCTCGCGCGCGTCAAGTCGTCGATCTCGTCGTAGCGCTGGTTCCAGACGCCCGCGGCGTCCATCCACCACAGCACGTCGCGGCCGCGGTACATCCGCGGCAGCCGCACGTGCTCGCCGACCGAGATCGTCACCGCCCGGCCGGAGCGTCGAATCTCGTCGGCCAGCTGCACGCCGGTGGCGGACGCGCCCACGATCAGCACGCCACCTTCGGGCAGCTGCTTCGGATTGCGGTAGTCGAGTGCCGCGAAAGACTCGACCGACGATGGCACGGCCTGGACAAGGGCCGGCACACTCGGCAGGTTGCAGGCGCCGCTCGCCAGCACCACGCAGCGGCAGCGAAGGTCGCCGTGGTCGGTCGCGACGTGGTACCCCTCGGCAGTCGGTTTGACGGAGGTCACCGTGGTGTGGGTGCGCACCGGGGCGTCGGTCACGACGGCAAAGCGCGAGATGAACGAGACGACCTCGCTCATCGTCATGAAGCCGTCGGGATCCGCGCCTTCGTACCGGTAGCCGGGCAGCCGGCTCTGCCAGTTCGGCGTCAGCAGCCGCAGAGAGTCCCAGCGCTCACGGCGCCAGGAGTTCGCCACCTCGCCGCGCTCGAGCACCACGTGATCGAGCGAGCGCTCGGTCAGACAGCGGCTCGTCGCCAGTCCGGCGTGCCCGGCTCCGATGACGACGACGGTGACCTGTTCGATGGTGAGCTCCGCTGCAGCTGCCGGACGCGGCTAGGCGTTCGCTTTCACGACCTCGACGCTCACGTTGGTCGGGTTGGTGATGATGTCGTACACCGCGGAGCGCTTCTGCGACTGCGCGACGATGGCCTCGATGTCCTTCTTGGACGCGTCCGCGTCGATGTTGAAGGTGACCTTGATGTCGTCGTAGCCGTTGCGCACGTCGCTGTCCATCCCGAGAATGCCCTGGATATCCATCGACCCTTCGAGTTTGGCTTCGACCGACCGCAGCTGCACGCCCCGATTCTGCGCCACGGCGGCGACGCCGGCCGTCAGGCAGCTCGCGAGTCCGACGAGCACGAGTTCGACGGGCGTCGCGCCGAGATCCTCGGAGGCGAAGATCTCCGGATGATCGGCTTCGAACGAGAATTCGGTCTTGTGCTTCTGTTCCGCACCGAGTCCATGAAAGCCCTGGACCTTCGACTCGCTGTGCGTGCCGTTCTTCCACTTGCAGGAGGCCCGCCACGTGAACTTGGTCGCCCCCGGCGCGTCCTTCAATGCTTCCCGTGCCGCCAGCAATGCCCCGACGTTGACGCCGTTGTTGACGCTGATTTCGGCCATCGTGAGTCTCCTCGATGACGGTTGATAGTCGCGCGACACCGCTCGCGCAAGCTTTGGATCATACAACGACACCGCCGTCAGTGTTCCCGAAGTGATTGACGTGATGTCGCTCTCGACACACCACAACCATAGGACGGGGAGCCTGAAATCCTTTCATGCCGGCGCGGCCGTCTTGAGCATTCGCCGCGGCCTTGGTTACGCAGGTATGATTTCGAAGATGGCTACTCCAGCGTCGAAGACCACTGCCGGCTCGGTCGGCACGGTCACCACGCAGTTCCTCGACCTGCCGCAGCCGCTGAGGCTCGACTGTGGGCGGACGCTGCACCCGATCCGCATCGCCTACGAGACGTATGGGACGTTGTCGCCGGCGCGCGACAACGTCATCCTGGTGTGCCACGCGCTGAGCGGCGATGCCCACGCGGCCGGCTTCACGACGACGCCGACCGAGGCGAGCACCCGGGATGGGTTCCGCGCGGACGAACGCGACGCCGGCAGCGGCCGGGGCCTGGGCTGGTGGGACGGCATGATCGGCCCCGGTAAAGCGTTCGACACCGATCGGTACTTCGTCGTCAGCACGAATCTTCTCGGAGGCTGCCGCGGCACGACGGGACCGTCGTCTACGGATCCGGCGACGGGCCGGCCCTACGGATCGGACTTTCCGGTGATCACGGTCGCGGACATGGTGCGCGCCGAGCGCGCCTTCTTGAAGGAGATAGGAATCACGCGGCTGGCCGCCGTGGCCGGCGGATCGCTCGGAGGCATGCAGGCGCTCGAGTGGGCGGTGCAGTTTGGGGATCAGGTGGATGCGATCATTCCCATCGCGAGCACGCACGCTCTCCACACGCAGGGTGTGGCCTGGAACGCGATTGCGCGCAACGCCATCACCGCGGATCCAGACTGGCAGGGCGGGCACTATTACGGCACGGGGCGCGCACCGAACGCGGGCATGGGCGTCGCCCGCATGGTCGGACACATCACCTATCTGTCGGCGATGTCGCTGAACGACAAGTTCGGCAGGCGTCTGCAGTTTGCGGACGACATTCGCTATCGCCTCACGGACCCCGAGTTCGAAGTCGAAAATTATCTCCGTCATCAGGCCGACAGCTTTGTGAAGCGGTTCGACGCCAATACCTATCTCTACATGTCCCGGGCGCTGTCCTACTTCGATCTGGCCCGTCAGTACGGCGGGGGCCAGCTCGCGGCTGCGCTCCGCCCCGTGTCGGCCAGAACACTGCTGATCGCGTTCAGCTCCGACTGGCTCTATCCGCCGGCAGGCTCCGAGGAGCTGGCGGCTGCGCTCCGCGCCAACGGCCGGGACGTCGAGCTCCACGTGATCGACGCGCCGTACGGGCACGACTGTTTTCTGCTGGAAGAGGCGCGCCAGACGCCGATGATCCAGCAGTTCCTAGCAAGTACGTAGTGTCCGGCTTTAGCCGGACCGTTGGCTTTAGCCGGACCGTTGGCTTCAGCCGGACCGTTGGGAGACAGGATTCATGGAAGATTCGCGAGCATTTGGATTTGAAACCCGTCAGGTACATGCCGGGCAGCGCCCTGACCCGAATACCGGCGCGCGCGCCGTGCCGATCTATCAGACGACGAGCTACGTGTTCGAGGACCCCGAATCGGCGGCGGCGTACTTCAACCTTCAGGAATACGGGAACACCTACTCGCGCATCATGAACCCGACGGTGGCGGTGTTCGAGGAGCGCATGGCCAACCTCGAAGGTGGCTGCGGCGCCGTCGCGTTCTCCAGCGGGATCGCGGCGCAGGCCGCGGCCCTGTTCACGCTGCTGTCGCCCGGCGATCACGTCGTGTCCTCATCCGCGCTGTACGGCGGGACCGTCAATCAGTTCAAGCATCTCCTGCGCAAGATGTCGGTGGAGTTGACCTGGGTCGATCCCGACAACCCCGACGCCTGGAAAGCGGCGGTCCGGAAGAACACCAAGGCCTTTTACGGCGAGACCATCGGCAATCCCGGCGGCAACGTGTTCGACATCGAGGCGATCGCGGCCATCGCGCACGAGCACGAGCTCCCGCTGATCGTGGACAACACCTTCGCGACGCCGTTTCTCTGCCGCCCGATCGAGTGGGGCGCCGACATCGTCGTGCACTCGGCGACGAAGTTCATCGGCGGTCATGGCACGAGCATCGGCGGGGTGGTGGTCGACTCGGGACAGTTCAACTGGTCGAACGGCCGGTTTCCGGTGATCGCCGACCCCTCGCCGGCTTATCACGGACTCCAGTTCCACGAAACCTTCGGCACCTACGGGTACCTGATGAAGCTGCGCGCCGAGACGCTGCGCGATCTCGGCGGATGCCTGAGTCCGTTCAATGCCTTCCTGTTCCTGCAGGGGCTCGAGACGCTGTCGTTGCGGATGGCGCGTCACGTCGAGAATGCGGCAGCCGTCGCCGCGTTTCTCGAGTCGCATGCGCTTGCCTCGAACGTAACGTATCCCGGGCTGAGCACGAGCCGCTACCGGCCGACGGTCGACAAGTATCTGCCGCGGGGCGCCGGCGCGGTGTTCTCGTTCGACTGCCAGGGTGGTCGCGCCGCCGGGCAGGATTTCATTCGGGGGGTGACGTTGTGGTCGCACCTCGCCAACGTCGGCGATTCCAAGAGCCTCATCATCCATCCCGCCAGCACGACGCATCGTCAGCTGGACGAGGAGGAGCTTCGCGCCGCCGGCGTCGGTCCGGGAACCATTCGCCTCTCGGTCGGCATCGAGGCGATCGACGATCTGATCTGGGATCTCGAACAGGGCTTCGCGCGGGTCGTCGCGTCGGCGTCAACGGAGGTCGCGTCGCGATGACACCGTCATTCGATCTGGCTCGCTATCAAGATCCGCTGACGATCCAGCGCGTCATTCATAGCGCGAAGACCATCGCCATCGTCGGGCTGTCGAGGAACCATCTCCGCTCGAGTTATTTCGTCGGGTTTTACCTCAAGCGCCACGGGTATCGCATCATTCCGGTCAACCCGCGCGAGAAGGAAGTACTCGGCGAGAAGAGCTTCAACAGCCTCGCCGACGTGCCTGTTCCGGTCGACATCGTCAACGTCTTCCGCGCGCCTGATGCGCTGCCCGAGATCGCCAGGGATGCCGTGGCGATCGGCGCCGCGAGTCTCTGGTGCCAGTTTTCCGTGATCAACGAGGAAGGCGGGCGTATCGCGGAGGCCGGAGGTCTCTCCGTCATCATGGATCGGTGCATCAAGGTCGAACACGCGCGGTATGTGGGGCGGATGCACTGGCTCGGCTTCAACACGCAGCGGATCACATCCGTGCGCGGCGGCCTTCAGTAAGACGGCGAGAAGAAACCGCCGAGCTCGCCAAGACCGCATCTATGAAAGGGCCATTCGAGTCAAGACACACGTCGAGTAAGCGGAGCGCGCCCGGCTTATCAAGCCATCCGGGCGCGCGCAGCGAACGGGTCGCACCGACGAATCGCGTCTGCTCTTCCACTCCGGCTCCGGGCGCCTGACGTCTGCAATGCATCTATCCGAGCGCGTCATGTTTCGGCGCGCTCAATCTCAGGTTGGCCCACGTGCGGCACATTCAGAGTTCGATGCGCGAGCCGAGGCTCGGCATCAGGCGGTCTTGCGACACTCCGCACGTGGAGAGGACGTCACGGCTTACACGGTCGGCCAGGTCCTGACCACCTGGTCGCACAGGACCCGCGCCAGCG